>Ga0116195_1000780_pt1 | contig 22917 bp, 23 predicted proteins | sample AD_SCU002_MetaG_FD_89881 | JGI IMG/M metagenome (GOLD analysis project Ga0116195, IMG submission 89881) | Active sludge microbial communities of municipal wastewater-treating anaerobic digesters from China - AD_SCU002_MetaG | ecosystem: Engineered > Bioreactor > Anaerobic > Digestate | place...
CCTATCAATACATCTGATATACTGCTACCCTTCTCCATTAATTTACAACCTTTCTTGCTATGGTCACCCTATCATATACTATATGTTTTACTATATATCTTCTGGTGAATAAACCTATTAACCTGCTATATATGTAATCCCCTTCCACCTTAAGAAATATTTCTTCTCCATATCTGGCATTATCAGTTCCCTGTACCTTCAAATTGCTAAACCCTTTATCCCTCAATGCGTTTAAAAGGTTATCCCGCGTGGTGTTGGTCAGCCCACCCCTTACTTCCATTTGCATAATTGTTCCTCTGCATATTCCATCAAATTCATTTTTTGCAGATAGTGGCAGAAATATTTCAACCATAAATACAAGTACAGCCGCAAGCATTACCAGAGTAATTCCATAAATCAAGGCCTTAGATGGCATAACTACCTCCCATTGCTGCTTCTCATTTTCTACGGAGTCGTGGAAAAGAATACACTCTGTACGCCATCCCACCATGTAGTTAGTTTTTCCATAATATCGCCTGTAAATGTTTTCAAGCCCGGTAGCACTATTAGTGCAGCAATAACAATAGCTGCCGCTATACCCAATATTTCATTCATACCAAAGCCTTTTCTATTATTCAATAGTTTTTGGTTTATATTTTTACATCTAAAAATTACACTATTGATTATCCTTGCATATTTTTTCATAGTAATGATTCCCCCATTTCTTTTCTAAATCATAGTTAATGTTTTATGTATGGCAAGTAAAAAGTCATATTCTTTCGCCAATATTGAGTTAATACTACTTTCATATCAGCTTATAAATATCTTTGTCAATGCTCCGGAAGCTTCGAAAAATATTGGCACAAGTATCATAACTACAATAATTGCAGTGAAGACAATTGCGGCAATAAAGCTCCTTGTTCTACAGCTATCTGTTTCAGATTGTATATAGTTGAAGTATTTTTTAAACATTATATCCTCCTGCCTTGCCAGAAGTTCACTATTATCCCCGGTCAATATTCCCTGCTTAATTGCTATACAGAAACTTTCCGCCTCCTGGGAGTCATATACAGATATGAATTCATTTAAAGCCGCATCAATATCAGTAGTGAGTTCATATCTTGCTGCCATTCGAATTAATACTTCCTTCAAATCTTTATCATCTATAACTTCATACAGGTTTTTTATTGCATCGGTAACCTTGATACCTGAAGCAATCTGATTATGTAAGTATTTATAGATTTTATAAACATATTTTTGAAGTGAATTGTTAAGTTCTCCTCTTTTCCTTCTAATAATTAATTCACTTGTAATAAATACAATAATGGAAGCTTTAATAGATTCCTTTGCAGAAGGGAAATTAATAATAAATGAAACTATAAATATTATTATTGAAATTCCATACCGCACGAACAGATATTTGGATGTTGAATGTTCACCCTTGAATCCTAACTTCTTAGCCCTGTTTTTTGCTTTTATAAATAAACCTGATTTTTCACTCCTCCTTTCGTAGTCTTCAACATATCTTGTTATTATGTATGCACACTTCTTATATAGTGACTTGTCTATCATCCTCCTTCCCATAGCTTCATATATACTTTTATTAGTTATTAAAGCTATTTTCCATGTAATTAAGATACCTAAAACAGAGTTGACAATGAGCATTAGAATAGTAAATAATTTATGTTTTTCTGAAAATATGATTATTTCTTTTATCATTGTCATTACATCCATTGATATTACTCCTATGCTATACATCAAATTTAGTTATCCCCAAAGTTAAATAAAAACCCAAAGCATAAAGCATACAGAACACTGTTAAAAGAGTTTTCCCCTGATATGTTGCAAGATAAAACTGCTCAACCTCCGGATTAAGTTTTAAAAATGCATATCCAATTATTAAAACCAGAACCATTATGCAATAAATTACTATACGGTCTTTATAAGTTGATATTTTTCTTCTGTTAAATTCCTCCTCAATTTTATAAAATTGCTCTTCCATATTTTCTAATAAATTCCTGATATCGCCTCTGTGTTTAACATTCTGCTTTATATTAATGATAAAATCTCTAAATTGAGGATTATCTACCTTCATCTGCAATATAGACAATGCTTCCATAGGCTCTACCCCTCTGTTTACCTGAACAATCATATCTCTTATATAAGTCTTTAAAGGTTCACTAACCCCTGATTCTATGGACTTTTCAAATGCATGGAATATATCTTCCTTTACAGCACACCACCTATTTAACACAGAAATAAATCCAGCTAGCTTCTTACGTATTTTTTCAGAATTGTATCTTCCCATTATATCAAGTATGAATACGGGAGTAAGAGAAGCCAGACAGCAAAGTATTACTGTTGATGGAATGAATAGTGTTATTTTATACACAGACCTAAAACTTATAATGAAAATCAAAGTACAACATAGCAGTAATATATAAAAGTTAACAAATGGAATATAATTTTTTATATTTGATTTATCTATAAGATATAACTCAATTTTTTCTACCACACTAACTCTTGCAACACTCAAGCCGGTATATTTTCTTAATTCTCTCAGCAATCTTTTTTCATTATAATTCTTATTCAACTTATTTATATTTTCTTTTATGGCTTTTTTAAATTTGATATTTCCGGCAATTTGTAAAGAGAGAAATCCGGTTAAAAAAGCCAGGGACATAGAATTTATTACAAATAACACTTTTATACCAAAGCTCAAGCCAGTCCCCTCCTGGCGAAAATATTGCTTAACCTTTTACCTACATTGGAACACTTGATAAATTGTCCCTCCAAATTTCCATTATAATCCTCATATTTAATCCTGTATTCCAACAACCTGTTGTATTTAAATTTGTCTTCTATATGGTCATAATCTACTACCTCCAAGGCATCTATAACTTTGAAAGATTTAAGATAAAATATAACATCAATACTTTTCGCCATCATTTCTTTTATAGTCTTTTCACTTTCCTGTATATTAGCTCCCTTACTTAGAATCAGCAGCCTGGAGAATGTGTCTTCAGCACTTTCGGAGTGAATTGTAGCCATACCCCTATGACCTGTAAATGAAGCCTTAATAAACTCCCAAGCTTCATCGCCTACTATTTCCCCAATACAATAAGAATCCAGAGACATGGTAAGTCCATCCTTTACAAGATCCCGGAGTGTAACCGGCCTCCCGCCCTCATTTTCTTTCTTCACCCTCTGCTCAATACAATAAGGTTTATCAGGGTACACCTCAGCATCAGCTTCTACTACCAAAATCCTCTCCATTTCCGGAAGAGTATTTACAAACGCTCTCATAAGGGTCGTTTTTCCTGCAGCACCTTTCCCGCAGAAAATAACTGTAGCATCCGACATGGCTAATTTCAGGATTAACTCTTTGATTTCTTCATTTATCATGCCAAGTTTTATGAGGTCATTTAAGTCCAGGCTTTTAAGCCTGTGCTTGCGTATACTTATGGCAGGCCCGGAAATATTCCTTGGTTTTACTGAAACATTTATGCGAAGGTGCCTTTTTTCATCGGTTACTCTGCAGTGGCTGTCATTTTCATTAAGTATTCCACCATTTCTTATTGCAATTAGTTTACAATAAGTATCGAATATTTTCTCATTACCAAAATTCACAAAGACCTTCTCTCTTATTCCATTTCGCTTAATTACAAATTCATTATATCTTGTACCATCTATATCTGTTACATCTTCATCTTCTATATATTGCTGTAATTCGCCATAGCCAAACATAAAATCAAGTACTTTTTTTATCAATTCGTCTCTGAAGACCCCATAATGATATTTGTTTTTATCAATATCTTTAATTATAGCTGTTTCCAACACATGTCCATCTACCTGGCCATTGGCTACATCAGCCACCAGTCCGGGAGAATCGCGCAATATATTGAAAGTAATATTTGATATTATTGTACTTAAATCACTTTTATCTTTTTCAAAAATAAATTTCTCTCCACTATCAAGCAGATTTTTGTGAAGGGTACTTATAATAGGCATAAATGGCACCTTCCTTTCATGGCATTGATTTTAATTTATAGCAGAGCCTATAATTCATGCAGTACCTTTAGTTCTGGTAGTACTTTTAATTTTTCAAGTATGGATATATAGTCATACTCTATCTTCTTATCCATTTTCCTGGCATATGCTATCTGTAAATTCCTATACTTTTCTCTTCTGGGACAATATTTTACGCTTCCAAGATAATTATATTGTGTTGCTTCCTCAATTACACTAACAGGCAGATGAACTCTAGAATCATACTCATAAGCTATAAACTTGTTTTTTTCAAGAGGTATCTGTTGTTTATCCCCCAAAAACACAATATAATTGTTAAACTCCCGGAATTTATCAACGACCGCATGTATAGGTATAATGTTTATGTCAGATTTTATAAGAGATATGGTTGTAAATAAATCATAAATTGATTTGTTTACAGCAAGGACAATAATGTCAAAAATCTGGCATGCCTTATCAATGAATTGGGTGAGGCTATCATTACTGTAGTATTCATAATTATCAAGCTTGTAATTACCGGTTAAAATATATAAATTCTTCAAATCCTTACGTTTAATACAAGCCCCTATTATATTCTCCCGTGAGAGGTAGCCCCTTTCTGCAGAATCCAGAACAATATTAAGCCCTGATTCATTTAGTATGCCTTCTCTCAAAATTATTTCAGGGTACTTTTTTATATTTAAAAACAGGTCAGCTTTGGGGGAAAGCAAATCAAGGTCAACAAGCAGTATTTCAAAGTCTGTTGCTTTAGCTGCAATATACGCCATTTCACATGCAAATTCTGTATTATCCCACACTGTTATTATCATCCTTTTAAAATGCATGATTCTGCTTTGTTTTTTTCTCTTCCAAAAAGCTTTACTTCTCATATTTTCTATCTCTGGAGCTGTATCTGCATCTATCGCTTCGTTACCTGTTTCACCTGCAACATTCGCTGTGTTCAGTGTGTTTGTTGTATTTGCTGTATTCAGTGTATTCATTGTATTCATTATATTCATTATTTTACTTGTATTAATTGACTCTGTCTGACTATCAGCAATTTCTGCTTTATGTTTTAAAAATGAATTTCTTACAGATTCTATGTCTTTTTTTAACTGCTCCACCGATTGATATCTTTCTTCAGGATTAAATCTTGTGCATTTACAGATTATTTGCTCCATTTGTAGATTAATACCATCTGCATAATGTCCTGGAAGTTTTATACCAAGGGAAAATTCCTGTAGCTCCTTCCCTGTTATCAACTGGAATAAAGTTACACCAAAACTGTATATGTCTGTTGTTATATTTGATTGACCACCCCCAAATTGCTCAGGGGCTGCATAGCCTATTGTTCCAATATTGACCGTATCATTGCTTCGTCCTTTTTTATATTCCCTGGCGATGCCAAAATCCACCAGTTTTATTTCACCCCAGGGTGTTAAAATAATATTTGCAGGTTTCATATCTCTGTAAATTATAGGGTTTGGTTCAAATGAATGAAGATATATAAGTACGTCACAAATCTGTAAAGCCCATTCAACAACGTTTCTCAGCGGAAATTTCCCGTTTTTCCGCAACTCTTTGTCAAGAGGATTGCCTTCAATAAAATCCTGAACAATATATAAATATTCATTATCTTCCATAATATCAATAATCCTTGGCAAAGCAGGATGATTGAGCTTTTTTAAAATATTAGGCTCAACTAATATGTCTACACTTGTATTAGAGTTTTTAGATATCTTTTTAATTGCCCAGTAAGTACCCAGGTTTATATTTTCAGCGAGATACACCGTACTCATCCCACCACTTCCTAAAATTTTTACAAGCTTGTACCTTTCTCCCGGAAGCAATTCGTTAAAAGAATTTTGCTTAGTATTTCCTTCAATATTTTTGTTACTCTCCATAACCCCACCCTGCAAATTTTATACTTTAATATGTATATTTTGTATCTTATTTACAATTATACATAATAATATATTACATGTCAACTATTATTTTACATATTATATATTATTTTTCCAATTCGTGCTTGTTTAAATTTTCATATAAAGAATAAAATAATTTTAGATATACTTCCATTACTTTTTTTTATCTATATAAAAAGAAGGTGTGTGGGTAGAAAAGTTGTTATTATAGGCCGAGAGTGCCTTTTTACCGGATACTATATTTTTAAATTCCATTTTGTATCTATTCATAAGCTCTAATATCGATTCATTGTTCTTCTTTTCCAATACACTTATTTCATTGTTAATTATATCAAGAATTTTCGAAGTTTTCCCCTTAAGGCTCTTTACTCCAGTTATATTAAGGCTCTTTACTCCAGTTATATTAAGGTTTTTTGCTCCAGTTATATTAAGTTCCTTTGATTCATCCAATTCATCAATTCTATCAATAGCAAATTGTCTTTTAACCTGTTCAAAAATCCTGCTGAATTTTTCATCCAGCAGGTTTATTTTATTAATTTTAACCTGTTTTTCCTCTACAAGTTTTTCCAGTGCAGCCACATCTTCCTTTTCTAAAGCATCTGACTGCAACCTGGTTAAACTCAATATTTCTATCAAAGATTCGTACTTTTCTTCCAGTAAATCATCAAGCTGGTTAATATATTCTTCAATGGTCATACCTGTGCGCTCCTTCAGCAATGCATTTTTTCAGAATTTTAAGTGCCTATTAGCCTCTAGCTTCCATACATTCTGTTCCCTAAATCCAATCTTCTATAATTTCTCTTTCTTAGCAATTTTCATAGCTTGAGTCCAGGTATCCCTCAGTTCCTTTGCAAACCCCATAACCTCTTCAAGTATTTCCTTATCCTTCTTTATATTAGCATCTATAAGCCTGTTGTATATGTAATCATAAAGAAGCATCATATTTTTTGATACTTCATATTTCATGTCCAGTGTAGATTGAAGTTCCGTAATTATAGATTGTGCCCGTAATATACTGTTATTTGCCTTTTCAATCTGTTTCTCCTCTATTGATACTTGTGCCTGCATAATAAATTTTACCAGGCCGTTGTAGAGCATAAGAGTAAGCTCCTCTGGAGTTGAAGTAAATATTGAATTCTCCATATACTGATTATATGCTTTGTTTAATGCCATTTTTCGCCCTCCAAAAATAAATCAAATTTGTGATCATTAATTTTTACCAAGTTGCATCATCAGCCAGTTACTTTGTGCATTCATCTGTCCTATGATTTTTTCCATTTGTGCAAACTTCATAAAATAACTGTTTTCTTTTTTTATAAGTTTTTCATACAAAGAATCGATTCTTTTATCATAATCTATCATCTCATCATAAATAGTGTTCCTGAATTCTGATGCATCTCCCTCCATTCCTGCCTTTTCAAGGAGATAGCCTTTCTTGCCATCGGCATTTCTCATTGTTGATATATTATCTTCAATTATATCAAAAAGCCTGTGGGCAAGGCCTGATTCTCCATATCGCTGAGTTTTTTGTTCTGAGTTCAATGTTCTGCTGTATGAAGGATATTTATCAGATTTCCTGCTGAAAAGATCCATAATAGCATCCGGGTTTTCTCTAATTGCAGTTTTAAGTTTTTGCTCGTCAATTTTAAGCTTGCCCTTTTCTTCATATCTGCCTGTTGTTATACCTATACTGGTAACATTAATATCAACACCTTCAATTTTATCAAATAGAGCTCTTCTCATGTTAATAACAATACTTTCCAGTATGCTGTCATTTTTCAGCAGTCCTGTCTTTGCCCTTTTCTCCCACCTTTCAGTTTCCTTTTCGCTTAAAGCCTCCTTTTGTTCATTTGTCAGAGGCTGATACTCCCTCTCATATTTTTCTGCCAGCTTGCCATTTATGATATCAATTATTTCATTATACTTATCTACGAAGCCCTTAATACTATCATATACACCATCAACATCAGTACTTACAGTAATTGTATGAGTTTTTCCCTCATCAGCTTTATGCAGATTATATGTGATTCCATTTAAAGTAAAATTATTACTGCTTCTCGTAACTGTTGTGTTGTTTATTACTATGACCGCATCCTTGCCATTTCCTATACGGTCAGGTTCTATAGAAATTTTGGAAAATGAGTCCGATGGGTCTGCCGACCCAAAGAAATTCCCTCCGGTTTGAGATATTGTAATGTTGTTTCCTGCTCCAAGAGCCCTGGATTTTATTACAAACTTATCTGTAATCTCATCATAAGTAATTGTAACTTTTGCGTCCTCGTCACTATTTATAGTACTTAGCATATTAGCAAGTGTAGTTGTTTTAGAAAAAGTAAACTTTTTGGAGTTAATTTCAAACTCAAGATTTCCCTCATCATTAAATTTAAGGTCTGTGCTTCCACTTTTAGAGAGTGATTCCAAAGTCTGATACATATTGAGCCTGTTACTTGAACCAGGAGTAATATTTAATAAGCTAAGCCCATCATTGGAGTAGCCATTTGTCAGAGTTAATTTACTTGAGCCGCCAGTTGTTGTAAGGGTTAGATAGTCTCCATCAATGCTTATATTTACTTTACCAGTACCAAAGGCCGAGTTAATTTTACTTTCTAAATCATCAGCAAGTTGAGAGAGTGCATTTTCTAACGTCTCTGCCCCAGTAAAATCTCCTAGTGTTATTTCTTTTGAAATACCATCGAGTACAACAACAATATTCTTTCCGCTTGCATTTTTAACTCCCTCCAGTGTCAGTGGGGCATTGCTTTTAACAGGTACTGTGACAAGGTCGGAACTCTCAATTTGATCAGCAGTTGCGAGCTTTTTCACTTCTATATTGTATATTCCGGTCATTGCCTGTGCACTGGCAGTGGCTGTTAACATTGAACTGTCCGAACTTGTGGCGCTTAGTTTTTTATATGTAGATTGAGAAAGCAGATAGTTGGATGGCTTTAAAATATCGAAAAATTCATCCTTTAAGCTTCTCAAAAGGTTGGTAATATCCCGGTATCCATCCCGCTTCCATTCAGCAAGCTGTTTTTTCTGGCAAAGCTTGTCAAGGGGCATTCTCTCTATTTTCATCAGATCACTGACCATTTTATCAGTATCAAATCCTGTAGCCAGACCGCCTATGCGGAATTTTGAAGTTAATAAATTAATTCCGGTATCCATTTTCTCACCTTCTTTCATCAACAATAAGCCCAACCATTTCCCATATGGTAGCTACCAGATCCAGAATTTTTTCGGGTGGAATCTCCCGTACAATTTCTTCAGTCTCTACGTCAATAACCTTTACCATTATTTGTTTTGTTTCTTCATGAATGGAATATTCAAACCGCCTATTAGCTATGGATACTACCTTATTGGCTCTCTCCACAGCATCAATGACAGCTTTTTCACTAACAGGCAGTTCTCTTTTCTCAAGTTCTGTCATTGAAGAAGAGTTTCTTGCTGCAGGTCTAGTCTTTCTCACACCTTCCACTGCAGTAATTCCCGTATCAACAGGTCTGAAATTACTTCCTGCAATACTATCAGTATTTAATACAACCGCATCCGTGCTGTTTATCCTCATAAAAATCCCTCCGTGAGTATTTACCTAATATATATATCGGTAAATATCAGAGAGGGTTTACAATCATTAGAAAAAAATCTGGCATTAATAATATGATATATATCATATATCTTCATAAATTAATACTATTATGCCAATTTGAAAAGCAATCCGCTTATATATACAACTAATATTGCACTAATTGCAACTTTCATCAAACCTTTATTAAAGTATGCCATAATAAGTGCTGCTATCATACCTGCCAACGCAGTATATATATTTCCTGTTGAATAAACTATTTTAGGGAATATCATTGCACCTAATACTGCATATGGCACATAATAAAGAAATGAGCGGAGAAATTCCGACTTCAGTTTTCTACGTAAAAATACCATGGGAAAAGCCCTTGGTATGTATGTAACAACAGCCATCAACAAAACTGCTGCAAGTATTCCCTGTATATTGGTGCCAGTTGTATGTATATTATTACCACACATATATATATTACTACCATTTATAATGTTATTTTCTAGTATATTATGTACCGCAATACTACCGGCTGATATATTCTCAAAAATTATATTTCTGGTTATTATATTTTTGGTTATTATATTTTCAAAAATTTTAATCACTCCTCAGACTTCAGACTTTCTTGGAAATAGCAACGCACCAGCAGTACATGAGATAAGGGTAGCAATTATAATACTCCAACCATCTGATATGCTGTTAAGGCCAGGCATCCATGTCAATATGGAATTGATAGAAATTGCTATGGCTGCTACAACAAATGCAGCTTTTGATTTCTTTGCTGCAGGTACTACAAGAGCGATAAACATTGCATAAAGAGCTATACCCATAGAATTTTGGAGGGCTTCAGGTAAAACGGAACAGGTTAAAGCCCCAAGAGCTGTTCCCAATGCCCAACCCCAATATGGACATGAAAATAGCCCCATCATATATGAAAAAGTTATCTCTCCTTCTTCCATAGAAGCAATACTAAAAATCTCATCGGTTATTCCAAAGGCCATAATACTTCTTTTTGAAACCGGCATTTTTTGATCAACTTTCTGTGAAAGGGACAGAGACATCAGCATATATCGTATATTTATAATAAAAGTAGTCAGGGCAATCTCCACAAAAGAAGATCCTGCTATAATCAAATCAGTTCCAGCAAATTGTCCCGCAGAAGTCAGGTTTGTCATGGAAATCAATATGGCAATCCATACAGGTATCCCCCCATTAACTGCTATAAGGCCAAAGGTAAAAGAAACAGGAATATACCCGAGGGCAATAGGTATTCCTTTTTTGGCCCCTGATATAAAGTCTCGCATTATTTCTAACACTCCGTTCTATTTGAAAATCAACAATTAATAGTGTACAGACTAATTCTAATTTATTCATAATACACCGGCTGATTTATTCTATTTTATTCATAATATACCGGCCTGCGGTATTTCCTCTTGTACATTAGCTTAAGCAGTACTATACCGCCTATAAATCCCCCAATATGGGCCCACCAAGCCACACCGCTGCCTCTGCCTCCAAGAACCGAATTTATAGCTCCGTTATACAACTGTGTAAGAAACCATATGCCTAGGTATATAACTGCTGGAATTCTAAGAAAAACAGGAATAATAAATATGGGGATAAACAGTGTTTGTATCCTGGCATAAGGAAAAAGAATAAAGTACGCCCCCATGACTCCTGCTATTGCACCCGACGCTCCTATTGCCGGCACAGGAGAACCCGGGTAAAAAATAAAATGGCATACCATGGCAGATAACCCGCATAAAAGATAAAATATTATAAACCGAAAATGCCCCAGCCTGTCTTCTATATTATCCCCAAAAAGCCATAATGTCCACATATTGCTTATAAGATGAAGCCAGTTACCGTGGAGAAACATGCTTGTAAAAAAAGGATAAAAATTCTGCCCCGTTAATGTATTTTCTATGACAGCTTTTGAAAAAATAGCGGGAACAAAACCGTATACATATACAAATAGTTCATTAAGCTTCTCAGGCATAATAAACTGAATCAAAAAGATTATGGTATTTACCGCTATTATTAAACAAGTAACATAGGGTTTTTTATAACTCGGTACATTATCTCGTAAAGGGAACATATAAAATCTCCAATCTTCTTAAAAATTTGAGCTATTGGTTTATCACATCAATATAATCGCACTGCATGCTGTAATTGTCAATATTTTATAGTTTACGGGTACATTTAATTTATCCAGTACCTTCTGTAATTACCCGGAGTTGTACCTACGAGCCTTTTGAAATATCTTATGAAATTGTTTGTATCCCCAAAGCCCACAGCAGCGGCGATATCACTTACACTTGACTCCGTTTCCTTTAATAGTTTTTTAGACATATTAATTCTAAAGTTAATTATGTATTCATAAAGGCTCAAACCTGTATGTAATTTAAATAGTCTTAAAAAATGGTACTTGCTGATAAACACCTTTTTAGTAATTTCATCAATATTAATCCTTTGAGAATAATTGGAATGTATATAATTCAACACCTTTTCGATTTCCCTTTTGTTCTGGTAATTTTTTTTATCATTTATATGATAATACTTTTCTATAATTAATGCAGATATTAAATTTACAAGTTCTGTACATATTTTTATGTCAGAGTATATATTCTTTTTATCAACAGTATCAACTATATCATATATATTATCAAATCTGCTGTTTATTTCGTTGATATTTCTAATTGTAACAATATTTAAGCCTTCATCATTTAATACCTCATAGTATTCACTTACAGCTGCTCCGTTTAAGTGGATCCACTTAAACTGCCATAGGTCTTCTGAAGCAGTCCGGTAAAGCTGATGTTCGTAGCAATAGAATATAACTGCTTGATTAGGCTCGATAAGATATTCCTCCCCTTTATATTTAAGATATCCACAACCTGATATTGTAAACATTAACAGGTAATTATCAAGCCCTTCTCTTTCAGTGAAATAGGATTTCCCAGAATGGAAATGTCCCATACCGTGAATATATAACGGCAACCGCTGTGCCCTGATGCTTGGTGTATGACTTATAGATTTATATTCACCAGTAATATCTAAACAATATTCTGTCTTAATTCTGTCTTCACCTATCCTTTCATAGCAATATATACATATTTTATAGCAATTTATAATGACAATTGTCTTTTATAGTAGATTATAATTATATTATTATAGTAAATATTGTAATATTATTATAGCAACTTTTCAATATTAGTATTTTAATCAGACTTTTGTCATTATTTTTATTAGATTTTGTGCGCAGCTTGTTTTCAGTTAAATTCAGCAAAAGTGTCTTCATCTGCTGCCTCAATAAAATAACATATAGGAGGAGCAATAAATGAATCATCGTGAAAGAGCATTAGCTGTATTAAATTATGAAAAGTATGACAGACTCCCTTTAGTACATTTCGGTTTCTGGAATGAGCTTCTTGATAAATGGCATGAAGAAGGTCATCTTACAAAAGAGGAAGCTAAAAAGTGGAGTGATGGAAACGAAATCGACAGAGTAATATCCACAAAGCTGGGTTTTGATTTTAACTGGTCCAGAACTTATGGGGGAAATACCGATCTGTTTCCAGGATTTGAATCAAAAGTACTTGAAGTTTTCCCGGATGGTACCAGAAAAGAAATAAATGGTCATGGTGTTATTATTCTCAAAAAAGACGGTGTTGTTTCAATTCCCAAGGAAGTTGATCATATGTTTAAAGACAGGTCAAGCTGGGAGGAGCATTATCTTCCAAAGCTTCAGTACACTGAAAAAAGAATTAACTTTTCTGCACTTGAAGCAATAAAAGCCGATGAAGAAAATGGTATAGCACGGGATACCCCCCTTGGAATTTATTGCGGTAGTTTATACGGCAGAGTAAGAGACTGGCTTGGGATTGAAGGCATAAGCTACCTCTATGCAGATGATGAGGAGCTGTATGATGAAATTATTAATACTGTCGGTGAGATTTGCTACAAAATTACAAAAAAAATACTTTCATCAGGAGTAAAGTTTGACTTTGGCCATTTTTGGGAAGATATCTGCTTTAAAAACGGGCCGCTGATAAATCCATCTGTTTTCAAAGAAAAGATAGGTCCTCATTATAAAAAAATAACCAAATTGCTCAATGAACATGGAATAAATATAGTTTCCCTTGACTGCGATGGCTGTATAGATGCCCTTATACCAACATGGATTGAAAATGGAGTAAATACTATGTTCCCAATTGAAGTAGGTACCTGGAATGCAAGTATAGCTCCATGGCGCGAAAAATATGGAAAGGACTTGCGTGGTGTAGGCGGAATGGATAAGCGAGTTTTTGCCTATGATTATGATGCCATAGATCAGGAAGTAGAGCGGTTGAAGCCGCTGGTAGAACTAGGTGGCTATATTCCCTGCCCCGACCACAGATTGCCTTTAAATGCCAAGTGGGAGAATGTACAATATTATTGTGATAGAATGAAGAAGACCTTCGGATGAGAAAACCATGGGTGCATACTTTACTTTTTAGGGAAAATATGGCAAGAAACGATTCCCATGTATAATATTCACTTCAGCAACGGATTGTAGCGTTTAAGTCTGCAGAAAAATTCTACCCGTCACATTCATCATCCATGATTCAGGTGACGGCTCACGACATCCGTGTCGTGAATTACGAATTTCCCCTTGCCTTAAACATAACAATCCGTAAACTTTGTTCAAATTTTATACTCGGAAAATCGTTTGCTGCCATACTTTGTATCATAGGAAGAAAATGCACCCCAATACCATTTTTCAATTGACGCCACATCCCATATCCCTTATAATGGAATTATTGAACCCCTCACTAAATATTTTTTAACTCTGGGAGGATGCAGTTTTATGCGTTTTTTAATAAAACAGAAAATATGGACTTTTGGCGATGATTTTACCATAAAAGATGAATATGGTAATGAGCATTTTAGGGTAAAAGGAAAGGTTTTTGCCCTGGGTGATAAGCTAAGAATGTATACCATGGATGGTATCGAACTCTTTTATATTGAGCAGAAACTATTCCGCTTTCTACCTGAATATACTATATATCATTCTGGGCAGCCGGTAGCAACTGTAAAAAAGGAATTTACATTTTTTAGGCCCAGATTCAATATTTCAAGTACTTTAGGCAACTTCACAATTGAAGGTAATTTCTGGAGCATGGAGTTTTCAATATTAAAATCCGGCATACCTGTAGCACAGGTCTCTAAAAAGTGGTTCTCCTGGAGCGATACTTATGGGGTGGATATTGCAGATAATGAGGACTATGCCTTCATCCTTTCCCTTGCAATTATTATTGACCAGGTTATTCATGATAATAATCATAATAATAATTAGTGATGGACAGTAATGGTATAGTAATTTGGGAAGTCATGATGCGAGTAACTATATAGGTTATTATGCACAGATATTATACGCAGATATTGCGTACGGATATTGCGTGTAGTTATTGTGTGCGGTTATTAGTCAAATAATCGTCTTTAGTTTATATAGTTTTGGGGTTGTACCGTACATTTATCATTACACAGTAATACGGTGCAATTGAATTCACTGGGAAGAGAATAAGCTTGATGGCAAATTATATGGACTTGCAGGAGTAAACTTTTGGAATCCATATAGGCAGCCCATAGCCTGGAGGGGAGATTGGCTGGAAAATATCGGTATGACAATAGCTCCTTCTAGTCTTGAAGAAGTTGAAACCGCCTTGTACAAATTTACCAAGAATCATCCGGATAAAAACAGTAAATACGATACATATGGGTGCTCCATGTCCGGTCTTGACTTAATCTATTCAGCTTTCGGATATTTCCCTCAAAGCATATTCTGGCATGAAAAAGATGGGAAAGTGGTTCCAGGACTTATTCAGCCCGAAATAAAAGAAGCATTAAAACTAATTAACAGGATGTATAAAGATAAGGTTATCGATCCTGAATTCGTTACAGGTGAAAACCATGGAGGCTATTGGGCTCTAACACAGCTATTTATAAACGGAAGAATTGGTTTAAGTTGTTTTGCATCATTCTACCATTGGGGGCCCGGAAGTAAAGAAAAAAACTATACTGACGGAGGAGCTAACTGGGATGCACTATATAAAGTAAAAAATAAGGAGTGATTACTGTGCCGTTATATCCAGGAAATATTGTATTCTGCTGCAATCCAAATAATGATCTATATACTGCCCTAAAGGATTCAGAGTATGAATTTAAGAGAGATACCAACTTAGAAAACCTGATTAAAGAAGCTGAGAATGAAACAGGAATATTGATTCTAGCAGACTATTACCCAAGACAAACAGTAGAAATTGGACAAAACATATTAAACATGGCTGAAGCCAAAAACTTAAGGTTATATATAGAATATCCTTTAAGCCTGGAAGGTTTAAATTTGGGTGAACCCAGCCGCACTAAATATGAAAGGCTTGTGGTCTCTTCAGACTTTTTTAAAAGCAAACTCGAAAAGGATACAATAATGATGCTGAATGGTTGCTGGTATCTTCCTGTTACAGGTGTGGAACCACACCTGTGTATGGCTAAAGCTGCAGGATACAGCAAAATAGTTTACGGGCTCCCGGAGAAAGTATTCCCCATACTTTTTCAAATGAAGGAAAATGAAAATATTTTGGTCAGCTCAAGTTGTCTCAGTAATTTTATTACTGCAAGATATGCCCCCTATGTTTACTGGAAAAACTTATGGGAATACCTTCTCGGATGGATTTCCAGAGGGGAATATACTTTTAATCTAAAATGGGAACCCGGAGTTGGTCCTACTTATAAGAAGAATGATGTTGCACCCGCAGATCTTGAAATCTCGGCATTGCAACGTTCCTTTAGCTGGTTCAGAAATCATGCAGTATATAGTGTTGACCCGAAAAAAGGTGCTATAGAAGGTTTTGAGTCGGGTATAGATCACATGGGAAGGCAAATGATAAGGAATGTTACAAGAAGTGACTGTGTCTCTGAATCGGCAATGGTTTTGGCTCTTGATTGGCATTTAAACAAAGACCCTGATAAAAAGTATCTAAGTAAGGAAATCCTGGATTATGTATGGTCTCCTGTGTTTTTCCAAGGTGACCCCAATAGTCCAATGTATGGGTTAAATAACTGGTACGAAAATGGTCCTGTATTTTATGGTGATGATAATGCAAGAGTAATAATGGCTACATTACTTGCAAGAAGCATCATAGATACAGACAGATGGGATGAAAGAGTTCTGAAATGTCTTTTGGCAAATCTAAGAACAACCAATAAACTGGGTTTTCGTTATAATAGACTTGAGTACAGTTCTTTCTTGCCAAAGGACAGAAGCTGGTCTTTCTATATGAATGACGATGAATATACATCATACTCCCCTCATTATCAGGCATATCTCTGGGCAGCTTATATTTGGGCATATTCTCTTACTGGATATAATCAGTTCCTAGATATATCTAAAAATGCATTAAGAATGTGCATGGAAGTATACCCTGAAAAGTGGTACTGGACAAATAGTCTGACAGCTGAAATATCCAGAATAATATTACCCCTGGCATTCCTTGTAAGAGTGGAAGACACGCAGGAATATAGAGAATGGCTATATAGAGCAGCAGGAGATTTATTGAAATATATGGATGAGAGCGGGGCTATTCAAGATATGTTTGGAGAACTGAAAAACGGTAAGTATCCTCCGCCTCAATCCAATGATAATTATGGCACAACAGAGGCTTCCCTCATACAAAATAATGGCGACCCTGCTACCGACCTGCTTTATACGACAAACTGGGCATTTTTAGGATTGCATGAAGCAGCAATTGCAACCGGAGATAAGTTATTTAAAGAAGCTGAAGATAGGCTGGCAGAATTTCTTTGCAGAATACAAGTTAAATCTGAATACCACAAATATCTGGATGGAGCATGGATGCGCAGTTTTGATTTTAAAAAGTGGGAATACTGGGGCAGCTCTGCCGACATCGGATGGGGAGCATGGTGTGTCGAATCCGGGTGGGTAAACTCCTGGATTGCATGTGTGCTGGCAATGCGCCATAAAAGAGAATCAATCTTCAACCTGGCTGCCGCAGATAAATTTAAAAAAATATCACCCGTTCTAATAGAAGAGATGTTTACAGAAAAATCTTTACCTCTACATGGTTCAAATAAAGGCAACTTTGTTAGTTCTATGCCAGGCGCAGAGTAAAAGACGATGAGTTATCAAGGACGGTTTTCATTGAGTTCATTGAACAAGCTCATCTACATCAATATCCATTCCCAGGTTGTTGATCATCTCCTGAGCCTGCTTACGCATAACTTTCCAGCCCCATTTTCACCTACCAAAGCATGAATTGTTCCGTTTTTTCATGATGCTGTAATTTTAAGTCAATTCAGGAATTATAGTGAGAATCATCCTCATATGAATATCATTTTTTCTCTTTCTTTTCAATTAAGACAGCTCTTGTAATCTTTGAATAACCATGTTTTTGTTTAAGTATATCAATGGTTTTCTCCAATCTTTCTTCTTTTTCCAACATTTCTTTTTTCCACAATCTTTCTTTTTCCCCCAATCTCTCTTCTTTATTATTCATGCAAATGCCATTCTTGTAATTGGAAGTTGGCGCTACTGCTGACTCAGCTACCAAATCCATTATGGATATTTGCTTCAGGTCAATGTTTTCTTCAAAATCACAAAGGCTTATTCCAATTAAACGCACAGGTTTATGAATATTCCAATTATGTTCAAGCAAATTTATCCCGGTAGAATATATCTCTTTTGTTAAATAAGTTGGACTTATTGTTTTCTGTCGTGTTATAGTCTTAAAATCTGCATATTTAAGTGTTATTTGAACCGTCCTCCCCTTCTTTTCATGCTTTCGGGCAAGCATTCCAACTTCATCTGCCAGCTGCATTAATATAATTTTTGCTTTTTCAATATCGGATATGTCTTCAGCAAGGGTTAAAGAACGCCCAATCGATTTCATATCATCATTATTTTTAGGTATTACACCAGAATCATCAATTCCATTTGCATGAGCGTACATTTCAATACCGCTTTTCCCGAACTTCTTTATTAAAATATTCTGGCTGAAAAGTGCCAAATCCCCAATTGTATTGATTCCCATAACTTGTAATTTTTTAGCTGTCTGTTTGCCTACTCCATACATAAATCGGACAGGCAAGGGCCACAATTTCTGTTGAACATCTTTTTCCCATAATTCTGTAATTCCCAGCGGCTTTTTCAGTTCAGATGCCATTTTAGCTAAAAACTTATTTTCGGATATGCCAATAGAGCACCATAAACCAAGTTCGGCTTTAATGTTTTCCATAATCCGTCCGGCACATTCAAGAGGTTCACCGAATAACCCTTCACACCCTGTCATATCAAGCCATGCTTCATCTATGCTATTTTGCTCTAAGACAGGAGTATAGGATGATAATATACTCATAACCTCCTTTGATTTTTGCTCATAAAAATTGTGATCAGGAGGTACTATACGCATATTGGGACAGCGTCTAAAAGCTTCCTGCAATATCATGGTTGTTTTTACACCATATTCTCTTGCTTCATAATTTGCAGCCAGGATAATCCCTGTCCGTTTTTTGGGATCACCTGCTACCGCAGCAGGTTTCCCTATAAGCTCAGGATGTCTTGTCATTTCGCATGATATGAAAAAAGCGTTCATATCAACAAGAAAAATAACCTTTTTCATATTATAGAATAAATTTAACCCTTTCAAAATATTTTCGGTCTTATATTCAAACATATATGCAATCTTATAATATATTATAATCTGGTTTAAATACTAATTCAATTAGAGGAGTAGTAAGGTAGCAGAAGCAATCTGTTAGTAAAAGAGGATTTTAAGGATGCATGTCGAAAGTATATATAAAGTATATATTATATAGGCATTCATTATGAACTTTTAATATTAGCTTTTAACATTAGCTTTTATTATAAGTACTTAAAATGAGTATTCGGGATAAAAATTTATGTTCTATAATATTTTATACTCTTGAAAGAGTGAAAGGAGCTCGCTATGAAATATTCAAATAATGCTGAAATGCCGAAACAAATACATACCCCTGTAAAGCATTCCTCCCAAAAGGTTGTAATAAGTATTGCCTTTACATCATTAGTACTGGTAGTATCTCTATTACCCTTTTTATACGATGTTTTGATAAGTGTCAAGGATTATGCTGTCTTTAAAGGATTGGGCAATTCTCCCTATGTTGGTCTGGCAAATTATCAGAAATTTTTTAATTCTCCTTATTTTACCAGACTGTTATCTAATACAATAGTCCAAAGCCTTTTGTTTAGCATATTTCTATTTCTTTTATCTGTAATATTAGGCTATATTGTTGTATCTTTACCATCAAAGAGCATTATAAGTAATGTTATTGTAACTTTTGCACTGATCCCGGTATTTATTCCAGATGTTGTGTATATAGGCTGGTTCATGAATTTACCTCTTTCGGGTAGTAAACCGTTTGTAATATCAAATATTGCAGTATGGTTTATACCATTTATACGGGCTATAAAATATGCTGGTATTCCTGTTTTAATTACCTCCATAATATCTGGATCGGACGGGAAAAGGAATACTGAAAAAATGCATTTTCTATTGCCCCTTCAAGTAGCAGCTTGCTTTGTACTGTTTTCACTTATGTTTGTCACGATTAATGATATTACTATTACCTCTCTTGCCTCAAATCCTCTGATATACGAAGTAATTGATTCGTTTAATATGTATATATATAGAAGCGGATTATTAAATGCAAAATATTCCGATGCTGCAGCAGTCACAGTAATAAGCAGGTTTTTGTGTCTTATATCGGCAGCAGTGTTTTTTATACCTTTTACAATACTAGCCAGAAATCTTTTTGGAAAGAATCTCTTTAGTGAAACTTTAAGCAACACCTCCTCCAATGAAGAGAAAACGGATGATGAAAATATTGCCGACATTGGTTATAAAAATCATTTGATTTCAACGATAATAGCTGTTGTGTTGATATTTATTATGGCTGCTTTCCCATACACTGTTAAGAATGTAAAAATCTTTGACTTAGAAGCAATATCCCTGATTTTTCAAAATCCTAATACAATGAATACTTTCCCGTTATATATTTTTATATCACTGGTTGCTGCGTTCATTAATGTAGGATTGTCTGCGGTCCTTGCCTATCCGCTTGTATGCGGCAGTAGAATTTCTAAAAGAATCTCAATGGTACTATTGCTGCTTATAGCTATTTTGGCAAGCACACCTATAAGTATTGGGTCGTATATGCTTTTAAGAGGTTTAGGTATTTTTAATACGGTATACGCTGTCATGTTCGCATTGATTTTCCCAATTACCGGCGTATGGGCATTTGCTGCAATTGCCAACTCACAAGGCGTTTCCGAAAGCGGCCAATATGCTAAAGCAATTGGCAAGCCGGCCATAGCTTTGGTGATGGTTCAAATGGTTTATTGCTTCAATAACTTTATGCCTTCGCTAATATACATTGCTGATAGAAGACTATTTTCACCTGTATTAGTATACCGCGAGCTTGCTTTAATGGGAGGTGAAGCTGCAAGGCAGCTGCCGCAATATAGTGCAATGGTATTTTGGTATGGTATTATACTTTCAATAATTCCTGTAGGAATACTTACGGTTTTACGTGCTTTACCCAAAAAGACTACTTTATTATCAATACTTGGAATGGCGCACAGGAAATGAAATATGGCATGAAACATGGGGACGGTTCTCTCAAAATATGGGAACGGTGCCCATGTTTTAATTTAAGGTTGTTCGAAAATCCACTTGTTTGTTTTATAATAATGGGTTCCGGTTTTATTATCATACTCATCGAAAGGATATCTATAAGCTAAAAATTGAAGTAATAAATCCACTTGATCTTTTAATGTTTCCGCAGATGTCATTCCTTCCTCTTTTATATTATCTATAGAAAACCCCAGAATATCCAACTCTTCAAGAAGCATTCCAAAATGATGGTAAATTGCTTCCCCTGTAGCATATAATCTTCTCATTTGTATTACTATATCACAAAGGTTTTGATATTCTTTTGTTCCCTCTACCTTAGCTTCATTAAACTTTTTTGTGTCCGTGAGCAATAGGAAGGGTTTAATTAATCCATATCTTACGCCCGCATTTCGCATGTTGTTATCATAATAAAGAATACTTGCTCTAACAACTCTATACATTATAATCAACCATTCCTTTCCGGCAGATTATATATCCTTCTAAACCTTATCAGATTATTAGCATATCTTTCTTTTCTATCATCATACACAATATTTTTTGGATTTCACTAATGATTTTCTCTAACATATCTTTATCAGCATCTACAATCAAAGCACTAATATCTTCTATATCTTTAGGAAACACAGAGGGAATCCTCCTCATTTGAATGAGGCAGATGGAAGCTGTGGTTTCGGTACGAAACTTTACATCACTTCTATAAAATGCATTGACTAAAAACAAATGTTCTGATACAATATAATCAGAGGTCAAAAGTCGTACCTTGATAACTGAATATATGGGGTTGCAGCAAGTAATCCTTTGCTGCGTAAAATATTCAAGGTAATGAGTCCAAAGTACCTGTGTAGAGTAGGATAACACCTACCCAGCAGTAGTGGTGTTGGACACGCCGTAGGTGTACCTGTTTTCAGGGAACCAGAAGCTCGTCATTTTAATGAAGATGTAGTTCACGAGATAATCTATCAATTTTTGAAGCAATAATATCTTCCCTGCTGAATAAATAAACGGATATATGAGAAAACCCTTGTGGCTCTATCAAGATAGCCCGCCAATATACATGCTGCCTCCCCGGCAAGATAAAAATCAAGCTTCGAATTTGGGAAACTGCTTCGAACTAAATTGTCAACCAATTTTAAATCAAAAAGCAAATCCTCTCTGCTTCTCAATACAAACACCTCATCTATGACTCTAATAATACACTACATTATTTATGACTCTCATAATGCACTACATTTAGTATTCTTCATTTAATACCCTGCATTTAATATCCTACATTACATTGTCAAGAACATCAACTGTTACACTTGACCTAATAGCACATTTATTACACAACTCTAATATTATGATTGCTCCCCAGAAAGTCATTTTACGACTTTTCACTGTAGGATTACCCACAGTGAGCTGCAATTTCATTGCAACCTGGTGTAATCTAATATAGTTATCCAGCCTTCTTACAAAGGCTGATGAAACTCAATGTGCCTAAAGTTTCATCAGAAAGTCATTTCGTGACTTTCTGGGTGATAACCATATTATAGGTTAATTCCCAAGGGAGTTTATTTTATTAATGATGGATTCTGCTATAACTCCTGAGTAGCCTGTCTGGCGGTATATGATTGTACCTTGTTCATCCGCTATATATATACTGGGAAAAACATTTACTTTAAAAGCCCATTTGGCAGACTTCTTATAATCTATAAATATAGGCAGA
>Ga0116195_1000794_pt1 | contig 22661 bp, 17 predicted proteins | sample AD_SCU002_MetaG_FD_89881 | JGI IMG/M metagenome (GOLD analysis project Ga0116195, IMG submission 89881) | Active sludge microbial communities of municipal wastewater-treating anaerobic digesters from China - AD_SCU002_MetaG | ecosystem: Engineered > Bioreactor > Anaerobic > Digestate | place...
ATTCCACCTGAATTATCCGTCCTGTTCGGGAGAAAGATCGTAGCGTTCAAGTAGGACACCGGAGAATATTTTGCACAACTGAAACCCTCGGGAGACCGTCACTATGGTTCAGGGAGCACTACAAAACACAACAGTCTGCGTCGTCGGCCTCGGGTACGTCGGTTATCCTCTCGCCGATGCGTTCTCACGGCACCTCAAGACGATCGGCTACGACCTCGATGCAAAGAAGATCGACCGGATCAACGCCGAGCCGGGCAACAAGGTCATCGCCACCACGGACTCTGCCAGGATCCGCGAGGCCGATGTCGTGATCATCGCCGTCCCCACCCCGGTGACGAAAGCGAAAGACCCCGACATCTCCTACGTGGTCTCGGCTGCCGAGACCATCGGCCGGAATCTCAAGGACGGCGCCATCGTCGTCCTCGAGTCCACCGTCTACCCCGGTCTCACCGAGGAGATCATGGTCCCGACCCTTGAAGAGGCCTCCGGCCGGACCTGCGGGAAGGACTTCTTCGTCGGCTACTCCCCGGAGCGGATCAACCCGGGCGACGTCGACCACACGCTGGATAAGATAACGAAGATCGTCGCCGGCATGGATGCGGCGACCGCTGAACGCCTCGCCGCCCTCTACGGCCTTGTGACCAACGTCTACGTCGCGCGCGACATCAGGACCGCCGAGGCGGCGAAGGTGATCGAGAACGTCCAGCGGGACATCAACATCGCCCTCGTGAACGAGCTCTCGATCATCTTCCGGAAGATGGGGCTTGACACGAAGGCGGTCCTCGAGGCCGCCGGGACCAAGTGGAACTTCCACAACTACCGCCCCGGGCTCGTCGGCGGCCACTGCATCCCGGTCGACCCCTACTACCTGGTCTACAAGGCCGAGGAGTACGGCTACCACCCGCAGGTGATCCTCGCCGGCCGGGCGATCAATGATAGTATGCCCAAGCATGTGGCCGAGATGGCGATCAAAGAGCTGAACCGGGCCGGCAAGGTGATCCGGGACTCACGGGTCCTCATCATGGGCCTGACCTACAAGGAGAACGTTCCGGACACCCGGGAGAGCCCGGCCGGGGAGATGGTCCACGAGCTCAAGGAGTTTGATATTGATGTCTACGGCTACGACCCGCTCCTTGGGGCGGCGGAGATCGAGCGGTTCGGGGCGAAGCCGGTCGCGTCGTTGCAGGGGCTTGAGGGGCCGGTGGACTGCATTATTGTGAACTCGCCACATAGTGTCTTTGCGGGGCTGACGCTTGATAGGGTGCTTGCGATCTGCAATGGGAAGCCGATCATCGTGGACGTGACAGGGCTGCTCCGGAAAAACGATGAAATAAGGGAAAAATTTGTGTATTGCACGTTGTAGGTACCTCGACACCTACCAACGCCACCAACAATCAGCCTTAGACAACCACGCACATGTACGACATTCTCAAGCAAGATCCCAAGATATGGCGCCTCTTCACCTGTGCACAGGAATACGAGGAGGAATTCAGGGACAGCTACGATCGGTTCCCCCACTACATGAGCAATCACCGGGAACTCTTTGAACCCCGAGCCTCGCAGCACCTTATCCAGCATGGCTATTGCCCCGAGTACCCTGATGGTCAGCCGTTCGCCGTCTGCCTTACTCATGATATCGATATGGTCTACCAATCTCCTCTCTCTAAGGTACAGGCAACCCTCTCCTCCTTGGAGAATGGGGAATTCACAAATGCCCTCACAAGCACAAAGCGGATCCGATCGAAAAAACTCCCCTTCTGCAACTTCCAGGAGATCATGGCCCTCGAAGAGGAGTACGGCGCCCGATCGAGCTTTTATTTCCTTGCCCTCGCCCCCGGGGACCAGGACTACTCCTACGATGTGAGGGATCTTGAGGGAGAGATCGGGGCGATCGCCGATGCCGGCTGGGAGGTAGGCCTCCACGGTGGACACCGGGCCTACTGCGACCCGCAAGCCCTCGGAGCCGAGAAGCGACGACTGGAGGCGATCCTCAGCCGGCCGGTCGTCGGCTACCGAAACCACTTTCTCCGGTTCAGGGTCCCGGAGACTTGGGAGCACCTCAGCCGCGCTGGGTTCCGGTATGACACCACCTTTGGGTATGTCGACTGTGTCGGGTTCAGGAACGGGATGTGTCACCCCTTCAAGCCCTATGACCTCCAGGCCGGCCGCGAGATCGATATCCTGGAGATTCCCCTCACGATCATGGACGGCACGCTCGACCGCTACATGCGGCTCGATGCCGGGAAGGCCTGGGAGCTCACCCGCCGGCTCATCGACGCGACCGAGCGTTGCCACGGGGTCATCACCATCCTCTGGCACAACACCTACATGGAAGGGGAGCGGCTGAAGATCTACAAGAAGATTCTGCGGCACTGTAGGGAGAAGGGAGCGTGGATGACTAATGGAGAGGAGATTGTAAGGTGGGTAGGATAAGCGGATATGACGATGAAACTATGAAATTCAGAATAGTACTCCTGACTAATGGGCATGAGCATGGATGGCGCATTGTCCAAGGTTTAAAAGAGCACAATATTATCCCAGAATATATAGTATTTTCACGAAAAGGACTGATATGGTGGGACTATACTTTCAGGAATAAAAGGATTCGGCCCATTTTCCAATACGCTATGACACCGTTTCGTCTTCTCTCATGTATGTTGCGTTCGTTAGATCCACAAAGATGCGTATCACGATCTAGTACAAACGTGATCTACTCTGGAGGATTAAATAGTATGCGACTTCGAAGGGACCTTGAGGCCATAAGTCCAGACTTTATCATTCTTGGAGGGATAGGCATTCTATCCGCGCAGATCATAAAAACTGCAAGATATGGCGTTATCAATGTACACCCTGGATTACTTCCTTGGGCTCGTAACGTTGGTGTCGTTGGGAGATCGCTAGAAAGAGGGATACCTGTTGGTATAACTGTACACTATGTTGATGAAGGTGTGGATACTGGTAGAATAATCGAACGCCATCTTCTTCCCATAACAAGTAATGATCAATCATTAGATGAACTAGAAAATAAAGCACAGAGATTGTGTGCAAATGCTATGATTAAAATTGTCGCTGATGTTCTAATGAAAGGGCATATTCCTAAAGGCCACTATCAAGCTGAAAAATACCCACCCTGTACTTGGATGAACAGAGCAGAACGAGAAGCGTTGAATATCAAAATCAAAGATGGATTAGCTCGAGACTTGTATCAAAAATGGCAAAGATATTGCGATGGATCAAGTGAGACACTTCTGTCTTGTCCATTGAAGGAAGATAAGGAATAAACAGTAAATCAGCCTGAGTGAGATTCACTTCAAAATTGTGTTCTCCAATGAATGGTCAGGTCAAAATGTAATCGTTAATACAGAGAACATTAAAGTGAATTTGGGATAGACGGCTATAACGGAGAATACTAGATGGAAGCGAATCGACATAAAACAATCAGAAAGAGAATTTTCAAGGTCTGCATATCTATGTGTAGAGCATTTTTTTCATTATTTTTTGACAAAAAATATCTCAAAGGAAAATATTTTGATGACAGTGCTGAAGGTTGGATATGGGCATGGAAAGGTTTATTTTGGCAGAAGATATTTGGTTATAACCGCCAAATTCCCTGGCCGATGTCCCCTTTTAGCAGAATCAGCAGCAAAGACAATATCATTTTTGACGTTAATGACTATATATACTTCCAGACATTTGGAAGTTATTTCCAAAACTTTTCTGCAAAAATAGTTATCGGCAAAGGAACATGGATAGCGCCCAACGTCTCAATTATCACCGCAAATCATGATTTGAACGACTTAAATCAACACGGTCCAGGTAAAGACGTCATAATAGGTGCTAACTGTTGGATTGGAATCAATTCAGTTATACTCCCGGGTGTTCACCTGGGAGATCATACAACCGTAGGTGCAGGATCTGTTGTAACAAAATCATTTCCTGAGGGAAATTGTATAATTGCTGGAAACCCCGCAAAGATAATAAAAAGGTTTGGAACTATAGTGCCATAGAAGTTACAGGAGAGGTCATCCCAATATTCTCCCGATCATAACACCTCATGCCAAGTAGATCAACGGATTTCTCGGGCATTGTAGGCCGGGAAGACAAACGTAAACTAGCCCTGATCGTGGATACCATCCTTGATTACGTAGCCGAAAACAAGGATAAGGCAGTTTACTACGACAAGATGTGCGGAGCCCGGAAATGAAGTTCATGCTGCTCAACGGGCATGGGATCCGCATGAACATCGACGGTGCAAAATTCGCAGTTACAAAAGAGTATTTCGAACAAACCCCTCACCCAACCCGTATCCAAAGTAGTTTATAGTCCCGGTTCGACCTTTTTCCCATGAGCACGTTTACCAATTTCGCGATTCGGCATGAATATGCCTCTCTCGCCGCTCTGGGTGATTGGTTGGGCGAGGTCAGTAGTTTGATCGACTGGGATGCCTCCCGTCGTCTCCTTGCCGACCTCTATACCAATGCCGAGGGCCGAGGCGGTCGTCCGAACTATGACGTCGTTCTCATGATCCGGCTGCTGGAGGATGCCGATCAGCGCGAGTACGATGGAACGTCGGTAGTCCTCAGTATCGCGATGCCCTAGCAGAGCTGTACTGTGAACCCTGCATCGACTACAGCCAGGTGATCAAGCAACGTGAGAAAAAATCGGTTGGTCGCCGTGATCCGGGAGAAGGTCTTTGGAAACCCGTCGCACGAGGCAATCTCGACCTTGACTATCGAAGGCTACAATAACAAGACTCGGCAGAGAGTCAGCCGGTTCGGGAGAAAGACAGCGCTATTCTCAAAGAAGATCGTGGCGTATGTCGGGGCACTGAACGTGTTCCAGTTCATGAGCAATTTCATCGATGCAAAGAAAGGCACGACTCCGGCGATGAAGGAAGGTATTACTGATAACATCTGGACGTGGACGGAGTTTTTAACGTACCATATTCAGTCGTAATCTGGGACACTACCTAAAATTAATTCGGGATACCACAAAAGCGAGACGCTACCGAAAAATATATCCCTGATTCTATTTTTAATATATTATCTGTCTATGATCAAGATTTAAAGACTGAGGTTCTATTGCATGAATAACTTACAGAAGGTTATTTTTATATCAGAGGTCATCCCAATATTCTCCCGATCATGACACTACATGCTAGATGAATCAATCCCATGAATGAGTGCTCATATCGCTCGTATCGGGGAGTGATCTTCTTGAACGCCTCAATCCAGCTGAAGAACCGCTCTACCGCACTGCGCTTCTTGTAGAGTTCTGGATCAAACCATATGGGTCTCCCGCGTTTCGGCTGTTTCCGGGATCTCCGATTGACCGGGATATTGCTCTTTATTCCTCGTTTCCGGTTGTACTGGCGAATTTCCCGGGCATCATAGGCCGCATCTGCGGAGATAATGCTGGGACGATCCGACACCTCGGGAACCTCAAATGCTTCGAGGGTTGGCTCGTAGAGCCGGGAATCGTGGACATTTGCCGGTGCAACCGTGCAGGCAAGGGGGAGACCGTTCCGATCGACCAGAGCACTCAGCTTGCTCCCTTTTACCTTTTTATAGCCATCATAGCCGGTCGATCCCCTTTTTTCGCCGGGATATCCTTGGTATCCGTTGCACAATGGGAGAGATCGATTTTTTTGATTTCGTACCCGGATCGGATCAGGTCGAGGAAGATCGCCTGGTACACGCCTTTCTCGCAGAGTTCGAGGTGGTACCGGTGAACCGTTGATTTCGTACCATAGTTCGCTGGTACGTCGAGCCAGCTGCATCCGGTCGTGAGAACGTAGAGGATACCGTTGAACAGCCCGCGGGGGTCACACCGCGGGCGACCAATGTGCGGCTTCGTCGGCGGGAGGTATTTCTGAACAATCTCCCAGAGATCATCGTTAATTTCCCGGAATGCCATGAGCTCCGATTTTATTCGAGATGCCTTATATTTTTAGGATCACCTCTCACTTACATTGCTATTTATCACAGTCGCAATAAATTGCCATTTATTCGTAAAACTAGATGGGTTGGGTTATCTAACAAAAGCGAATGGTTTATTCGATCAATTAGGAACCGATAGAAAATGCATTTCAGATAGTAGATATTTAGAAAGAACGGATCTTTTTAAAAGAACTCCTTTAGAAGGTAATGCAACTATTTTTTTAGGAGATAGTCTAACTGAACGATGTAATTGGGATGAACTACTTGGTAATGAATCCATAAGAAACAGGGGAATCGGTAGCGATACAACATATGGCGTATATAATCGTTTAGAACCAATTCTAGATTCAAAACCAGACAAAGTGTTCTTAATGGTAGGAATAAATGACTTGGCGAAAGGATATGATGTTCAAACAATAACAAAACGCTATGAACAGATAATTGCCAAAATATATACTGATTCTCCAAGTACTGCGGTATACATTCAGAGTGTTTTGCCTGTGAGGGTGGGTTCAGTGCGGAATAGTGATGTAATTAAACTAAATCAAAATTTGAAATCAATTTCGGAAACGTATGGATTCCAGTATATTGATTTATTTACCCCATTATCTGATGAAAGTAATTGTTTATTATCTGGTGTAACGGAAGATGGAATTCATTTAAATGGAAGTGGATATATTATTTGGAAAGATGAGATTATGCAGTATATATGAGTTTGTCCCAAATTTATAAGTCACTTTCGATAATACTCACGGTCATGACCTACCAGGAAATCGACAATCTGTGGAATATTGTCCGGAAATACCTTCCCCCAACGAAGCCCCACATTGGCCGGCCTCGGTGTGATCCCCCGGCAGTTGATCAACGGTACCCTGCGAGAAAGGAGTGAATCAATCTTCTCGACCTTCTCCAATCCGTGGATGAAATCCGGAAAATCGATCTCTCGCATTGTTATTGTTCTATCGATACCAAGGATATCCCCGCTAAAAAGGGGGATCCATCGGCTATGGTGGCTATGACAAAGTACACGGGAACAAACTCAGCGTGCTAGTCGATCGGAATGATCTCCCGCATGCATGTATTCCACTCGCATATACTGTTATCCCAGCAGATGCAACCTACAGTTCACAGGAGATCCATAAGTATAACCGGAATGATGAATAAGGAGTAATATTCCAGTAAACCGAGGATCCCGAATCTATCCGAAGCGAGGAAGACCCCGCTGGTTCGGTCCCGAACTCTACAAGGAAAGAAATGCCCTCGAACGGTTTTCAGATGGATAGAGACGCTCAAGAGGATTTTTCCCCGATACAAGCCGTGTGAGTATTCATTCCTGGACTCATTCACCTTGCATGCGCCATGATGATCTGGAGGGGTATGAGATAACCTCCAACACTCTCTTGATGGTGTTGCATACCTGACCAACAACTAGAGGACTCCCTATTACCATCTAGATTCCCGTAATCCTATGTTATCTCAATGATCTACCTGTACTATCCCACATGTATCCCCTCAAAATCCGATGTGTTGCAGGCTCCGATTGCTCCCATGACACCTATGCGCGCGCATAAGGACTCGACCGCGTACGATGATGGGAGGCGCCACAGACAGTATCCTCTCAAGAATGAGCAGCGCATCAACAATGAGGAGGAGGCATCTCAAGAATTACGAAGTGTCAAATTTTTTAGTTAACTATAACCCACCACCGATATGTGCGCGTTCCGATTCGAGCGGTTCACCGTCATAATCTGGGAAACGATCCGGGCATCGATGGGAATGGTGAAAGAAATTCCAGTCCTACGGCATCCGGTTTAGAGAAAGGAGGATGGAGAGAAGTCGAACAGAGCGACAAGGGAGGAAGAATTAACGAAGTACTGGGATCGGAGCAGGTCGAGGCAGATCGCCTGATACACCCCTTTCTCCGATAAGTCAAGGTGATATCAGTTTACCGTCGATTTGGTGCCGTAGTTCGCCGGGGCATCGTGCCAGGTGCATCCCGTGGTCAGGACGTATAGGATGCCGTTGGGGGTCACATCGGGGTCGGCCAATGTGGGGCTTCGTTGGGGGAAGGTGTTTCCGGACAATATCCCACAGATCGTCGATTTCCCGGAAAGTCATGACCCCATGTTTTATCTGAAAGGGTCTATATTTTTAGGACAGCCTCCTACACATGCATCCCAGACCTTGATATCAAGGTCCTGATCAGATCATTCGTTCGGATGAGATATAAATAGTAGATTACACCCAATATGCACGTCATGGCAATAAGGAACAGAGATCCAGCGTTTACTGCTTTCAATCCGACAAGGATGACACCAAATGGACAGAACAATTTGAAACTCGAAAAGAGATGCTTTCTGGCACTTGATAACTGGACACCCGAAAAGAGTAGCACTTTCATATTGAGGTATCCATAGACAAAAATACCAGAGAACGCAAACAGTGCGAGGGCGACAGTCGGACTACCAGATATTCCACCAAGGACTAAAGATATAACACGTGTCACGAAATTCAGTGTAGTCACTCGAAGTCCAAAGGTTTGTTTTTCTAAGACAGCCCAAATTGTGCTCAAGGGAGAGGATATAAACCACACTAGGGCCCAGATACTTAAAATCTGGGCATATAACCCAGCTTCTGCCCAATTTTTCCCGAAAATGACCATAAAGAGGTCTGGCCCAATGATTGCCACAACAAGAAGAGGAAAGGTTCCAACTACAAGCAGTAAGCGGAATGCATTCTCTACAAGAAGAGAAAGCGTTCCGTCCGAACGAGCCTCAGATGCCCGCTGAAAAAAAACTTGCGCTATTGCGCCGCCAATCAGACTCATAGGCATCTGAAGCACCATGAAACCAAGAGAATAGAAGCCTACAACCGTCGGGGAGAAAAAGGTTGAAAGGAGAAAAATCGGCAGTTGCCATGAAACTGTGTTCAGCAAAGCTGAGCCACTATCAAACAAAGGGAAATTCTTGTACCGCTTCAGCCCCTCCAGCATCCCTCTCCATGAGACGCCCCTGCGTAGCACCGCATGATCGTCCCGCCAGATCTGGCTGCCAAGAATCCCTGTGGAAACAGTTACTCCTACTAGGCTCGCACCAACGAGGCTCCCTCCCGTCGTATACCCAACAAAACCCGCTCCCAGCTGTGTGCCAGTTGTAGCAAGCGAACTGGTGACTCGGACGACTGAGAGTCGCCCGAAATGGCGGGTACGCGAGTTCCAGTAATTCAGCGCAAGGAAGACTCCGCTGATGAAGACAAACGGTGGAACTATAATGAGGTAGGGGCCAAGGTCGGACGCCCTGAGGAACGAAAGGAGTGCATCGCCCCCAAAATATAGGACCGGCACCGTCAGCCCACTGACCACCCCCACACAGAGGAGGCTCAAGCCTAGAAGGTTTGCGGCCTCTTCATCAGTCTTCGGGAGCATGATCGCCATTTCGTAGCGCATGCAGGCGATGATCCCAATGATGCTGGTGATCGAAGTGAAGATCGCAAGGAATCCAAAGGCCTCCGGGCCATAGAAGCGAGTGATGATCGGGGCTGCCAAGACAGTGATGACCTGAGCGAGGGTGGTGCCGGTGACGAGTTTGAGGACGTCTGCGGCGAAGGAGGAGGAACGGGAGGGATCTGGGCTGGACATTGGAACACTTACTTTTAGGCCGGTAGAGGATAACAAGATATCTATTAAGAGGAGGAAAAAATAGGAGCCCATTAGATTACGCCCCCCTGGTTTGACAGCCCTTCTTCTCTCCCGGGTTTTCCTGGTTCCTTTTCCTCATCCCATTGCCTTTGTGGACCGCTCGCGGGCTTTCGACATCCCATCTCGACACGCACTCGGTGTCTTGCCACACACCGTGAGCGCGAATCGTCATCGGAACCGAGAGTTGTCGCTCAATCCAGCGGCAATCCTCCGCTTCAGGCAGTCGGTTTCAGACCAGCGCACCCAATGCAGTGGGGATTCTTCAGCCCTGTTATAAGACCAGCAAGATCTCCCGACTCTCGTGCCGGATTCCTTCGAGGTGGAAGGTGACTGTTGTCTTAATGCGACCGTGTACTCGCTCACACTCATCGCAGCCGCGCAGGACTGTCGTGAATCCAGCGTCCTAGATGTTCTTATTGCGTAAGAACACCCCAACTGGTTCGACTCTTCCCTGGTCGAAGGGAAATTGAGCTGGTGATTGAGGGAAGCGTGGACAATGAGTACCTTTGCTATTCAAAGGCTTGGTTTGATGGGCTCTGCTAGGGGGGTCACAATGTGAGAAGAAAAGGACTTATCGTAGAGATTATAGATCTATACGTGTGAAGATAAATGTCCTGACGCCAGCAATTGGAGGACCATATAGCTGGGGTAGAGATCTTGCATATACTTTAAAATACAACCGATTTGAGTCAAATCATATAGCTGATCTGAAGTTACGAAATATTTTTATGAGGAAAAAGTATCATGACTGTGATATTATTCACACGACTACAAAACACTGTATTTTCGCAAAAAAGCCGGTAATATTGACGATTAAAGGGGATTATAAATACGAAAGCAAATTATTCCCTAACGACCGTCTATATGATTTCGCAAAGAATAGAGCAGATATAATTACCACCGTGAGTCACTACCTGAAAAACAGGTTGGACCTCAATGACGCAGTCATTATTCCAAATGCTGTTTTTCCGGAAAAGTATAAATCTGTCACACATGCTGATAAAAAAACGATACACGTCGTTACCGTTTCAAATTTTTATTTTGAGCAAAAAATCAGGGGGATTATTGATAACATAGAATTATTGCGGGAGGCTTGTAAAGCTACAGATAAGAATATTAATTACCACGTTATCGGCGGAGGTAAATATCTGAACTACGCCCAAGAAAAATCAAAGCGGATAGCCCTGCCAGAAAACATGAAACTACATTTAAACGGTTATTCAAGCAATCCAATCGAGTACCTTGAAAATTCAGATTTATTCTTGTACCGCTCTTTCCACGACAATTTTCCAAATGCAATTTTAGAAGCAATGGCAGCGGGACTGCCCATAGTCTCTAATGATGTGGGGGCGATTAAGGAAATTATAAAGAGTAAAGAAACCGGATACGTATACGAAGACGATGATGAATGCCTCATGAGGTTGAGTGCGTTGATCGATGATGAAAAACTAAGAGCAAATCTCGGTGTGAATTCCCAAGCTGTCGTAAATGAACAGTACAATTGGTGGAAGATCGTTGAAAATTACATCTCTCTATATAAGTCGTTATAAATTAAAGGAGCTTATTTATGTTGAGACATTTAATCTTTCCGATTGCCTCTAATAAATTGAGAATGAGAATTGCGAGAAGCTGGGGCGTCCGAATTGGAAGTGACTGCATATTACACAATGTAAAATTTGGATCGGAACCCTACTTAGTATCTATCGGGAATCATTGTGAAATTACAAGCGGAGTGCAGTTTATTACTCACGATGGAGCAACATGGGTCTTAAGGAAAGATAGACAATTTCTGGGTTCTAAATTTGGTCCAATTATAATTCATGATAACTGTTTCATCGGATTGAACTCACTAATATTGCCAGATGTTGAAATAGGACCAAATAGCGTCGTTGGAGCAGGTTCTGTTGTTACAAAGAATATACCGGAAAATTCAATATATGCGGGGAATCCTGCACGATATATTTGTGATTACGATGAATATTTGAGGAAGTGTAAGTTTGAAAATCCCGGCGATACAGGTTTAAATGATCATAGAGCATCAGTACAGAAAAATGAAATCATAGAGATGTTCAAACATAGGTTTAAATGAAACCATTTTAGATATAGAAGTAGGAGATTTTTACAGTATGTGCGGGATCTGCGGTATTGCTGGCGTGGAAGATCGGTCGCAAATGCAAAAGATGCTTTCGGTATTAAAACACCGGGGGCCCGATAGTTCAGGGATTTACCTCAATAAAAATATTTCGCTTGGCCATGCAAGGCTCAGCATTATTGATCTCTCTGCAAAAGGAAATCAACCTATGTCAAATGAAAACGGAGATGTATGGCTGGTTGTAAACGGAGAGATATATAATTATCCAGTGCTAAAAAAGGAGTTGGAAGATAAAGGACATATTTTTCGATCGAATTCAGATAGTGAAGTCATAGTCCATTTATACGAACAATATGGCCTTGATTTCGTTAATTATTTAAGGGGGATGTTTGCCTTTGCCCTCTACGATCAACAGGATAATGTACTCATATTGGCACGAGATCCCATCGGTAAAAAACCTCTATACTATCATTGGAGAGATAAGGAATTAGTCTTTGCATCGGAAATTAAGGCAATTTTAGAATGTGATGAATCTCGCCAGATTCATGAGCCTGCTTTGTGGGCTTACTTGGCATATGGATATACAATAGGCCAGAATACACTGTTTGCAGGGATAAAAAAGCTGCTACCCGGGCACATCCTAGTATATTCAAATGGCATTCTTTCATTCCAAAAATATTGGGACATCTCGGAAACCGAAAAATTCTGTGCAGACGAAAATTATACGATACGATCTTTAAGAGCACAATTGGAAGAAGCAACTGCAATAAGAATGAATGCTGATGTCCCTATTGGTGCTTTTTTATCTGGTGGCGTGGATTCATCGGCAGTTGTTGCACTTGCAAGGCCCTATGTCGACAGTGCCTTCCATACGTTTTCTGTAGGATTCAAGGAGCATTCGGAGTTAGAATATGCAAAAATAGTGAGTGATCACGTAGGTACCGAACACCATGAAATTATAATTGACGATAAAATGGTGGCAGAGAATATTAAATCTATAACTTGGTACAATGACGAGCCTTTAGGCGATGCTGCGACAATTAATAACTATTTCTTATCTAAAGAGGCAAAAAAATATGTAACCGTTGCTTTGGCTGGGGAGGGGGGGGATGAAATATTTGCAGGTTATAGCCATCACGCCAGAAATTACAAAATATACGAAATTTTACGCAAATCTTCATCGTTACAGATGATATCGCGATCTCTCTTACATGCAATCCCAGAGAAAATAACTCCGAATACCCTTTCTCCATTTAATCAAGGATTGAAATACATAAAATATCTTGACGAAGATTCGATTGAAAAAATTACGCAAAACACAACAAAAGTGCTCAGCGACTGTGAAATCGAAGATTTGACAAACTTAAAGAAAATTAAGGCGAATGCATGCGCAATATATCCAGAATTCCAATATCAAAATGCGCTGTCAAAGATACTGATAATGGATTGTAAAAACCTATTGCCTGAGAAATTCCTAATGAAAGCAGATAAAGGAACGATGGCAAACTCAATTGAAGAAAGACTGCCTCTACTAGATAAAGACCTAATTCAATTCTCGTTTTCTTCGATACCTCCTGGTTTAAAGATTAAAGATAATAATGAAAAGTATATATTCAGGATGGCAATTAAAGATCTCCTGCCCCGGAGCATCATAAATCGTAAGAAAAAAGGGTTCGGAACCCCATTAAACGCATGGATGAAGGGCGAACTAAATGAAGTTGTTACGCAGGCAATTTCTGAAGGAGATCTATTAACACACGTGCTAAAGAAAAGGAGACGGGAAAAACTTGCTAATATCCTGAAGGGAAACCAAAGGACAAATCCAACGCTATTGTGGATACTATTTGCTTTGGAAGTTTGGCATGACGTGTATTTCCGGGACTATGCAACTATTTTTGAATAAATCTCTTCTACTTGTTCGGCAAGAGTGTCCCAGTTGTATTTTTTGGAAAGAGTATAACTGTTGTTGCCCATTTCTTTTCTCAATTGATCGTTAGACAAAATTCGTATAACTCTATCTGCAATGCCATTTGGATCTTTTGGGTTTGCTAAGTAGCCATTTTTCCCTTCGATTACAATTTCAGGAATTCCCCCTATATTGGAGGCGACGATCGGCAGCCCGGCAGCCATTGCTTCAAGTATTGATACCGGAAAGCCCTCTGATAGACTCGGCAAGAGAAATACATCAGCCAAAGACAAATGAGATGGTATTTGAGAATTTGGAATTTCCCCTATAAATCGTATTTGATTATTAAGGTTTAAATCAGCACACAATTTTAGCAATTCTTCTTTTTCTTCACCTTCTCCAACTATTAACAGCCGTGAGTTGGGAACAACCTTTCGTATTGAATCCATTGCTATTATGGCATATTTTATCCCTTTAACTGGATATAAGCGTGCAACTGTAATGATTGTTTTTGTGTTCGAATCATCACCAGGATACTCAACGTTAAATCTATTCGTATCGATTCCATTTGGAATTGTAATTACCGGGAGATCGTATAGTTTTCTCATTGCACGATTCATGTCATCAGTTAATGCGATTCTTGCATCAGCATATTTCAACGAGAAGTGTGCCATGATGCCTTTTCCAAAATACTCTTGATAAACATCGTCTCCCCTTCCCCAAACGATAAAGGGCATTTTTAGTAGAAGTTTCGTGCAAACTGCAGGTAACCCCATTTTCAAGCTTTGAACGTGAACTATATCGGGACGCAATGTAATAATTGACATTGCTATTTTTATTAAAAAGATAACTTTACCATACAGAGGACGTATAGGGTATGAAATTCTGTGAACGATGAAATTATTGCAGAGGTGACTATCCTCTATACCATTGTCATGCGTAGTAATGACATGTACCTCGTTTTTCTTTGAGAGAGCCTTGGCTAAATTGTATGTGGCAATCTCAGTCCCGGCTTTCCATTTTGGGGGGAATAGATTGACAATAATCGCTACCTTCATTCTATTTCTCGCCGAAGTTCTGTCATCTGATTAACAGTCCATCCATTAGATCTGCAAATTTACTTACCATTCCTGTATGAGAATATTTGCTAATCTCACTTGGATCGCCCTTAAATTGCACACACCCTTGACTCAGATATTCCTGATACAGACATGCGATAATGCATTTGACGTCCGATACCGTCGAGCAGGTTACCCCTGCATTAGTATCCTTAAGCAGTGCTGGAACAGCCCCCTCTGTCATACCAGTGCAAAGAATGAACCTTTGCGAAGCCAGATATTCAAATATTTTTGAAGTATACACCCCAACTTCATCGGGGTGATCCCACAAAATCAACAATAGTACATCGGATTCACGCTGTTTGACTAATGCCTCCTCCCGGGGTATATTCCCGCAGTACGTAACAATATCACTAAGATTAGCATTTTGCACTTCCTCCCGCACGAAATTCTCATCCGGACCGTATAGCTTCACGCAGACTTTAGTCCTATCAATTTCTTTCTCATCTACCAACTCCTTTATCGCTTGGAATAAAATCGTCGGATCGCGCTTGCCTTTATACAGGTGTCCGGTATATGTCATAGTCATTTTTTCATTCCTTCCCGCAACTTGTCGGGGGTTGATTTCATCAGGATCAAAGCCGTTGACTATTGCATGAATAGGGATATCCCTATGAAGTTCTCCCATTTTTTCGGCCAAATAGTCCGAAACCGTTACAATAACATCAGCCTTGGAAATTGTACTAACTTCTAACTTTTTTTCGAAGAAAGACCGAATCTTCGGGTGATTATTATAATGGTTCTGAGTCCATAAATCTCGGAAATCGGCAATCCAAGGAAGATTATATGATTCCTTGAGATTTTTTGCCAATAAATGCGACGAATCCGGTTTTGAACTACTTAGGATGATATCAATTTTTTCATTGTTAATGATCTCTGCCGCTTTAGAATAAGCATCCCGTGACCACTCTGTCTGTGCATCGGGATATACAAGTAAACTATAGATGAAATTATAAGATTTCTTAACAACTGCATACAAAATACTATTCCGATCTACAGTCTGCACCTTGTTCTGCAAGGCATTTTTCCCAGTTTCAATTTTCTTATCGGGAACTACATAAATGTGAGGTATTTCATCAGTGCTTTCAATGTCTGTGTAATTGCTGGTTAGCAAATACGGTTCATAACCATGCAGTTTAAGGTATTTAAGCAAGCCTCTGATCCTTATACCGCCCACAATTGGGTAGTAATAGTACGAGATGATTAACACTTTCTTCATTGCCGCACTCCGTTCCATTTTATGCTACGTAATATACGGTAAAATCGCCATTTGAATAATATTTATACACAGCATTGTCATTTGAAAGTTGCGAAAAATCGCTTTCAAAAAATCGATATTTGGCCATCTCAGGGTACACAGCGGAATATAATGAGATGTCCCTATTTGAAAGCAACATATAACTTCCATTAACATAATTTCCAAGATTATGGGTGCCTCCATCATATCCAAAATGATTAGGAGCGAGTTTCACGTTTTGATTCGACTTAAATGCACTAATCAAATAATCCCGCTCGGGAGATGTTTTTTGAGCGTATAAATAGCCATAAATCGGATTCGCAATTACAATTACGGCGTAGTCATCCAAGCTATTGAAATACCAGCCCATCCCATCGTATTCTCCACGCGTTGTGTGCGAACTTATCGTTAAAGAGTATGGAGACGGATAGAGTATTAAAAAATTTGAAATAAAAATACTAAAGATGTAAAGAACAATCCCCAATGCAACAGCGGCTTTTTTTACCGTGCCAAGATCGCGTAACATACTTGTGATAGGGGTGACTAATACAGAAACCAGGATTAGACTCAACACAGATGTGAAGGCCAAAAAACGTAATGGTCCAAAACCAACATTGATAAATTGTAGGGCTGCTATGAATAACACAAGAGCAAAAAATATCACATATAGGACTTTAAGGACAAAGAAACGATTATCATTCCAATACTCTCTCACGAAGAAAATAAATGAGATGAAACAGCAGCTATAAAGTAACAGAACACCTAGTTTCATTTTGAGAATGTATTCATAGACGTTATAACCATAACTACTTGCATAATCCATTCTATCCGCCATTTGACTCAACTTAAAAGACTCAGCCCCTCCAAATATACTATCGTAAAGTAAGTTAGACACTGTTGAAAAAATCCAGAACTGCATTAGCCAAGAAATCACAATGACAAGAAAAAGGACCACTATCAAATAATTTTGGAGTTTAATGCTTTGAGAGAAGGTGCCACAAATCATGTTTTTTGGCGAATTTGTCCCAAAAACAGCATGTGTACTGAACAACATGTACATGAAGATTACCATTCCAATGATTATTGTTGGAACCATATGAAAGGGCGATGAAAGGACCAATAATATTAGGAGAAGTAGTTTCCACCGCAGATCTGTTGATTTGAACGACATTACGGTGAGATATAGGGCAATAGGGAAATATTGGACGTACGAATGATTGGGCGTAAAATTTAGATAGAAACCTAATGAAAAGGTTGTTGCTAAAAGAAATGCTACGATTTTTTGGTTTTTCTCGACTAATACCGCTCTCGAAACAAGGTAAATTGAGAGTAGAAAAAATAGTTCAAATATTAATAAAAAACGATTTGTAACCTCGAATGTAGGTAGCCCTGTTAGTGAGATTATTTGGGTAGCAAAGATATGCACAATGGGATAAATCAGAGTAGAGGGAACATGGCCACCATTGAGCGCGTCTTCTACGTACCCCACATGTTCGCCGGGATCCCCGGTCACCTCCCATAAATAATAATTCCGTATAATGAACATGGACAGTATTGAAGTATATATAATGGAAAGCAGTAGTATTGAGGAAATAACTAGGACCCTGTTGGATTTGCTAGTACTGAATATAGTGTAAATCAGATAAATTATTCCAATTAGATATGGAAGTATCAAAAAAATCCAAGTCAGTACAGGTGTTGAAGCGTATAGGGACGACTCGTAAGTAATCGCGGGTTTACTCCATGCAATAACTAACGCACAAGTTACCTGAAGGAAACAAAGAATAAAAAGTGTAGTATGTAATCGTTTAGACAGCATGATCCTCCTGATAGTAAGAACTAGAAAACATTAAAGCCATCTGGTCATCTCTTAGCAGCCTCGTTAAATATTATCCAATATTCTCCAGCAACAGTATCCCAGTGATATTTCTCTGCGCTTACTAAAGCATTTTTCGACAAAAAGGTTCTAAGGTCATGATTAGATAGCAGATTTATTATGGCTTCAGCAATTTGCTCGGAGTTTTGAGGATCAACCAATATCCCATTATGATGATCAATGATCGCTTCAGCAATCCCATTTGTATTTGTACCAATAACTGGAATGCCACAGGATAGAGATTCAATTACAACAACAGGTAATCCCTCTTGATATCCATACGAATCAACGATCGACGGGACCACAACAATATCTGCAATTGAATAAAAGTCCTTCATGGAATCATGCTCAATAAAACCCATAAACATAACGTTATTGTGAAGGCCTTGAGATGAAACATAATTTTTCAATTCCGACTCTAAAGGTCCATTCCCAAGAATTAACAGCTTGATACTGCAAATCTCTTTAACAACACGACTAAAGTTTTCCAATAAGAATATACACCCTTTAACTTCAACTAGTCTTCCAACAAACAGAACTACATACTGCGAATTAATGCCATACTTTGACTTTATTGCATCCTTGTTTTGTTGATTTAGGTTTCGTGCAACATCAGTGCCCATAGGAACAATTCTCAACTTCTTCCTCGCATTTTCAGCAAGTATAGGGGGCAAAAACTCTAATATCTCATTAGATCGATGAGAGCTAACTGATACGAGGATGTCAACGTGGTTTATGATAAAAGACATCAGGAATTTGCCAAAAGGAATCCGCTTCAGAACGGATATCTCTGATGAATGAACCGTCGCAATATGGGTTATCCCAAAAAATTTCTTACAAATACTCCCAACTAACCCCTGTGGAATAAGCCAATGAGAATTAATTAAATCGATATCCTTCTGCCAAATAAATACAATAGAATAAATTAATTCTGACATTATAAAAAATGGCACCTGAATTTTCGCTAAAGGGCTATTCATTATCTTGTATGGCAGGCCTTCGTCATATGCCAGATATTCTAGGGCATAGGGATAAAAATAAACAAAACGATGTATGTTTAGACCGTTTTTTTGCTCAAAGGACTTTGCACCTCTACTATGAGGGCATAATACAGTTATTTCATTATCCGAAATAACCTTCAGATGCGAGAAATGATCGAAGATAAAACTGCCATCTGTGTTGCCATCTCCTAGAGGGAAACTACTTGTTAAACCAAGAATCTTCATTTTTCACCAGTATAGAGACATAATCACTACTTTAACCATAACCGGGGTATCGAATGTATTGTATCCAGCGCTTCTTCGAGGTCAAATCCAACGGTCATCGCATACCACTCTAACGACTCGTAGCGGGGCATGTTTTCCTTATTTACCAGCTCTAGAGCCTCTTCACGAGTCATCAAGCCTTCCCGGATCTGGTTGCTCCTGAAGGTATCAAACTCGCTGAACCCGGCGACCGTGTAATAGATATAATCATAAAATGCAGCTGTTCCGTCCCCAATACGCCATGTTGCGTTAGTATCGTTCGCAACTTCCCAGTTATATTCCCTCCGTAAAGTTGAAATAATTTCTGTCTCATTCCAAGGAATATAATTATAAAAATACGTTGAGACATCCGGAATGAAATATGAGGTATAATATGCATGAAGTGTATCAAGGATTGAGGAATTAAGATATGAAGGATTTAAAACATAATTTTTCCCATAGTAAAATGCTAATTGGAGTTTATTGACCAGTGATATGCCGGTATAAAGCTGGCCCTTATTATGGTTGATAGACTCTTTTATCCCACAGAAACCTAGTTTAAACCCAGTTTTCTCGAGCCGATTAGAACCATTAAAGTATAAACCTATACCCGTTTGTTCCATCAACTTATGAGGGTAATAATTGAACATTTGTTTGTCCCCAGCCATTAGTAGGGGAACCATCCCCAACTCTGGGCGCTTTAACCACGCTTGAATATTTTCTCTAATATTTTTGCGCTTTTTTTCGATATCTGCTGAAATAACAATATGCTCAACTCCTAGTTTTCCACATAGTCTAGCCTGATTTCTCCGGGCTAGATCTGTCACCATACCCCAATCATAACTGAAGGCAATTGGATTCAATTTAAGCACTTTTTTAACATAATGTAACATGTACGAACTATCTCGGCCTCCGCTAAACCCTACAAGACAATCTGGCTCCCCATTGTTACTTCTGAACTCTGAGACAATCGTTTCAAGCGGGTCTTTTCCCAGGTATGCTATCTTTGAGTAATTTTTGCAATAATTACATACGCCATTTTCATCAAATTCAATAAAGGGGAATGTCTCAGGAAGTAAACAGTAGGTACAACGTTTTATTTCGGGCAGGCACTTCGTTTGTTCCTTTATCATCTGTTCGATCGTTCTTCTCCCATCGGAGTGTAAAGTCAATACATCTCTTCGGGACATCAAGCCCTGATCGCCTACTGAGGGTGAGTGGTCCACTATTTTCACCAATGACTCTGGGCGGTCTTCTCCCATCGTGTTCATGTATTGCCCTGAATTGAGAGAGAAATCGATACTACTTAAGTCAGTAATGTTCACTATATACCCATAGTTTGGTTTAATTTGCGTGATAGGGCCAAAGTTTAACTTTATTATTTTTGCATCTCTAAATAATTGGTTTAAAATGTATCGTTCAGATGTAAATACTAACATGTTTCTACTTTGATCTTGGCTAACATATATCGAGCCCGTATTAGTTGCTAAGAGTACTTTGTTTAAATTTGAAAACAGAACTGCAACGGATGCAGATCCCTCCAAGAGAGCAAAAGTATTGACAGAACTCGACATCAATGATTTTGTGAGACCATAATTGTGCTGAAGCAATGCCAGAAAAACCTCAGTATCAACATCCGCATGCCTCTTTATTTCAGGACACTGCTCCCACAATGCGCTATCGTTCACAATAATCCCGTTATGTACTCCAACAGCGCAGCCAGTAATTACAGGCTGATTATTTGAGTTTGAATACTGAACCCCATTGGTCACAAGCCTCGAATGGCCAATAATTGCAATGTACCGATTTTCAGAGGCATCTGTTTCGTTAGAAAACTCATTTTGTAACGTATCATGAAAGAACTGGACGTACTCATCATCAGTAACCATCCTAGAAGCAGATTCAGGTTTCTTGTAAATTTGCACTGCATCTTTTGTTTTTATCGCTATTCCTGCAGATTCCTTCCCTCTGCTCTCTGAAAGAACAAACAATCTATCGACAATAAGTTTAATGCATTCTTCTGAGTACTTGTTCACATTGGACGTGATAATCCCAAAAATACCACACATAAATACTCCCTCACGTATAAAGGTGATTTTTTACGCCTGGATCTTGTTGCATGTCGTAGAGCATTGCAAAGGAGAGGAACAGAATGCCCATGATAAAAACCAACACCGAGAGAGTCCCATGGACAAAAAGGACAGGATATCCCCAGATTAGTTTTTCCCAGAGTGTAACAATTCCCCCCACCAATCCAATCAGTGATAATACGGACCCAAATAGGTAGAAGAAGACAAGAGGATGGAAACTGAACATCACGTACTTCATTTTGAGCCGACGAAGGAAAGTCCGGAGGAGGAGGTTTGAAACCCGAACAATATAACGGCCATATTTGATGGTAGATTTTTCATTGCCGTACTTCGCAGGATGAGCAATATTCTGTATCCGGAAACCGTGAATGTTCAGTCTAACCAGCCGATCGTTCAGGTAACCATACCTGGGGTACATTTCCTTGAAGTCAATGCTTTCGAGGGCACGGCGAGAGATAGCAGTGTAACCGTTCTGGGGATCCATCATGGACCAGTAGCCCGATGCGATCTTCGTGAGGAACGTGAGCATCGCGTTTCCAAAGAACCGCCACTTGCTCATGCGTCCCCGATACTCAGAAGAACCCAGACGGTTTCCAAGGGTGAAGTCACATTTTCCATCAATGATAGGATCAAGAAACTTGGAGAGGTATTGGGGGTCCATCTGGCCGTCGCCATCCATGGTTACGACAATATCTATCCCATCACTGAGAGCCCGAGAATAGCCGGATATGATTGCAGCCCCTGGCCCCTGGTTCGGATTATGGTGGATGGGGACAACCCGAGGGTGATAGCGGGCGTATTCATCGATGATTGCCCCAGTTTGGTCAGTTGAGGCATCGTTCACGACATATACCCGGGTGACATAATCAGGGATGCCATCGAGCGTCTCCGCGATCAGCTTCTCCTCGTTGTAGGCCGGGACTGCTACTGCGATCCGCTTTCCACGGTAACGTGGCTCCGTGGCCGGGCTTCCGGAGCGCACTCCGGCGACCTTCAGGCGGTGGTCAGCGGCCAGAGCCAGAATGCCGGCGCTGATAGCCTCGCCGTTGAACTGAATCGCCTCGATCGCCTTCTTCCCGTAGGCCCCAAAACCGCTCTGCGCATCGACGATCTCCCCGGCCGAGCCCTCGACGAACCGGGAGCCGATGACGACGTCGTTGCCCTTCCGGAGCTCGGCAAGCAGCCGGGGGATGTCCCCCGGGCTGTGCTGGCCGTCAGAATCAATAATAACGAGCTCCTCTGCGCCGAGGTCCCGGGCGGTCGTAAAGATCGTCTGCAGCGCCCCGCCGTAGCCCTTGTTGGTCTCATGACGGACGACGATCGCGCCGAGCGCCTCCGCGATCGGGACGGTGTCGTCCTTCGAGCCGTCGTCGACGACGAGCACCCTATCCGCGTGCTGCCGGGCGCCGAGAACCGTCTTTGCGATGTAGGCCTCCTCGTTGTAGGCCGGCATCGCGACGAG
>Ga0116195_1000812_pt1 | contig 22344 bp, 16 predicted proteins | sample AD_SCU002_MetaG_FD_89881 | JGI IMG/M metagenome (GOLD analysis project Ga0116195, IMG submission 89881) | Active sludge microbial communities of municipal wastewater-treating anaerobic digesters from China - AD_SCU002_MetaG | ecosystem: Engineered > Bioreactor > Anaerobic > Digestate | place...
AAGAATGCTATATATATGACGATGAAAAAGAAGGTAATAATCTTATTGTATCTTATGAGTGTGATGATTTATGCATGGCTATTGCCGATAAGTTCCAATATGATTACAAATGGCTTGATATTTTACATAATAATCAAATTAGACTTGAAAAGGTCTTTGATATTGATGTAGAAACGCAGGATTTTGGGATAATTGTTTCTCTTTTGTTATACCTGGTAGGAAGTGTAACTTATGAAGACAAATTCATAGATGCATTGAATAATGGGTACTTGATTCGACTTGTAAAAAGGCTGGAGTACCTGAGTTAAAGGAATGAGCTTCTAACGGCATCTTTTTTGTATCTTCAAGGCATGTGGAGTGCGAGATATTGATGTCAAGGGAAAAGGGGTGAGTGTATGGAAAAGCCTTATATATCAAGGCTTTAAGTGCACTTGAGTTTGAAAACCCTTATATGAAAATCGTGATTTTATCGGTTCGTGGGAATAAGTCAAAGCTGGTAATTTTCAGTGCGACAGAGTGATTTAGATGTCATAGTTTGGCGTGTGGTCAGGTTAGATGTCAGCGGTTAACATGTGGTTAATTTTGATGTTTTCGGATGTCGCAGGGTTTGTTTGGTCAGGTTGGATGTAGGTACAAATTGATCTATTTTATAGAACACATAAATTATAAATAAAGTATTTGCACCAACTTCAGACGGCATTTGCTGTCAAAGTGGGTGCGAAGCTTTTCAAGGTTTCAAATATAATATGAAATGCTGAAGAGTAATGAAGCTCTGCGGCGTTTTTTACTTGAATTATCAAACCAACATTATGGGTGATGTTAATATTAATTACCTTAACGAAAAATTTTGTCAACAGCATTATAGTCATTGACAAAATGTCATTGATAATTCATTTCTATACTTGTATAATGATTTTAAATATTTATGGTTATTGTATTTAATTTATTATTTAAACTATGCCGTCTATCATTCGGACAGCAGCGTAAAAATCGGCGAAAAGGTCTATTCCGGCTCTGATGCCTGCACTGCCTGCGGCGGGACGGGAAAAAGCTCCGGCGTGGCGTTTATCTGCGTGAAGTGCCGTGTCATCTGGAGCATTATCTTGGACATGGCCGTTTGGGTATGCCTCATGATAATCTTTTGCGCTCATTAGTATATTTTTCAAACAGAAAACTGTTTTCTCCTGTTCTAATATATCGAGATCTTGATCTAGTGGGTGGTGAGGCTGTCCAGTTGGAATACTTGTATTTTTACACATTTGGCTTACGGAAACTTCATTGTTTTCAATACTTGGAATGCCACAAAGGAAATAGAATAGATACTTTTGGGGGTTTATTGAGCTCTCGGTGATAATATGTTAAAAAAATGTTGGCATATCATAAAGCTAATCATTTAAAATAGCACAAAAAAGTTTGATAATATAAAACGGACATTTGGGCATTTAAACAACAAAATGTCCGTTTTATATTATCGACGCCTAAACCTGTCATTGAACATATAATTTGCAGGGTTTATAATATGCGTGAAATGTAAGCTTACAAATTTCTATTAATCACAATCAAAATTCACGCAACTTGTACTACCTAGGATCTATTTGAAGTCAAAGTAAATTAACAATGTACATAGAAAGGATGAATAATTTATGAAAAGAACACTAATAGCGCTAACCTTAGTAATAATCATGTTGACAAGCATAATTAGCGGCTGTACGGTCAATAAAGAAATCAAATCTGATACAAAAACAGCATCTAATGGTAATGATTCTACAACTACACCAGATGCATTAGATGGAAAACTTGAGCATATAAATTATGCTAGCGAAATACCAATAGTTAAGGAAGGCCATAAAGTGAGCCTTAGGTTCTGTTTATTAACAAATCCGGCATTATATGCTAGTGTTGAAAATTGTTGGTTCTTCAAATTTATCGAAAAATTCTTAAACATAGACCCCAAAATTGAAGCAGTGCCAGTCGAAGCACATAGTGAACGGTTAAATTTAATGTTTGCATCCAAAGATGTTCCTGATATTGTTTTAGGTTTCGGTATTAATACAAGAGAAATTGTAAAATACGGGGTTAATGAAGGTCAACTTTTATCATTAAATGATTATATCAACCCTACCTATATGCCTAATGTATACAAACTAAGCAAGGAAGATCCAGGGCTTATGGCAAGTGCAACTGCCCCAGATGGGAATGTATACAAAATACCAAGGATACTTGACGATGAAGGAACAGTTGAAATGGTAAATATTAGACAATCATGGCTGGACAAACTTAATCTTGAATCACCCTCCACCTTGGATGAATTCATAGAAACAATGAGGATTTTTAAGAAAGAAGATGTTGATGGCCATGGCTCTGAGAATGTATATCCTTTAGGTGGAAGTTTAAACTATTTAAACCCGTTAGCCACAATAATAAATGCCATGGGGTATAACTTTCCTTATTCATGGGCGTCAGCCGCTAAAGGTAATGGGCTTACAATTGCAATAAGAGACGGTAAAGCAACATTTCCATGTAATGATGATATTTTTTACGATTTTCTCTCTATTGCAAAAACACTATACGATGAAGAACTTATTTCGCCTGATTTTTTCACAATGGATCAGACCAAAGTTAATGCTATGGCAGTAGAAGGAGTTTATGGTTATATGTGCCAACCAATGCATGTATTACTTACTGAACCAAAAAAATATCAGGAATGGTTTTACATAAAACCTTTAACTAGTAAATGGAATGATACCCCACAAGTGCCTCAAACTAGTAAATATGATATGCAAGGAATAGCAATATCTGCTAATACTAAATATCCTGAAGTTTGTGCAAGATTCATTGATTTATATTATGGTGATAATTGTTTCTTCATGTGGAATGGCGCAATGGATGGTACTGAAGAAACACTTGGCTTTAAAGGTTGGATTTGGGATGAATCAGCAAACAGCGAATATTATCCTGATGAGCCAAGTGCTTATAATTATATTTCCAACATTCTAATGCCATATAGCTTGCAATTTGGATTGCATTCGTGGAGAGGCGAAAAAATGGCGAAATATGCTGGTAAAGAATATAAAAAAGGTCTCGACATATCAACTTTAGATTTAAACCAGGGTGGTAACTGGAATACTTATGGCAGAGTTAAAATGTTCTACCCTTATGCCAAACCTGCATATCCTCCAATTGTTTATAGGAGTGAGGAAGATTTGGAAATGCTTGCTGAGTATAGCGCCGTAATCGGGCCTTATGTTACAGAGCAAGTTGCATTATTTATAACTGGCACACGTTCACTTAACGAATTTGAACAATACCTTAAGGAATTGAAATCTCTGGGAATGGATGAATATGAGCAGTACTATATTGATGAGTACCAATCATATCTCGAAAAACAAAAATAAAACAAACAAAGAAATAGTCATTTAAGTAGCCTAGTAAGAAACTTGAAATAATAATATTTTGGAATGCCATATTTATAGCCCTTCATCATATTTTTTAGAGTATAGTAATTTATAAATCTCCTAGAAAATTACTATACTGGGGCTTGGAAAGGGGATTCCCCTTTCCGATTTGGAGGGTAGATGGGCATTGTAGAGCGAGCAGGCGATTTTGCTTCGCAAAACGCTTTGGTGCTCAGGATGCACTAGGATCCTAACATCCGTCGAAGGGGGGAGTAGTCCCCCCTAGCGAACAAGAAAATTCGTCTCATTGTTTTAACTCATGAGCGAAACGAATTTTCTTGATTACTATATCTAGGGCATACCAAAAGTTTATTAAAATTGATGAAAGAAATGAAGAGGATAAATCATGAGAAATATACAAGGCAAGTTTTCAAATAATTTGAAAGTAATATTATCATACTGGCAATTGTATGCACTATTGCTACCAGCTATTATATATGTATTCATATTTTCCTATATACCTATGTATGGAGTACAAATCGCTTTTAAAGATTACCGCACAAGCATTGGTATATGGGGGAGCAAATGGGTTGGGTTTAAAAACTTTAAACGCTTTGTTACTTTTCCAAACTTTTGGCTCTATATAAAGAATACGATGAGTATTAGTATATATAGCATAAGTACATTCCCTTGCTCCATAATTCTTGCTCTTTCAATCAATGAATTGCAGAAAGCAAAATTTAAACGCTTTGTTCAAATGATTACTTACGCTCCCCATTTCATATCTACTGTTGTGTTATGTGGTATGATACATATCTTTTTAGACCGTAACAGTGGTATTGTAAATACATTAATTAAAGCCCTTGGTGGTACAGCCATACCCTTTATGTCAAAACCTCAATGTTTTCGGAGTATTTACGTGTGGTCAGGTGTATGGCAGGGAATTGGTTGGGGAACTATTATCTATATAGCTACGCTGGCAGGTATTCAGCAAGAGCTAGTGGAAGCTGCACGCATAGATGGTGCTAATCGTTTCCATATCATTAGACATATTAATATTCCGCATATTATGCCTACAGTGATGATTTTGCTAATTATGAACTTTGGAAGTATATTATCTGTTGGGTTCCATAAAATATACTTGCTCCAAAATCCGTTAAACCTATCGGTATCCCAGGTTATATCCACATATGTATACCAAGTAGGTCTTATTAGCGGTCAATTTAGTTATTCCGCTGCAATAGGACTTTTTAATACTGCTATAAATTTATCTCTTTTAATTATAGTTAATCTTATAGTCAAAAAAGCTTCTTCCATTAGCTTATGGTGATGTAGTTTTGGGGAGTTTAACAGAACAATTATACTTGTAAAGATTATTAATAAAATTTGGAGGATTAAGATGAAAAAGACAAGCTCGGATATTATATTTGACAGCATAAATATTACTTTTGTAGCCTTAATCATCATAGTAATGGTTTACCCACTTTATTTTGTAATTATAGCATCTCTATCCGATCCTTATGCTGTAGCAAATGGAAAAGTTACATTCTGGATTAAAGGGCTTTCCTTTGATGCGTATAAATATACTTTCAAACATAAAGAAATATGGTTAGGGTATATGAATACTATTTTTTATACCCTAGTGGGTACTGGATTAAATCTTCTGCTTACAATCCCTACGGCATATTCATTGAGTAAGAAGAAATTACCTGGACGCTCTTTTATTTCTTGGTACTTTTTATTTACAATGTATTTTGGTGGCGGACTTATACCAACATATTTACTTGTGAGGGATCTTAACCTTCTCAATAAGCCGTATACTATCCCTTTACTAGGTGGCATTAGTATATATAATACGATAGTTACAAGAATCTTCTATCAGACAACTATACCAGATGAACTATATGAAGCAGCTTATATTGATGGGGCTTCAGATTTTCGTCAGTTTTTCCAAATTGCTCTGCCCCTTTCTGCACCGATTATAGCTGTTATTACATTATTCTATGGGGTTGGGCGTTGGAATGATTACTACACTGCCCTAATATATGTATCAAAAAGTGATTATTATCCCCTACAAATGGTTTTAAGATCGATTTTAATACAGAATAAAAGCACTTTGGATGCAATTGATACGGTCTCCACACAGTTTGTAGATGATGAATATGTTGCTAAGGTAGCGCGCCAGGCTTATATGGCAGAAGCTATGAAGTACTCTTTGATTATTATAGCATCTGCTCCTTTACTCGTTGCCTACCCATTTGTTCAGAAGCATTTTGTAAAAGGCGTTATGATAGGTTCTTTAAAAGGTTAAAAAAATTATAATAATAAAGAAATTTAAGTAGCCTATAACAATAAAACTTTGATTTTTTAAGGAGGAACTAATGATTATGAAATTATCAACATCTACTAACCTGTTTTCTTCAGTGATGAAAAATGGAGAGCTATTATCCATACTTGATAGGATAACCCGATGTTACAAAGCTGGATTTGATGTAATTGATATTAATTTTTGCCCTTATAAAGGAGATTTTGGTTTTTTAAGAAATAATAATTGGGAAGAAACAGTAAATAAAATGAATGAAATAAAAGAGGAATTGTCTCTTGAATATACTCAATCACATATACCATTCTATGGTGCGCTGGAACCATTTTGTTTCGAGAATCCGAACGGGGAGTGGATGGAAGAAATGGTAAGGCGTAGTATTATGGCATCTGGAATGCTTGGAGTAAAATGGGCAGTGATGCATCCTGGTACTGCCGTTGATTCTAATTGCAGCCAGAGCATTTCAAAACAGCGGAATATAGAATACTTTGCACCATGGATAGAATTTGCTGAAAAGCAGAATGTTGGAATAGCCATAGAAAATATGGCAGATCTTCCAAATCATAAAATAGTAAGAAGATATGGATCAGATCCTGAAGAATTATGTGATCTAGTCGATTATTTTAATAGCGAAAACGTAGGGGTTTGTTGGGACACAGGTCATGCGAATTTAATGTATTATGAACAGACTATTAGTCTGAAAGTTATAGGTAGCCGTCTAAAGGCTTTGCATATTAACGATAATCATAATAAAGATGATGAGCATTTGATCCCATTCTATGGCAATATAAAGTGGGATAGTATTATGAAGACCCTTATAGAGATCAAGTATGATGGGAATTTTACCTATGAAATTCAAGGTCATGTTCAAAGACTACCTGATGAATTGGTAGATGAGATTGCTATTCATGCTATTAATATTGGAAACTATTTATTAAATTCGACAAATAGCTAAAGATAGTTCGGAGGTGTAGGATGTTTAAATATAATTGCAAAAAATTTGTAATCTTAGTCTTAACCGTTTATTGTATTGTTTCATTACTTGTTAGTTGTACAAATTCTTCAGAGGGATTACAATCTATACAGAAAAAAACACAGGACAAAAGCCCTGATACACCAGAAACACTGGAAAACAATGGAACCTTACCAACATCAAGACTATCGGAGGTTTTAGATCCGAATAAATATGCAGAACAGTTTACAATCAGAGCATTTAATGTAAAACATGAGGAAAAGGATGGAAATATAATTACAGGTGATTGCTCTTTACTTATTGCCCCTGACGGTACTACAATGTTGATTGATGCTGGTTATAAATCGGATTTCCCCAGTATTATGGAGGACATAAAAAAAATAGGAGTTACAAAATTAGATTATATTGTAGCTACTCATATGCACTCAGATCACGTGGGAGGCATTCCATATGCTCTAGAAACAATGCCTGTAGGTAAGGTGATGACAACAAAATATACAGACCCTAGGTATGGATCTTCTAGCTCATTGCTAGAAGCACTGCAAAAAAGAAATATGCAACTTCATGTGTTAAAGGAAGAGGACTCTTTTTTCCTAGGTGAGGGTGTAAAAGTGGAAGTACTTAATCCTGAAAACAGGGATGATGTTGAGTTTTCTGATAACGATTACTTGATACAGCACTTAAACAACGAACTTTCTTTGGTTTTAAAAATAACCTATGGAGATCATATTTTCCTATTTACTGGCGATATCCAAACCATGACAGAGTTTCGATTAGCAGAGAAGTACGGGGAGCAATTTGAGGTGGATCTATTACAAGTAGCCCACCACGGGTATCACTCTTCATCATCTAGTGTGTTTTTAAAAGCCTTTTCGCCAAAAATGGCATGGATTCCTCAGTGCTCTACACCACCTTTTTCTGTATATTCTAGGATTAAAAAAGTATGTAGCAATATATATATAACAGGACTAGATGGTATATTATTATTTGCATCCAATGGTAAAGAGATAACTGTCATCACGGAAAAAGATAGAGAATCTGAGGATTTAAAACTTTATAATTAAGACCCTAATTGTTGTTAAGACCTTTTACAAATATTGTAATTATTGTGGGAGTAAAGACTATGTAACTAAAGACTGCGCATAAGTATAGTCAGTTTTGACATTTTTTCGGGTTCGCGAGTCCGGAAATAAAGTGGAGAAAAATAACAGCTTGAATCGCAACCCTATATCCTATACAATGTTATTGTCACAAACTCAAAGGAGGTATTTCTATGAAAATGCTTTATGCAGGGTTTGCGGATATTTTGGGGAAAATGAATGCCCTTGCGGATAGTTGTAATTGAAGAAATAGCGGAGATCTTAGCAGATAAGTTTTGTAGATAAGTACTAGTTGAGAGATAGAGGATATGCAGATGAATAGGTGAAAACTGGAAGACCGGATAAGATATAAATGTCTGAAGGAGGGTTTAGTAGGGGTGATGAAACTTATAGGTACAAAATCACAATATATTATGTCTTATGCAAGCATAGCACTAGTCTCCTGTATATTGATTGGGCTAGTTTTCTTTAGAATATCAGTTAACGAACTTAACGAAGCCGCAACACGGGAACAGATAAACAAACTAGAACTTGCGACCGAATATTTAGAAAATCAACAAAAACTTATGATGGAAATTGCGTATAAAATTCAAAATACTATTTATTACAAGCCCAGCCAGCTAGAAGTTAACAAGTACAAAGATATTATTTTACTTAAGGATTTCGTACTTTACAAAAATTACATTCCTGTATCACAAGAATACTTTTTGCTCTACCATGATAGCAATTCAGTATATGGTCCTTCCACGACCAATACGTTTCAACATTATATGCAACATATTGTTAATATAACAGATTATCAAGGAATTTATGATAAATTAAATTCCGTAAGTGAGTTTACGGTAATTTGCCCTGTGGAAAATGAAAATGTATTTCTATTAGCATTTCCTATCTACCTAACAGAAAAAATGAATCTAGTAGGAGATGCTACACTATGCTTTGTAGTACAAAAAGCAAACGTACTTAAGCGTATAAAAGAAACTATAGGCACCTTCAATGGTGACATACATATTTATTATGATAATCTGCTTATTATATCTTCCAACACTCTTGAATTACTCAAACCTTCCAATGTCTCTCAAACAAGCTCAAAGTCAAATGAAACAAAATATATAAAGTTAAACTCATATAGCAGTAATTTTACATTAGCACTTAAAGTTCCCGAATTTGGTATTTATGATCGTTTAGGCAAGTATGTAACTTTCAGCAAAGCATTGATCATTGCCATAACAGCTATAATGATTATTTTCGCAGCCCTTGTAGCCTACTATAGTTATCGTCCTATTAAAAGATTAGTAAACCAATATGAACCATTTTTCAATATGGAGTTGAAAAACAAAAATGAAATAACTCAGATTTCGTTAATGTTAAATTCTGCTTTCGAGAAAAGTATGCTGACAAGCAATAAGCTTGCTGAGGAAATGACAAGATTAGAAAACCAACGTAAGATTATTCTCCGACAATTTATACAGCTTTTATTGAGCGGAGAAATTGATGAAAACATATCCGAATCTATGAGATATCTAGATATACCTTTTGCATGCCCTTATTATAACACATTCGTGATTCAGGTTGATCCAGAAAAGGCATACAAAATGGATCATCTAATGACTACGATAGAAAATTTATCTGATGACACTATGATACTTTATGCCGTCAAATTTAAGCATTTATATAGTTTTTCAGTACTTACAATTATAAGTGAAAAAACACAAACCAAGAAAATAAAGGGATTTATTGAAGCCATCGGGGAAGTAGAAAAAATTAATTTAAAAATCAGTGTGGGGTTAATATGCGATGATATTAAAAGAATTCAGGAATCAATTATGGATGCAATTTTCAAGCAAAGATGTGACGACTTCCCCCAACAGTTTGGACAAAGGGATATAGCAAATAGTTTTCTTTATAATGATTCATATTTGCATCAAATGACTGTAGGGTTAGAGAATGGGGATTCTATTGAGACAATTAATATTTTCGAACAATTTATAAGAGATGTTAAAGATAGCCCCCTTTCACCGATTATTCAACACTGTATTTTTTCTGACGTAGTAAGCATGTTAATACGAGTTTCTAGTAATTACAGGATAAGTATACCCCAAGAAATAATAGGAACACTTATGTTTTTAAAGGATGCAGATAGTTTTTTGGCAGAAACTACTAAACTGATTATTGATATATGCACTCGTATTAGATTTAATATAGAAGAAAAGGAAAAGAGTGCAAGGCTTGAAATTGTCGAATATATTAATAATAATTGCGGAGATTACAATATGGATCTGCTTTTCCTTTCGGATAAATTTAATTTATCTGGGAAGCAAATTTCACGTATAATAAATGAGATAACAGGCATGCCCTACAAAGAATACTTAACATATGTTCGTATTAATCTTGCACGTAAAATGTTAGTAGAACATGATTTGAGTGTAGCTGAAATAAGCAGGCACGTGGGATTTATGAATACTTCATACTTCATTGGAGTTTTTAGGAAAACGACTGGTTTAACGCCTGCAATATACAAAAAAAGATATTCGATTGTTACAGCCAGTAGCAATTAAAATAATTTATTAATAAAGGGGCTGTTCTAATAATGTATAGCGCACAAATAAATACAAATTCTGCAATACCTATTTTTGCTGGTAAAGACTTTTTTAAACGAGATAGGAACATCCACATACATATTTCTACAGAATTTCCTGCCTATATAGGCATAATGCATAAACATAAATTTATTGAAATAGTTTATATTATTTCGGGTCGGGGAACCCATATTGTTGGAAATGATTTGTATACAGTTAATAAAGGTGATTTATTTGTAATTAACTATGATACGCCCCATGCCTTCTGTGCTGATAGCAACACTGAGGAAAATTTTTTAGCCTATGATTTAATGTTTACGCCAGATTTTCTCGACCCTTCTATGGTGGGTTGTCAAGGCTTTGAATCTTTGCAATCCTCTTTTCTTTTTCATGATTTTTGCGTTAATGAACAAAAACCAGTCTATCATTTACAGTTTTCAGCAAATAACTACGATTTATTAGGAATATTGTTTAATAAGATATATCTTGAATACAATTCTAAGCAAAAAGGCTATGTTGATTTAGCTAGAGCTTATGTTATAGAGCTAATACTCAAAATAACTCGAACGTTAGGGAACGTTTCCGAAAGCAATATTTCATACCAAAAGGTTCATATAGTTAATACTGTGTTGAAATATTTACAAATGTATTATCAAAAAAATATAACACTAGAAAATCTATCTAATGAAATGTATCTACATAAGGATTATATTAGTAAAACATGTAAAAATGTCACAGGCTTACCAGTGAGTATATTGTTACAGAAAATGCGTATTGAGCAAGCTTGTTTACTACTAAGAACTACAGATAAAAAAGTAGTTGAAATTGCTAAATGCTGCGGGTTTAACGATATTAAATTTTTTTACAAAATATTTAAAAAAATGATGGGTGTAACTCCTGGAGATTATAGAAATAAGTTAACTAGCATAAATTGCCAAAACTTACACATCCAGGATAAGTAAGGCGTGTTGAAAATCTCCTTAAAAGCAAAAAGTTTACTTCATGGCATAGACCTAAATAAAAGTCAACCCTGAAGAGTAAAGAATATTACACTAAATTTTACTCTCCAGGGTTGTTTATCCTGTCATATAAATATTAGCACCCTCTCAAAATTATAGACATAATATATCTATTCTCTATCTTAAAGTAGCTCCCCTCCGACTTTTTCAATCCATTCACGAGTGATATCCACAGCTTCAAGGCCTAGATCAGCTATGCAGTTAGAACAAAAAATAATACCATCAATTTCCTTAGACTTAAGCCATGCATAATATTTATCAAGTTGATATTTCATTAAATCTATAGGCATTGGGTTTTGTCCTCCATAATCCCACATATAGCAACCTGCTAGAATAGGTTTTTCTGCACCAAATAGACTTCTTAATTTTACTAAATTTTTATCGAGATCAACAATATTCTTTGCCCACCATGTCCACATTGTTGCTACATCAAATTCAGCTAGATGTTCTTTAATAGAAAGGTCAAATTCATGAGTATATATGACTGTCCACAACTCCATCTTACGGCCAACTTCCTCAGTCAAACGTTCACGTAAACCCCTGATTGCATGTGGTGGATATTCTTCTAGACGTGACTTTCTCATAAAATCATCCACTATTCCACCTATTACATTAGGATGTTTTTTTGCAATTTTTATAACTTCCTCCATATCATTACTCCGTTTTGAAGCATTGCAGCCTATTATCGACCAGATGACCCTATCAAGTGTATCGAGGACCATTGCTTCCTGATCAAATGGCGGATTAGGAAGACCAAGTGAAACTACCCGGCAACAATTAGGTACCCCAAGATAATATGCACCTTCTAATGACGTCATTCTATTTTGACCTGGCAGTTTGTACGGATTTGTTTCACCATGATGAGTTCCTGGTGTTTGACCCCATATCCAAAGTTTATCTTTTATTGTAGACAATTTTATTTCACTCCTTTATTAGCTATCTTATATTTTCTATATAACAATAAATTTTCCTATAATTCAAACAACTCGCATGGATAATTTGTAAGTTGTTCAACCCCACTGGATGTGATACGGACAACGTCTTCAATCCGTAATCCAGTTTGTGTTATATTGCTTCCTAAGAATATATCTACGCAAAACGTCATATTTTCTTGAAGTAACCATTTTGCATTAGTTTCTATCCAAGGAGGTTCTCCCTCCATGAGTCCATTACCATGGCAAGGTCCATAAAGGAGCCAATCCCCATATCCTATATCTTTTACTGTTTTTTCATGATGCAAAGCTACCTCATATGCGGGTATATTTGCTTTTAATTTATCAATAACTGCTTTATAGGCAGTATATCCAGCCATTATCAACTCATGCTGCTCTGGAGTTGCTTTCCCAAATACAACTGGGCGGCCTATGGAAGAAGCATACCCTCCAACTCGTGCACCCACCTGGATTTGCATCATATCTCCAGACTGGATAACACTATGGCGTGCCCGACTTATAGCCTGGTTGCTCCCTTTACCGGTCAAAGCCCACATTGGGTAAGACTCCCTATCTGCCCCTAGTTGATGCATTTTTCCAAGTGCAAGGCCTATAACCTGATTTTCAGTCATTCCAGGTTTAATATTGTTTAGTACATAGTCAAAAGTTTTTCTTGTAATATTAGCTGCTTCACGCATACATGCAAGTTCATTTTCACTTTTTATCATTCTTAGATTAGTAATAAGTGAATCCGCTTTTGTAATTTCTAAATTGCCATAATCTTTTAATGTTTCAGCAAGGTCAAAGTAAGTACCTACTGTCATTAGACTAAGCCCAGCGACACCAAATTTCTTTAATTCACCACCCTTTATGCACTCATTTATAACTGTGCTAAAGGTATCCAGTTTTTTACCGGGATATTCTGGCTCTGAGGATTCCCTAAATGCTTTGAGTAAACGAATTTTTTCTACCTTTGAACGGTCTGATGCATATGTTAAACTTTCAGGGCCTATCAGCAGCAAGGGATCACCCTGCGCAGGTATTAAAACTCCCGCCGTCTCAAACGAAGGCCAATAATCACATAAATATCTTACAAACTGCGGCTCTGCTTCATTCCCGTATGCCAGTAAAAGGTCATATCCTTCACTTTGCATATTTGTCTGAAGGTTTATAATTCTTTGCCTAAATTCACTAACTGGTATTTCATGTGGCATTTTGATACCCCCTGTAATATATTTAAATAATATTTAAAACAATATTTTTATGTCTGAGAATCTAGAAATCTAGCAGGGTTTTCTCGTAACATTATATCTAGCATTGCATGACTTATTCCTTCGTCTTCCATCATTTCTACTATATTTTCAAGGATATGAGCATACCCCCAACCACCATATCTAACAAGTAAAGTTTTTAAGCAAACATCACAGCTAAGAAGGATCTGATTAATATATCCCTTGTCAATTAACTGCTTCAATAGGGTTACACGTTCTGTATCCTTTGCAAATAGTCCATATCCAGATCGCCGTACTTGTCGTTGGACATAATATTCCTTACCGAAGTTATCGAATTCAATAAATATCCCCGCCCTCAGTAATTCCATGATATACTCTTTATTATTTTCTACATCTACATGGCAAATAGCAATTTTTTCAGGTTTAATACCATCATCCAAAAGGATTTTTGAAGCCTTTATTCCATTTGTAGTCCACGGATTGATATGAACAAGAATGCCCAAACCGCTTGTTTTCTGTGCGATTGCAGAAGCTTTTAAAACTCTAATCTCTGAATCGCTAAATACTTCACTTATACCTATTTCACCGATAACACCTGCCCTAATATCGGTTCCATCAATACCTATTTCAATTTCACTTTGCATAATATTAGCAATTTCATTAATCTCCATCTGAAGAAGTTCTTTACTATGCGTTGTCCCAACATAAAACCCTGTCCCTATTACAATATTAAGTCCAGTTGCAATAGCTATTTTTTTTAATGCTATTGGATCACGTCCTATTCCCAAAGTAGTAGCATCTACAACAGTGGATCCTCCTGCCTGCTTAAAACGAAGGAGTTCCTTTATTTGTATTTCCATATCATCTATAATTAAATTGTCCTTGATAGCATACGGATCTCTATTAAGAATTCCTAGTTTTTCGATAGTTACCGAGTCCGTTGATGTTGCTACACACCCTTTTATATAACCCTCTGTAAAAAAACCCCTGAGATCAATGAATACGTGTTCATGTGGAGAAATGATACCCAGTTCACTACTCTCTATTGCTCCTAATACTGTTTGAACCGCCATTATGCTCACTCCCGCTTTTTATCTACTATTTTCAGAGATATGCAAAAAATATCTTTTTACCCTTACTATTTTATATTTTAATTGTTTCTGTAGTTCTAGACAATGGTGCATTAGGATATCTTATTAGGGTATTAAGATATATCATAATGATATTATCTGTTTAAAGGTATCAGCAACCCTGTCATCTGAAAAGTGTCCAGGTTCAATGTTGGGAAATAGTACCTCATTGTATTAAAGTTAGTAGATATGCAGGTGTTGTGTTTTGTGCCCGGCACAAAATGCAACGGGGATGGCAGAAAACTCAGAAAACTTAAAAAGGATATATATTGCTTTCCGTTTAAGCTGCTGGTATAATGATTTTTAAAGGAAAAAATATTGTCGATATTTAGGGGGTATTCAGTTAATGTTATCAATCATGGTCTATCTTGTAGGGTTAGGTTCTATTTTCTCTCTTATCTTTGCATATTATAATTTCCGTAAAGGAACAAAGATGGCACAAGGTACTCCAATAATGCAGGATATCGCGAAATCGATCAGAGAAGGCGCAGATGCATTTTTGAAGAGAGAGTTTTCTATTAGTATTCCAATAATATTCGGTATTGCAGTATTATTTGGTGTGTTCTTTACGCATTGGGCAGGGTTGGCGTTCTTGGTTGGCGCAGCCATGAGCTCTTTTGCCGGTTTGGTTGGCATGAAAGCTGCAGTTATATATAACGAGCGTGTTGCCAACGAAGCCCGTCTTGGTGTAGAAAGAAAAGACCCATCAGCCTTGGGAAAGGCACTAAACGTTGCATTTCGCGGCGGATCTGTAATGGGTTTGTCAGTTGGCGGGTTTGCCATGTTTGGGCTGTTGATGGTGTACTTAATTGTGGGTATGCTGTTTCAGTATGCCAATCCGGAAAACCTTGTTGAAACGACCAGTTGGGTTGGTCTGAAATTTGTGCTTTTCCCTCAGGTGCTAGCATGCTATTCCCTGGGTTGTTCTTCAATCGCAGTGTTTAATCGTCTTGGCGGCGGAATCTATACTAAGGGTGCAGACATGGGTGCTGATCTTGTGGGCAAGACTGAGTTGGGGCTTCCGGAAGACGATCCGCGAAACCCGGCAGTCATCGCAGACTGTGTTGGAGATAACGTCGGCGATGTGAATGGTAATGGTTCGGATCTTCTGGAAAGCACCATTGGTGCGGTAGTGTCGTCATCTGTTCTGCCGACTGCAATTCATACCGCAGCCATTAATTCCTCTAAACCTATCAGTACAGAACTTATCGTCCGCATGATGCAATATCCGCTTGCTTTCATGGGTATTGGTCTTCTTGCCTGCGTTTTAGGCATTGCCTATGTATTGATTAGAAAACCAAGCAATAAGCTTAGCAGAGAATTGAACATCTCTTTGTGGAGTTCTGCAGCAATAATCGCTGCCGCCACCTTTGTACTAAGCTATCTTTTCTTTAGCGGTCAGGATCATACAGGCGTTGACTTCCGGTTCGGATGGATTTCTCCCTGGCTAAGTGCTATAACCGGAATTATCGCAGGTATCGCACTAGGTATGTTGGCTGAGCGCTACACAAGCGAACAATATAAAGAAACAAAGAATGTAGCCCATCTGGCCAAAGAGGGTCCGGCGTTAGTCATCATCGGCGGTACGAGTACCGGTTGGCGTAGTTGTTTGCCTGCCTGCATCGTCCTGGGCTGTGCTATCATTATTTCAAGTCTCTTTTCAGGACTATATGGTTCTGCCATTGCGGCAGTAGGCATGCTTTCCTTTGTTGTAGCAACGGTTACAGTGGATACTTACGGTCCGATTTCTGACAATGCCGGTGGTATTGCAGAAATGTCTCAATTGGATGAAGACGTACGCAACATCACCGATAGTCTCGACTCTCAGGGTAACACTACGGCAGCTATAGGCAAGGGCTTTGCAATCGGTTCCGGTGTGCTTGCAGCTCTGGCTATGATGATGTCCTTTGCAAATAGTGGAGCTAGCGGCGGTGAACTCAATATACTTAACTACCTTGCCTTGGGTGGTGCCTTTATGGGTGTTGGTGTTATGCACTGGCTTTCAGGGGTAATGCTTAACGCAGTATGCCACAATGCCGAGCAGATGGTAGATGAGGTACGCAGACAAATGCGTGAGAATCCACTCATTTTGGCTGGAGAGGTGAAGCCGGACTCCAATCGTTGCATTGATATCTGTACGAAAAGTGCTATTGCCGAGATGAAAAAGCCTGTGCTTGTTTCTCTTCTATCTCCAATCATTGGCGGCTTTATATTCGGACCTTTGTTTGTAGGCGGATTTTTGCTTGGAACAATCTTAGATGCAGTTGTAATGGCAACTTCAACAGCAAATAGTGGCGGTACATGGGATAATGCGAAAAAATATATTAAGTCTCTAAAGGCTGATTTAATTAAGGAATATGGTGAAAAACGCTATAATGAGATTCATAATGCCGGCATTATCGGTGATACTGTTGGAGATGGATATAAGGATGTTGTTGGCCCCAATCAGGATATCATGATCAAGATGATGGCCACGGTTTCTGTAATCATGCTGCCGGTCATGAACACATTCAACCTTATCTCCTTATTGAAGTAATAATCGGAAATTGCAGCTTTATCGCTGTCAAATTCGACAATGGTGAGTTCGGCTATCTGAAGGCCTCTTAATGGATAGTTGGTTCTCTTACCTATGTACGAAGCGATATGGTTTACAGGTTGTTTGGTAATACAACACATGATCAAGCAGTTGTTGGTGTAGATGATGAAGATAAGAACGCTGATGACATTCATATATTACCAGGGTTTACTGAAGAGGAAGTAGCCTCAGCCCATGCTGTAGTTTAAGAACATTATCGTTCAATTATATTAAAATCGGATGTTGAAACATATATATAAACATAGTATTGGTAGTTGACCGTCAATCGAGATATAAATTCCTTGATTGACGGTTTTTTCTTTTTTGTAAAATGACTAAAGTTGGTAATGAGTATAAGATATTATTAACAATGCAAAGATTTCACCAAATCAGCATAAGCATACGAAAACTTTAGATAAAGTCATTCACATATTCAGGAGGGGTTGTTATATCCCTTAATGTGCAGTTTGTGTTGTGTTTTTAGCCCAGCACCAATTGCAACAGCACCAATTGCCGTTGTGTTTTTAGCCCGGCACGTTTTACAACGGCGTAGGTAAAAAAACACCGTAAACATGTAAACACACCAATTTATTGCACCCATACACTGCAATATGATACAATAAGAGAAATTTATTTTATAATAAGTGGAGTGATTACAGATGAACAATGATGTAAAATTATTCGGCTCACTATATGGATTAAATGATGCATGGGTTTCCTGGCTTAAAGGAGAAAAGTTTCCAATTGCTTTTTACGGCGACAGTACAGTTGACGGAAACAACACAACAGGATGGATAGGTAATAAGTTAGGTGCCGATAGTACAAGCCCTAATGCTTTTTCTGAAAAATTAGAAATTAAATTAAGAGAAGCTGCCAATAATTCAATACTAAGAATATATAATGCCGGATTCAGCGGTCAAATATCAAGCTGGGCTTTAGCCAATTATGACAATGTATTTGGTGAAACTTCTGCATATAATGATGTTAAAATGGTTGGAATAGGGTTTGGCATTAACGATAGATTAGTTTACCAGGATGAAAAGTCTTATCGAGATGGTTTCAAAAACAATATTAAAGGAATTATTGGTAAATGTTATGCAAGTAATATTCAACCTTTTTTAATAACTACACAAGCTACTGTTGAACCAGGGGTGCGTACTGATTTCACTACTCGATATCCATTGAGGACAAGCCAGCATATCAATACTATTGCAAATGAAGTGAAAAAAGAATTGTCTATTGAGTACGGACTTGAATTACTAGATATAAACTCATATACAGAGGACTTTTTGCTTTACTCATCATATAGCCTGGAAACAATTATATCAGATAGACTCCATTTTAATGATGTAGGTCATGAGTATGAAGCAGGGCTCTTATTTGCTTTAATCAACCCACAGACAATATTTGCAGATGGTTTCCATAAGATAGACTACTCAAATCAACGTATCGCTAAAGGTGTTCCTGAGGATTGGTTAACAATGCCTACTGCTGTAAAAGATAATTTTAAAGTTTATATTGATTATACCAAATCTGATATGGCAGACATGAATATTATGACAGTATATGTGTTTAATAAATCAAAAAGGAAATTAAATCTAAAGGCATATAAAAATCACGAGACAACAAAAACCTATGTAAAAATTGATGGTGAAGTAAAGAGCTTAACAGGAGTGGAAACAGATTTAGGTGAATTGGAGTTAGGATTACATAAATTTGAGGTGTTTACAGGAACATCCAATATTGCTGATTTCAAAGGTTTTTTATTAGTAATGCTTTGAGTTTTGGGGGTATAATTATATGCAAAGAATTGTTTTGGGTCGGAAAAACTCAATTTTCAATAGACTTATAATAGTGTTTTTATTGGTTATGATCCCTATATATGTATTGGCTGTAAACATTTACTACTGGGGTATCAATACAATAAAAAATGAGATTTTAGACTCATTAAAGGCTCAAAATACATTCTATTTGAATAGTCTTGAAAGTGAAATCGAGAGAATAAAGAAAATGCAATACGATTGTATAAACGATGATGATTTGAACAATCTTGCATATGCATCTCAGTTAATGGATAATATAGAAATGACCTATGCAATAAAAAGACTGCAAAAGCGTCTTACAATTATAAATGACAGCAGTATATGCATTAAAGGTGTATGTGCGTGTTGCATTTCGTGCCAGGCACGAAATACAACAGCAAATACAACTTCATGTATAGTCGGTAAAATTGTTATTAATGGTTTTTCTTAAGTCATGCCCGGTAGGACTCTGGTAAATACGCAGGTCGAATTCCGGGATTACTGCCAGGATATGATCAAAAATATCGGCCTGAATTTTTTCATAATCTACCCATGCTGTTTCGTTTGTAAAAACATATATTTCTATGGGTAAACCATTTTCAGTAGGCTGAAGATGCCTGACTACGTGAATCATACCTTTGTGTACATTGGGATGATTATTTAAATACTGTTCTACATAAGCTCTGAAAGTACCTATATTGGTTAAATGCCTGCCATTAACAATACTTGTGCTATCTTTGGCATGTGTCTTATTATAGTTTTCAATTTCAAGTTTCTTTTTTATTAAATAATCTGTAATATACTCAATTTGTTTATATCTTTCCAGCATTTCTTCAGTACAGAATTTTATACTGGTCATGTCTATATATATTGATCGTTTTATTCTTCTTCCGCCTGCTTCCTGCATTCCACGCCAGTTTTTAAATGATTCTGAAATTAGTGCATGAGTTGGAATAGTAGTAATAGTCTTATCCCAATTCTGTACCTTCACGGTGTGCAACGACATGTCTATAACATCTCCATCAGCTCCATATTTCGGCATTTCTATCCAATCACCGATTTGCAGCATATTATTTGTGGTAAGCTGTATGCTTGCGACAAATCCAAGTATTGAATTTTGAAAGATTAGTAGAAGAACTGCTGTTGCAGCACCTATGCCACTTATGAGAATCCATGGCGAACGTTCCAGAAAGGTACTGACGACTATAACTATGCCAATTACATAAAACAAAATTTTTATAAGCTGGAGATACCCTTTAATTGGCCTTATTTTAGATACTTCATAATTCCTGTAAATATCGTCAATAGCATCCAACAACCTATCAATTGCAAATATAACAGCAAGAATGATATAAGAAAAGGCAAATTTCTGTATCAAGTCTTTATAATCGGGGAATACAGGAGCAAATGCATGTATCACAATGATTGGTACAATATGAAACAATCGTTCAAATACTTTTTTCTGTATAAGTATGTCATCCCATTTATTTTTGCTTTTTGAGATATAAAGTTTCAAAGCTTTAAGTAAAAGTTTTTTTGCTATTATGTCGGCTATAATACTCAAAAGAATGATAACTAATATTGCTATAGCATTAGATATATAGAGAGACATATTTTCGCTGATACCATAATTTATCAAACATTGCTTAAATAAGTTAATCATTACCAAAGTCCTCCTATTTTGTTATTACGATACTATCATACTTAGCAGAGATATCGCCGGATTCATTAATTCTAATGCCTCGCCTTCTACGCAGCCATAGGAAAGCGGCTATCACCGAAGATATAAACATAATAATCAGAACAGTCTTTACAGCATTCTTTTCTGAATAAGTTACAATGAATGTTGCATCTGTTCCCTCTATCTCAAAAATAAGATATTTTCCTTTTGCAGTGGATTCTGCTTTTTTCCATATGCCATCCTGCAAGAGATAGATACTGATGCCTGAGGTTTTTTGGACAGGGGCAAGATAGTGAACCATGCGAGTTGTCTGCCCATCGTCCGTTACAGAAACAGTCCACTCTTCTAATGCCTGTTTATCTGTAAACAAACCTTCTCCTCCGGAGTTCTTTTCTCTTTCAGGATTCTTTTCTCCTTCAAGATCCTTTTCTCCTTCAGTAACTATTAAAGAGGCATCCTTATCAAACAAGCCATTTACAAGGATGACAGACAAACCATTATCCCGGGTTTGCTTGCTTGCCAATGTTGTAATGTATTGTTCGTAAGTTGCCTTAATAGTTGCGTCAAATTTAAGGTTTCTATAATCATCTTTTTCCCATTTGCCAAAATATCCGTCTTTCTTAGGAACATAGGGGATCTGATTTTCCGGAACAGTATCCCCATAGTTAAAAGGTACAATAGCGATTTCTTCATCCTCTGCAACAAAGGTCAGCCGAAAAGTTTTAAAAATTGCAGGCAACCCCTCAACCGATGAAAGAACCTCGTAGGTAATCGGCTCAGCTTTTCCGGCATAACTTATTCTATTTACAGCAGCTAATTCATCATGAACAAAATAATTGCCCTCCCAAAGACCCTCACCGTTTCCTGCAATTGCCCCAACAAATTCCCGGGCACTTTCCACCTGAATCATCGAATAACAGTTATATAGATTGGTGCCATATCCGGCAATACCACCTACAAAATCGGCTCCGTATAAAAAACTTTTTGCATAACATTGCCGTATTGTGCCATCAGATTTTCCTGCAATTCCTCCAATATAATTACCGCCGGTGCTGCTGATACTGCTATTGTCTATAGATTCTTTTACGTATCCGAAATCCATTAAGCCTACAATTCCGCCGGCACAGTTCTTCTTCGATATAATATTGCCGTAGTTCTCACAACCGGATATAATGGCTCGTAATAGATATTTAGAGTTTGGAGACATTTTTTGAATCGGATTATATTCATCTTCTAAATCATATCCGAATTCGATGGCCATTGAACCGGCAACACCGCCTACATTAATATCTCCTTGTACATGCCCATTATTTACGCTGTCAGCTACTTTCCCAGAAGTATCCGAATCTGTATCCCGAGTTGATATATCCTTTGTATAATCCCTGATATCTGTATTCATTTCTGATACATTCTCAACAGTATCTACCAACAGATCAAACACAACAAACAGCTGATTTGAAATTGCCTTGATATCCGCAAGCAATGTAGGGGATGCCCCTGAAATAATCGAATTCAGGTCGGATAAAGCATTTAAAGTTTCCCCGAGAGCCTCAGAAAACCGATTCTTAGTTTCCATATACTTACTGTCTACTTTTTTTACGGT
>Ga0116195_1000821_pt1 | contig 22137 bp, 21 predicted proteins | sample AD_SCU002_MetaG_FD_89881 | JGI IMG/M metagenome (GOLD analysis project Ga0116195, IMG submission 89881) | Active sludge microbial communities of municipal wastewater-treating anaerobic digesters from China - AD_SCU002_MetaG | ecosystem: Engineered > Bioreactor > Anaerobic > Digestate | place...
GGATCTCACCCTCACTCTTCAGAACCGGGTCATAGTGGTAGAAGGCGTTGAAGAGGTCGGCGAGGTCGCGAGCGTAAGCAGCGAGGAGATGCGGCCGGAGCTCCACAACAACCTGCTCAATAACGGCCGGGAATCTGGCCAGGTGTCTGGCAAGCGCGATCTCATGCCCGGTCTCATAATGATACGCCGGTTCGAACTCTCCGGCCTTCTCCAGTATGCTGCATGCACGGGCATGGGCATATTGGATGTACGGACCGCTCTGCCGTTCAAAGTCCAGTGCCTCCTTCCAGTCAAAGACCGTGCTCTTCTCGGGCGAGACCTTCACAATATCGTAGCGGATGGCAGCGATGGCGACAGACCTCGCGATCGAGCACCGCTCTTCCTCTGGGAGGTCTGGTCGCCTGGTGGTAACCTCCTCAAACGCCTTCCCTGCCACTTCCTCGATCAGTTCATCCGCCGAGACGAACTTGCCCGCCCGGGTGCTCATCGAACCTTCGGGGAGTGAGACAAACTCAAAGAAGACGATCTCCGGGGGCTTCTCACCCAGGAGTTTCAGGGTGACCTGAAGCTGGGCGCCGATCAGTTTATGATCCGCTCCAAGCACGTCGATCATACGGTCGTAGTTACGCCCTTTCCAGGTGTGGTAGGCGAGATCTCGGGTGCTGTAGACAGATGTGCCATCGCTGCGCCGGAGGATGTATCTCTTCTCAAAACCAAACTCAGATAGGTCAACCCAGAGGGTCTCATCCTCTACAGCCTGCGGTAGACGCCGGACCCGTTCTATGACCCTGTCCACGTCACCGATCCGGACAAAGTCGCTCTCCCAGACAAACCGGTCGTGAGAGACGTTTAAGGCGGCCAGGGTCGCCCGTATACCCTCAAGACAGAGAGATACAGCCTTCCGGAACTTTTTAACGGTATCTGGGTCCCCGCGTTCCACCTTCTGCATTAGAAGATCGATCTCCTGGGTGATCTCTGGATTCTTCTCGATCTCCCGGTTCGCCGCTATATAGACCCGGGCAACGTAATGATCCTCTTTCTCACCCTCCCTGCGGGGGATCTCAAGGTGATCGAAACCCCAGGAGACGATGGCGATCTGACGACCCATATCGTTCAGGTAGTACTGAACCTCAAGCGGGTAACCAGCCTTCCGGAACGCCCGGGCCAGGCTGTCCCCGATGACAGTGTTACGGATATGCCCGACGTGGAGCGGCCCATTCGGGTTCGCGCTCGTATGTTCGAGCACAACCCGGCTGGAACGGCGGGGAAAACTACCATAACCTGGTTCAACCGCCTCCCTGACCGCCTCCGCAAGGAGCGTCGATCCGAAGTGGAAGTTGACATAGGGGCCGGCAGATTCAACCTGGATATCGCCGAGATCCGGGTTTCCTGCAAGTTTTTCCGCGATATCTGCTGCGATCTTCTGTGGTGGCCGCTTCTCCTTCTTTGCAAGTCTAAACGCTATCGTTGAGGCAAGATCAGCATGATCCCCCCCTGTGGTGAGGAGGACGTCCTCCTCACCGGTGCATGCCCGGAGCATGCGTTCAATCTGGTGATATTTCTCCTGATACATCAGTATCCGGTCCTGTAACGCAGAATTGCAGCGATTCCGCCGAACGCATTGTAAAGCATCGAACCTTCCTCAAAATCATCCGAGATTATCTTGACCGTCGTGTTACTCTGATCAGCAAGCGCGGTCAGTTCATCGATGATATCGCTCTCCTCAGCCACATAGAGCGGTGACGAATCGTTTGGACAGGTACCAAGGTCGAGATCCTTAATGTGCTTACCCGGCTCGACGCTGACCGTTCGCTCCTCGGTGTAGTCACAGTTCGGGCAGGCAAGTCGCAGTCTGGCTCTCCGAAGTTTATCGGAGAGGAGGAGGGTATCGACGGCACCAAGTTCCAGGTTCTTACGTACACTCTCCTCACCGTAAGCAGCCGCTCCGTTATCCTTTACCAGTTCCTGGAGGAATCGGTTCATCACCGTCTTCTCCTTGATGACTTCAAGACCTTTCAGCGCATCCGATGCGTTCTCGACGAGTTCAGCAAGTCCTGAGTCGTTTGTGTAGGAGACATCAAAGAGCCCGATGATCCGTTTCTGCAGCTCATGGTGCAGATAACCACCGGCCTCAAACTCCTCCTTTGTCGGGGTCGGGCCGCCGATAAGGACACCCTTGAACCTCTCGAAGAAATCCTTCTCGCCAAGGAAGATCTCGCTCGCGAGATCACCAACCTTCTTGTAGAACTCATTTATGGCAATAAGTCGCAGCCGCTGGAACCGGACACTCGACTGACCGCCTTTTCTCTGTTTCCCGGGTACGGTTGAGGTTACGCCGCGGACAGGTTCAATCCGGTTGCCCCGCAGGAAACCTATGTAAGCCTCCCGCCGGTCGATGACGATCAGGCCATAGACCTCCTTCTCTTCGAGCATCTGCTGCAGGGGTTCGAGTTCGAAGTTTGAACTGCAGCGGTACATATAGGTGTTGAGCGGTTCGGGTGGTTCGATTATCTCGCACTGGAGATCAGTGCGGTCGCCACCGACGTTTATCGTGCCGCAGAAGATCGCCAGACCGTTCTCCGGCGGGCGTTTATAGTACTTCAGGCGGGATAGGATGGAGGATATAGCACTCTGGACGTTTGTACGGGTCTGTTTGCTCTTGATGTTTGAGCACTGCCCGAACTCGTCGCGGAGCTGGGCGGTCACATCGGAGATCTGCTTATCCGGCGGTATGTATAGTGTGATAAGCTCGGTGCCGCTCCCTTCCTTCTCCGCAAGCCTCTCAAGCGTCTTTTTGAACTCGTAGCGCTTTCGCGCCGTTTCCATCTCTTGCGTCTCTTCCATCGGGGTTCACCAAGCTTTATTATTGATGTTCATTTGTCGAAGCTACTATATGTTTCTCCCTGGATCGCATAAATATGCGCACATTCATTGAAGCGCTCGATCCAGACACCGGCAGACAAGGCAGATGGTCTTTGCATCGACAAGCGTTCCGCCAGAGATCATTCCGGGAAGGGCGGAAAGCGGGACACGAAGAACCTCGATAAACTCATCATCATCCATCGTATACTCAGAACTCGGAGATAGGCCTTCTGCCAGGAATAACCAGATCCGCTCGTCAGTATAACCTGGAGAGGGGTAGATCCAGCCTTTAGGCACGAATCTCTCCGCTTTCATGCCGGTCTCCTCGATCAGTTCGCGGTAGGCGGTCTCCTCCGGTTCCTCACCCTCATCTATGGTGCCTGCCGGGGCTTCCAGTATGTATTCGTCAATCGCAAACCGGTACTGTCGGATCAGGTAGCAGGAGTCCCCCTCGACCGGGAGGATCGCAACCGCACCACCAGGATGGACGACCACCCGTTCTTTCTTCTCGCCGTCAGGGAGCGTGACCACTTTTTTCTCGATCTTCAGTCGTTTTCCCCGGTAGATCTCCATGTTCATGCCTCATACTCGATTGGATCCTCAAATCCGAGTTCCCGGAAGGCCTCTCTTCGGTAGTGGCAGGAAGAGCATACCCCACACGCCCGGTCGTTGTTGCGGTAGCACGACCACGTCAGTTCGTATGGGACACCCAGCGCAATCCCCGCCCTGATGATATCCGCCTTTGTCATCCGGACAAACGGTGTCATCAGTGTAATCCGCGGGTCAACCGCCGTCCCAAGGTCGATCACGCGTTGGAACGCCTCGATGAACTCCGGTCGGCAATCTGGATAGCCGGGGTAATCACCGGTCTGGACACCGATGAAGATCGCCGCTGCATGCCGGGCTTCCGCGAGACTGGTTGCGATGGCAAGGAGGTTTGCATTCCGGAAGGGGACGTAGGTAGTCGGTACACCTCCACTCTCACCGACGTAGTCCTCGACCGGGATCGATGGATCCGTCAGACTTGAGGCCCCGATCTTCTTGAAGTGCTCAAGGCTTATCTCGACAAACTCTATTGCCTCAAGTCTCTGTGCGATTGAACGGGCGCATTCCCGCTCCTTCTTCTCCGTTCTCTGGCCGTATGTGAAATGGAGCGCGATTATATCGTAACCCATGCCCTTTGCAACGTAGGCAAGCGTGCTTGAATCCATCCCCCCTGAGAGGAGACAGACTGCCTTCATCTAACTCATCCCCAGGATCTTGTGTAGTTGCACCTGAAACCTCACAGGAAGGTTCTCATTCACTATATACTCTGCAATGGCACGGTAATCGGTCCCTTCCACCGGCGATATGAAAAGATCGCCCCGGATCCTGTAGTTTCCCATGACCGCCCGCGCGTAGAGGAGGTCGTCCATATCAGCCACCACAAACTTGACGCTATCGCGCGCGGTTATCCCGGGAAGAAGTGATAGATCGCTTGTCTCGCCCGATGAAGGACATTTGACATCCATGCACACGGAGGCGTACTGCTGCATCTCCCGGAAATCCAGGCTACCGTTGGTCTCGTTCTCGACTGAATAGCCATGAAGTTTGAACTTTTTGAGTAACTCCATGACTTCAGCCCGTTGCAGGAGCGGTTCGCCGCCGGTTATGCAGATGTATGTGCCGCGGAGCAACCAGACCCGATCGAGGACCTGCCCAACGCTCATCTCCTCCCCGCCTTTCAGGGCGTAGGGGGTGTCGCACCAGGCGCACCGGAGGTTACAGCCCGCAAGCCTGATAAAGGTGCAGGGCCGCCCCTGGTTCTTTCCCTCCCCCTGAAGGCTCCGGAAGATCTCACTGACGATCATAGGTGCGCTCTGCGTAACAGGACGTGGACTCCCACACCCGGATCTTTACAACACGGGCGTCGCTTCCCTGCAATGCGGCATCGGCATTGATCATATCTGCGATCACAGTGGCAAGGGTCTCGCTCGTCGGGTCACCGCTGGTGGTGACGACCGGATGAAACGCCTCGATACACGTCGCCATAGGATCATCCTTGTTCAGGATCACCTGGTGATCAAACCGCCCCACAACCTCTTTGATGCAGTTGTAGTCAAGGACTATTCCAGTGCGCTCATCTGCCGTACCCTCGACCCATATCTCAACCCGCCACTGGTGACCATGCAATCGAAAACACTTTCCCCGGTAGTGGATCAGGCGGTGGGTCGCCTCGAAAAAGACCTCTTTATAAATCCGGGCTCTCATCAATGAAGGTTACCCGCGAGATATAATATTATATCAGGTCGTATCCACACTACCTGGACAAGCAACCGGCGCGCAGGTGGGTTCCACAATATATAAATCCGTAACGCGCGTTGTTTTATAGCACAGCAGGAGTTGCTCCTATCTACAAATTTAACAGATACGAGGGTATTCGATGGGAAACGGTAAATTTGCAGCCCGAAAATTAAAGCGTGACGGCAAGAAAAAGCGGTGGCACGATCCGATCTATGCGCGGCGCCAGCTCGGGCTTGATGTCAAGTCCGACCCCCTTGAGGGCGCCCCCCAGGCTCGGGGAATCGTTCTCGAGAAGGTTGGTGTCGAGGCGAAGCAGCCGAACTCGGCTATCCGGAAGTGTGTCCGTGTGCAGTTGATCAAGAACGGACGCCAGGTAACGGCGTTTGCCGTCGGTGACGGTGCCATCAACTTCATCGACGAGCACGATGAAGTCGAGATCGAAGGCATCGGCGGGAGACTGGGAAGGTCGATGGGTGATATCCCCGGTGTCCGCTACGTTGTGACCAAAGTGAACAACGTCAGCCTGCGCGAGATGGTCATCGGACGCAAGGAGAAGCCACGGAGGTAAGTGGATAATGACAGAGTCTGAGTCAGAAACAAATGTCCAGCAACTCCTCTTCAACCGCTGGGACATGAGCGAGGTTGAGATCCGGGATCCGAGTCTCGCCCGCTATGTGAACCTGCACACGATGATCGTGCCGCACACCTGCGGCAAGCTCGCCGGCCAGCAGTTCAACAAGAGCAACATGCTGATCGTGGAGCGCCTGATCAACAAGATGATGCAGACCGAACACAACACCGGCAAGAAGGAACTTGCCATCCGCATCGTCCGGGATTCCTTTGAGATCGTCTACCAGAAGACCAGAAAGAATCCGGTACAGGTTCTGGTTGACGCCGTCGCGAATGCCGGACCCCGTGAAGAGACCGTCCGATTGAAGTACGGCGGGATCAACGTCCCGAAATCTGTCGACACCGCGCCCCAGCGCCGTGTCGATACCGCGCTGCGGTTCATAGCAGATGGTGTATACCAGGCAAGTCACAAGAAGAAGAAAAGCGTGAGCGAGGCCCTTGCCGAGGAGCTTATCGCGGCCGCGAACGGTGATACTCGTTCGTATGCCATCTCAAAGAAAGAAGAACGCGAACGTATTGCAAAGGCAGCCCGTTAAAGACCCTCCATTATTTTTGGTGCTTTTTCATGACCCGACGAAAGAAGATGGTAGAGCGGGTGACGGAGCTGATGGACAAACCGGAGCAGATCCGGAACATCGGCATCGTCGCCCACATAGATCACGGAAAGACAACTCTCTCGGACAACCTGCTTGCCGGCGCAGGCATGATCAGCGAGGAGCTTGCCGGCAGGCAGCTCTTCATGGACTCCGATGAGGAAGAACAGGCGCGCGGCATCACCATAGACGCAAGCAACGTCTCGATGGTCCACGAATACGACGGTAAGGAGTACCTGATCAACATGATCGATACCCCCGGCCATGTGGACTTTGGCGGTGATGTGACACGCGCCATGCGTGCAGTGGATGGTGCTGTTGTCGTTGTGGACGCCGTGGAGGGCACCATGCCCCAGACGGAGACTGTGCTCCGCCAGGCGCTGAAAGAAGGTGTCCGCCCGGTTCTTTTCATCAACAAGGTCGACCGACTGATCAACGAGCTGAAGGTGAACGAGCAGGAGATGCAGATCCGCCTTGCAAGGGTGATCGACAAGGTCAACAAGCTGATCAAGGGGATGAACGAAAAGATGTACAACGAAGGCTGGAAACTGGATGCCGCAAAGGGCACCGTAGCCTTCGGGTCTGCCCTATATAAGTGGGCGGTCTCCATCCCATTCATGAAAAAGAGCGGGGTCTCGTTCAAGGAAGTCTACGAGAAGTGTAACAGCGGCGACATGAAGTGGCTGGCTAAGAACAGTCCACTTCATGCAGTCCTTCTTGACATGGTGGTCAAGCACCTCCCAAACCCCATCGAGGCCCAGCACCGGCGTATACCCATCATCTGGCACGGTGATTACGACTCTCCCGAGGGGAAGGCGATGATCAACTGTGACCCTAACGGCCCCGTATGTCTGATGGTCACGGATATATCGTTTGACCCACATGCAGGCGAGGTCGCCACAGGTCGTCTCTTCGCAGGAACACTCCGCAGGGGTACCGAATGCTACATCATGGGTACCGCGAAGAAGGTAAACCGTATCGCCCAGGTCGGGATCTTTATGGGTGCCGAACGAATCGAGGTGGATTTGCTCCCGGCCGGTAACATCGCCGCCGTGACGGGTCTAAAGGACGCCATCGTCGGTTCGACCGTCACGACACTCCTTGAGATGACCCCGTTCGAGTCGCTGAAACACTACTCTGAACCGGTCATGACCGTCGCCGTTGAGGCAAAGAACATGAAGGACCTCCCGAAACTGGTTGAGGTTCTTCGCCAGGTGGCCAAGGAAGACCCGACTGTGCAGGTCTCGATCAACGAGGAGACCGGGGAGCACCTGATAAGTGGCATGGGAGAGCTTCACCTCGAGATCATCACCGGGCGTATCAAGCGCGACAAGGGCGTCGATATCATAACATCCACGCCGATCGTCGTATACCGCGAGACCGTCACCGGTCGGGCAGGCCCGGTTGAGGGGAAGTCGCCGAACCGCCACAACCGGTTCTACATCGAACTCGAACCGATGGACCCGGCGATCGTTAAGTTGATCAAGGATGGTGCGGTCTCGATGAACCAGCAGGCGCTTGAACGGCGCGACATACTGGTTGCCGCAGGGATGGATAAAGAAGAGGCCAAAAACGTCAGGGCGATCGAGGCTACCAACATGTTCATCGACATGACAAAGGGTATCCAGTACCTCAACGAGACTATGGAGTTGATCCTGGAGGGCTGGCGCGAGGCGCTCCGTGGTGGTCCGCTCGCCGACGAACAGGTCCAGAACCTGAAGGTTCGACTGGTAGACGTGAAACTCCACGAAGATGCCATCCACCGTGGCCCCGCCCAGGTCATCCCGGCGGTCAGGAGCGCTGTCAAGGCGGGTATGCTGATGGCCGGGGACTCGCTCCTCGAACCCATCCAGAAGATCCAGATCACCGTTCCGGCCGATCTGATGGGTGCGGCAACCTCGCAGATCCAGGGTCGCCGTGGCCAGATCTTTGATATGCAGAGCGAAGGTGACACGGTGACGGTCATCGGTAAGGCACCGGTCGCCGAACTCTTCGGGTTTGCGGGGGATATCAGGTCCGCAACCGAGGGGCGCGCGATGTGGAGCACCGAGTTCGCCGGGTTCGAACTGGTTCCGGCAGGCCTTGTGGAAGAGGTGGTCCGGAGCATCCGCCGTCGCAAGGGCCTGAAGGAACAGATCCCGCGGCCGGAAGATTACCTGTCATAATCAACCCCGATACCCTCATATTCTGTTTTTTTATCCGCAGCGGGCGGATGCAGGTGCAAAAGCACGAGTCACCCGGCGATTTTATCAGACCTCTTCATCCAGGTGCATACAGCGGGCAGGCCAGATATACGATAGGAAGACACCCTGAGCAGCAGGTCACGCTACAGGGTATGGGTGGCAGACGGCGGGTTTTTCTGTCAACCGCTATAGAATGATATGGTTGACATGAGAAAGCAATCCTCCTATACGGAAGTGAGATAGATGTTACGGATCCCGCAATGTATGAGCACCCAGCACCCTGACAACGTTAACCTGCCGTTTTTTGCCGAGAGCCCTGAACTCGGTGGGGACGATGAGGTGCAGGAGGCGTATTACGCCTACTCTCACCTCGGGTGCAGCGAACAGATGTGGGACTGCGAGGGAAAAGAGGTTGACAACTTTGTGGTCAGGAAACTCCTGAGCCGTTACGAGAGTTTCTTCCGGGAGAAACCGCTTGGACGGGATGTCTTCCTCACAATGCGCGTACCAAACCCCAAGGTCGAGAGCGCCGAGGCAAAGATCCTGCTTGAGACCCTTGAAAGCATCCCGCGCTCATTTGATACGGCATGCCTCTTTTACGCTGAAGAGTGCTCCCCGATATTTGAGGTTATCCTGCCGATGACCACATCCCATCTAGCCATCGATAACATCTACCGCTACTATACAGAGATCGTGGTTGGAAAACAGGAAATACGCCTCAGGGAGGGTGGACCAACCATCGCTGACTGGATCGGGAGATTTCGACCTGACCGGATCAACGTCATACCCCTCTTTGAGGATATGGCCAGTATGCTTGATGCCCACAACATGGTCAGGCTGTACCTCGAGGACAAGGATCTCGCCGACCAGCGTGTCTTCCTTGCCCGCTCCGACCCCGCGATGAATTACGGGCTTATCAGCGCCGTCCTCCTGAACAAGATCGCGCTCCTGAACCTTCAAGAGGTCTCAGAGGAGATAGGAACGCGTATTCACCCGATCATCGGTGTCGGTTCAGCACCATTCAGAGGAGGTCTCACACCACTGACGGTCGATCGGGTCGTTGCCGAGTACCCTGGCGCACGTACGTTCACCGTTCAGTCGGCGTTCAAGTATGATTACCCGCTTGAAGACGTCCGAAGGGGTGTCAGAATGCTGGAAGACCGTCAGCCCACAAAACCCACGCAGATCGACGAGAAGGAGGTAATCGATCTAATCTGGAGGTATACACGAGCCTACGAGCGCTGGCTGGGACCGTTCGCCCCTCTGATAAACCGGGTTGCCCGTTATGTTCCGGAGAGACGGAAACGGAAATTACATATCGGTCTCTTCGGTTATGCGCGAAACACCGGCGGGATCACCCTGCCCCGGGCAATCAAGTTCACCGCCGCTCTATACTCGATCGGCCTTCCGCCAGAGATACTTGGCCTGAATGTGCTGGATGACGCGGATATCGAGTTTATCCGGAAAGTCTATGTCAACTTCGACGAGGATTTGAGAACCGCCTGCAGGTTCCTCAACACAAAGACCGGTTTTGTTCCACCTGACCTTGCAGCCAGGGTGACCGACCTTGTGGACATTGTCCCGGATGAGGAGCATGCCCGCCTCACGACCGCCATCTCCCAGGCACTCCGCGAGAACGAGACCGGGGGGCTGACCTCGCTTATCCTGGAGGCTGCAAACCGGCGAAGATTCCTGGGGTGAGGGGATCCACGGACCTGTGCTAAAAACCACATAATGCCCGTTAGAGTTACAGGCATACCGGATGAAAATCGGGGGTCATTTTCATACGAAAGGATGGGAAGTTATCTGATGATGAAGTCCATCGAGAACGTGGTCTCGTTTCCGGTTACTTCTTCCCAGGGGCGCCAGTAGATCGCTATAAACTCGGCGGAACCTGGCTCTGCAGCGACATACTGCCACCGGTGCACGCCTCCGGCGCCAACCAGTTCAGTCTCAGGTGCGATGTAGGTCTCGTTCAGATATTGAAGACCGACAGAGGAGGTGACGTTCCACCTGTAGGCCGGTTGTCGGGTTCTCATCCAGGGCGATGGTGACCCTGCTCCCCACCGGTAGCGTGACATTCGCATTGTTATGCGTCTCGTTGAGGGTGTAGTTCTCCACCACGGGTGCCGTCGCAGCCGGTTGTGGGTGTCGCACCAGGTGTTCCCTCCCCTGTCGGCTGCGACGTGCATCTGGCCCCAAAGAGAGAGATGAGCAGCAGCCCTGCGATCAGGACGCCATAGAGACTTTTTCGCTCGTACATATGCGATAAGATTACAGAGATCTGCTAAAAACCTTCCGTAAACGACCACGGGCAGATGTAGGTAGTGACTCAAGCGCTCGAACCCCGGCTCTCAACCCACCCGGAAGCGTCCAGAACCCATGCTCTCTTATACCCGCCTATAACCTGAAATCCCTGTTGCCAGAGCCAGAATGTGCGAATTGACTCCCCAACTTCGTTGATCTCGCAATCTCCCGCAGCCACTATCCAGGCGCCCTCATCCGCTTTCATGCGGGGGCCATCCTCAAGAGGATGGACACGAAGATTACCCGGATCTCCGACTGAGAAATATTTCCCAATGCTATTGCAGAGAGATACAGCAAAGAGGGTCATGCCAGTGGGTTTCGGACGCCCGTAATGACCGCTACCAGAAGCGTCCCCTCAATCAACCCACCCGCTCAGAACTCCTCTTCACCCGTAATCTCACGAAGGGCACGGCGGATCGCCGTCCTTACTTCAGGCTCCACCTCATTCTCAAGGGCCGCGAAGAGGGCATCGGTCGCCCGCGAGTCGCGAATTTTCCCGAGTGCGTCGGCGGCAGCTGTCCTGACATCCTTCTTCTTATCCGCAAGCAGGGGAAGGATCGGTTCGACAGCACGGGGGTCACCGATCTCTCCAAGCGACCAGGCAGCACCGCGCCGCGCCCAGCGATCCTGATCGTTGAGGAGAGGGAGGAGGGGTTCGACCGCCCGAGGGTCGCGGACCTTCCCGAGCGCCTGCGCCGCGACCCACCTGACCTCGTTCTCGGGATCCTGCAGCGCGGTGATAAGGGGTTCGACCACCCGCGGATCACTGCACGTCCCGAGGGCTTCGATCGCCCGCAGTCGGTAGGGGGTGCTCTCATCAGAGAGCTGTTCGATGTACTTCTCGATGTTCTCCTCCCGCCGTTTATCCCTATCCTCCATGAGACGTTTTACCGAGCGCTCCAAATATATCCCTCCGGTTTTCTGCTTGTTAGACAGAGTGTCACTCGCAGTATATAGCACCTGGCATGGCAATCCATCAAACAGCAATACGTTTGTTTTTCCCACATCCACCTTTTTACAGAGATATTTCGTCCTCGCCGACCACCTCGAACCTGACGATCCTGTAGGTGTAGGAGCGACCATCCGATGCGGTGAAGAAGAGGAAGACCATCAATCCGAGCTCATCAGAGATCCATAATTCAGCATCGTCATCCAGTGCGTGCTGTTCAAATCCGAAACCGCTGAGCGCCTCATCGAGGGCAGCATCCGCCTCCATGTCCCTGACCATCTCAAATGTCGCTGCGAGGGGGTACTCCTGTGCCTCGAGCGCGGATACCTGGAACCTTGCCTGCATCTCAGCGAGGAGCAGGTTATCCAGGGTTGCCATGATCTCCAGCACTATAGGATCCAACTCGTCTGACCCCATATCTGTACGTTGGATGTTACCGATATATGGTTGTTCGGTGACCTGCACCCGTAACCGGGCAGCGTCGTTGCGCCATCGACCACGGAACACTCTCTCCATGAAATCCGGAAGATAGGAAGATGATCTCCATGACAGTCCGGAACTATCGCTATCTCGCTCACGCTGCCATCATATCGAAACCCTAAAACATCCTGACGTTAAAAGAAGCCTGATGGCAGAAGACAGGCTTAAGATTGTCGTGTTTGGATCATTCAATGCAGGCAAGTCAAGTTTCATCCAGGCGCTTGACCCACGCAGCCGTCATATTGAGGCGTCCTCAGAAGAGGGTCCCACCACCGTTGCGCTCGATTTCGGTAGGCTGAAAGTGAATGGCAGGGCTGTCTACCTCTTCGGGACACCCGGGCAGGAGCGGTTCGAGTTTGTCCGTCAGATCCTCTCACGGGGCATGGACGGCGCCATCATAATTGTGGATGCAACAAAAGGCGTGGACACAATGACCAGACACCTGCATGCCCAGTTGAAAGCGCTCGATGTGCCGCTCGCGTTTATGGCAAACAAGTGCGACTGTCCTGATGCGATGCCCGATGCCATCTGCCGCGATCTCCCGGGGGAGATGGTATTCCCCATCTCTACCTTAAACCGGGAGAACGTCCATGCGGCACTCGAAACCTTTGTTGAAAAACTGCCTATTCGATAACGATCTTTTTATGCCCGTAAGTTACCTCATCTCTACGCAAGATGTGCCCTGGCGCGACTTATGCCCGGGAAGTTTCCCGGCACCTCATGGATATTCTCTCGAGCGGAGACGCCGAAGATCTCATTGCTTACCTCGTAGCGGAGAGCAAAATCCCGGGTCACAAGGCGAACCTGGAGCTGATAGAGGCGTTTGCCAGGTCTGTGCGGGAATTTGCTGCCGCCGATACGGAAGATTGTCGGATACTCTGGGATCTCTGTGTTGAACTCGCCTGTATATCACCCGAAGATGCACCGACGGACGACCCAAACGAGTTACTCTCGATCTGCGGTGTCAGGGGCGTCGGGGCGATTGGCACGATATCGCCGGAGTGCGTGAAGGTAGCGCTCCGGAAACTTGCAGTGAACTCCGAAGACCCACGGTGGCGGATCCGGGACGCCGTGGCTCTCGGGCTCCGGGATCTCCTTGCCCGGTACCAGGACGTGACCCTCTTTGAACTAAATGGCTGGTTGGATAGTGGTTCGTGGCTTTCCATGAGGGCCGTGGCCGCCGGGATTGCTGACCCAAACCTGCTCAGTGATCCAGAACTTGCAGAGGCAGCGCTCCGACTTCATCGAAAGATCCTGATCCGTGTCTATACCGCAGGTGAGAGGGATTCCGAGGCTTTCCATGCGCTTCGAAAGACGCTCGGCCACACACTCAGCCAGGTCGTTGCCGCCATCCCATCCGGCGGGTTTGAGTACCTGCGACAGGTCTCAACACTGGAAGACCAGGATATGCGGTGGATCGTGAGGGAGAGCCTCAAGGATAGCCAAATTGAAGGACGGTATCCCGAGACAGTGCGCCACATCCGGGCACAGATGGAGTAAGGACAAGGCCTCATCTTTCCACAGTATACCGCCTGGATTGGTCGTTCTACAACAGCGCCACGCTGCCAGGGGACGGAACAATTTTTGACTAAACACAACCCCATTAGATCCAGGAAACCATGGCTCGCGAACTTGACGAGAAGGATTTTGCCATCCTTCGAAAACTGGCCCCTGAATATAGCGGTATCCTCTGCCCCGGGTCCGGGCATGAGTTTCACTCGATCCTGCCGCCGGTCTCAAACCACATTGCCAGGGATGATGAGGATTTTGCAGAACGGGTTGCCCGGCTCTCAGAAGAGGACTGGGCGTATCTTACGGACCTGATCCTCTCCGGCCGAGAAGACCTGGGATGTGTGCCAGAAGAGGACATCGAGACCATCCTTACCCATATCCGGGAGACAGTGTCGGAGGGGGCGGCCGAACGTGCCCGCAGACTCTACCACCTCTCTGGCTGCGGAACGCTGTAGAGATGGCCTCAAATCAACGATCTGTACCATAAAATCTCCACCTTTTCCCGGCAGAGTGTGGCGGTTGCATCTGTAAAGCCATGCCAGAGACGGGATGAAATCTCAGGGGAGTTTCTCGCCTGGGACGTGGTGAGGAGTCCCCCTGACACTCTATCGAGAAGGGAATCGTCCCTATGGGGAGGGGCTGACGGGATGTCCCCCGCCCCCTGTCTCTCCTGCGTCTCCGGTAATAAGGCTTCTCGCGGAAACCACCTCCACCGCCCGACCGCTCACGCAGCCTCCTCCCGCACCCCACGAGGGGGCGAGCAGTGTGTGGCGATTGGCGTATGAAAGCCTTGTCACGAACGCAGATGAGATTTCTGCATATCATAAGGGGACTCTCGTTCACCGACCTGCCTCTACCATCACCGACCTGCCTCTACCATCTCTATCCACCTTCCTCCTGAATAGCGTCTCGCAGAAACCCCGGATGACGACCGGTCTTTTGGAGGAATACGCATCCCCTTCCTATCCCTCCACCGGGCGAGGTTCATCAAACCAGGGAGCATCTTGAAGAAACAGGTCTGATGGCTTCATAGGGGGAGGGGTCGCATCCGGAAACGGTATATCTCCAGGCGATAAGAAGACCAATATGGAATTGAAAGAACAACTCTCCGGTGTCCCGGGAATGCTCCGGCCGTTCAAAGGATTCCTTCGCAACGCAGGGCTCAATGCGGGCGATCAGGTTGTCTATTACGGGTGCCCCGGTACATGCACCCCCTTCATCGAACTCCTGGGGTTCGCCGTCCGCGACCTTCCTATCGAACAGGTTTACGTGCCCTACGTCAACGAGTCTGATGCAAAGGTCATCCGCCCTGTCGAGGGCGTCGGTATGCAGGTCTCCACCGAATCAGCCAGGAAAGTCGAACCGAAGGTGATAGTCCTGATGGGTGGACTCTCGATGCCGGGCGTCCCGATCACGAAAGAAGCCGTGCAAAAGGTCGTTGCCACCCATCCGAAGGCAATGGTCGCGGGCGTCTGTTTTATGCAGATGTTTGAGAAGATGGGCTGGGTCGAGACGTTCGACTTCAACATCCTCATCGATGCTTCAATCGACCCGGTCAGGGTATGGCAGTGAAAACTGACGGCGCAGTCTCACAGCCACCGGACATCCGCCTGCATGAGATCCGACAACGGTGATCACCTGGACAGACACCCTGCCACCCATCCAGCGCGGGGTCTCCGGTCGCGGGAGGGTTCTACCGGATACAGCCGTATTTCTGCAAAAAACCTATGTTTATTAGGTTAGAGAGCAAACCAATTCACACTATCTCCCTCACCGGAGATATGCCCGGAGATACGCAATCACTTGAAGTGGTACGCGCACCCCCCGTGCCGGCCTGGATAACCTGGATAAGAAGACATCCGCGGGTGAAACCGTGTCAACAGAGATAGCCAGAGTACTAAAGACCATGGACTATTCAGATGCCGAGATTCCCGGCCTGGTGGGATCGTTTCCTTCCACGGTCATCGAATACCTCCGGGACTTCCGGTTCCAGGAGGTCCGCGACATCATCGAGACGCTGCTCTACATCTACATAGCCCAGAACAGTGCCTCTTGCCGCGGGGAAGGAAAGGGCGTGATCGAGCAGAGTTGCTACGCCCATACCTCCGGCCCGCTCTTTGCCCTTACAGACATAGGCCTCATCGAGTCCCTCTCCTGGCACGGCACGACGCTGATCAGGCCGACCCCCTGCGGTGAGGCGATCGGTCGGGACCTGCTGGAGGCGCGGCTCCGGAGACTGAATATGCAGGTTCTCGCCCGCGAGACCCACGAGATCGTCCCGGTTCTCCTTGCAGGTACGGTGAAGGGGTCTTTCATCAACAAGACGTTCCCATCAACACCACCCCGCAGCGGTGAGACGTTCATAAATTTCCTGCTCAAATACTGCCCGCGTCTATTTGAAGAATGTGAACGGTTCGCTGCCAGGCTAAAAGACTCTGGTTGCACCGTCCTCGCCTACGCCTGCGACCTTGACACCGGCATGATCGACGGTGTTGTCTACACCTTCCCGCCAGAGTTTGCCTACATCCTCAAGGAGATGCTCGAACGGATCGACCCTGCAGTAAGGGATCACTACGATATGCTCCTTGAGTCCTTCTACTCGACGTTCACCGTTCTTCGGTACCTTGCTTTCGGCGAGGACTATGAGCGTATCCGCGCATCGCGTTCCCTCCGCCGCGAACTGTCACAGGTTCTTACGAGCCTTACCGATGTAGTCTACGTTCTGGAAGGGATTCCAGAGGATGATGGGGTCGACCTTGCCAGGTTCATCGTCAAGGACCGGAACCTCTACGAGACGCGCCTCCGCGGCCTCAAACATGCACTTATGAACGAAGTTGCAGGGAAGATCGTTATCGACCACCCACCCATGCCGACAACAGAACCTCCCAGGAAGATCGAGGATGCACAGCCTTCCAGGGAAGGGACAGCCCTCAAGGCACCGACAACCGGGTACGTAGAGGAGGATGAAGAGGCGTGGGATGATCTTGCAGTACCCTCCGTGGAGGAGGAAGAGATCGAAGAGATGATCGAGGTCGTGGCACACCCACCGCCAGCACCACTGAGAACCGCTCCTGTGGCGGAACCCCGGCGCTCCGGCGGGCTAGATGTCTTCCTCGGCTACACCAGGGATGAACTACAGGTCAACTGGTCGCCCGGCAGGCTTAACAACGGCCATATGATCATCATTGGTGGGTCGGGGGCCGGTAAGACCGAGACAATCCGTTGTATCGCCTCAGAACTCGCAGCACAGTCGATGCCGGTTCTCCTGATCGATTTCCACGGGGACATGGCAGGGACGGACAGCGATATCCGGTCATACAAGATCCGGGAGGGTGGTCAGTACTACTTTAACCCGCTGGAACTCGACCCCGGGATAGATGAGATCACACCACTCCGGGCTACTTCAGACTTTGTCGATGCCATCTCGATTAACTTCCCGACACTCGGCATCCAGCAGCGCCGAAAGTTAAAGAATATCATAAAGGACTGTTACCGGGCCGCCGGTATCACGGCGGATACCGCAACATGGACACGGGTGCTCGATTTTGATGACATCGAGGGGGAGATCCTGTCCTGCGAGGACGAGACAATCCCTGCATACCTCGAGGACATCTTTGATTACAAGCTCTTCTCGGGGGAAGAGAAGATCTCGATCCCTGCCATACTCTCCGGCGGGATCACCCACATCAACTTAAACGCCCTCCCGGAGAGCCTGCGCTACCTGTTTGCAGATCTCTTCCTCCGCCGGATCTATTATACCCTTCAGGCTATGGGGGAGATCCCACGTGGAACCGATGACGAACGGGCGAAGTTCCGGCTCTTCGTCATAGTCGACGAGGCAAAACTCCTGGTGAGCCAGAAAAGCGGTTCGAAGACGGCCATCAAGGCGGTGCTGAACAAGTACGCCACCGAGATGCGGAAGTTTGGCGTCTCGCTAATCCTGGCATCCCAGCTCATCGCTCACTTCAACGAGGAGATCCTGGCAAACATTGCCGTGAAGTTCTGTATGCGCTCAGAGAACAAGAAACAAGCCCAGGAGAACGCCAGGTTCTTCGAGGTGAGCGAGAAGGATCTTCTCAACTTCCAGCCAGGCGAGGGTATCCTGATCATCGGCTCGGAGAAGATGAACATAAGGGTTGTCCCCTTATCTGAGCGAAAGACCTGAACCTGGAAAAACTTTATCCTGAGACAGCACCGGACTCTTCCATATGCCAGGATCGGATAAGGTCGTAGATGAACGGAAGAGACTGGATCTGGACGATCAGGAGCACCCGATCTTTGTTATCCAGAAACACGCAGCGAAAACGCTCCACTACGACTTCCGGTTGGAGGTTGACGGCGTGCTTAAGTCCTGGACGGTTCCAAAAGGGCCGTCTCTCGATCCAAAAGAGAAACGTCTCGCCATACCAACGGAGGACCACCCACTTGAATACGCCAACTTTGAGGGAGTTATCCCGGAGGGGAGTTACGGCGCCGGTTCAGTTCTTCTCTGGGACCGAGGGACATACCGTAACCTTACAGAGAGAAGAGGAGAGAAAGTAGGGATTGAAGAGGGGCTCAGGCAGGGCCACATATCGTTCTGGCTCGAAGGGGTAAAGATCCGGGGTGGCTATGCTCTCACCCGGTTTAGGACCGGAAAAAGCGAGGCCTGGCTCCTGGTGAAGAAAGACGATGAGGAGGCAGACCCTGCCAGGGATCCGGTCGTTGCAGAACCTCAATCTGTCATCTCAGGGCGAACAATCGAGGAGATTTCAGCAGAGGGAGATAACCGATAATGGACGAAAGACCTTCGGGCAGAAAGCCACCGGATTTCCCGATGGAGATGGGGGAGTTTATCTGCCCGGTCTGCGGCAGGAGTTACTCAACGCTTGAGGAACTCCATACGCACGTGCGGCGGGTTCACCGCACCCCGCCGGAGGTGAACGGACTGCCTCCGGGTGATCGTGCAGGACATCTCCCTGGCATTGAGTGAGGGGGCGTTGCGGTGCGCGCTGGCCCACGGATCTGCTTGACTCCATCCAATCCCTGAAAGGTCTCGGTATTCACCCCCATCCAGGTTTTCAGATTGAAACGCTGACAGTTCTAGGCACTTAAAGCCGAACGGTAACTTTTCCACTTAGATTCCAGCGGGATAGATACCGCCGAACGCTGCAGACAAAATAATTGTCTTTTAAGACCAGATCACTCTGAAACCCATGGAGGATTGACCTCAGAAAAAACCCGGTTTCTTTTAAAATTCATATTTAGTATTACACTTATACTGTAATATTCACACTTAAACCCAGAGAAGCCACGCAAAGTCATTAATTTCAAAATCTGTCAATTATATGGCATATATTCCTTGATAAAACATGATTGCTCTGGTATAACCGCAAAATAACGGATATTTTCAATTTGTATAATACATAAGTTTAAAATCAGGACTATCAAAAACTACAGAGATCAATCGATCGAAAGTAGTCTCGAAGGTGGATAAGATGGTTGGCAATGTAATGACAAACAACGTTGCGGTAAGTAACGTTATGGCAGAGATCGCAAGCGATGCGGAGATCGTTGCGCAGTTTAAACAACGAGGTTGCTGGGGACTCTACACCAGCGTGGACCTGAAAGGGTGCAACCCGGCATCCATCCGTGATCCAGAGAAGATACACCAGTTCATTATTGAACTGTGTGACCTGATTGACATGAAGAGGTTCGGCGAACCACAGATCGTTCACTTTGGCCCGACTGAGAGGGTTGCAGGTTACTCAATGACCCAGCTCATTGAGACATCGCTAATCTCCGGCCACTTTGCGAACGAGACCAACGCCGCCTACCTGGACATCTTCAGCTGCAAGGAGTACGAACCATCGAAAGCAGCGGAGTTTTGCAGGAACTTTTTTGGAGCAGAATCGGTAACTTACCAGGTGCTGTTCAGGGACTGAATACCAGCATAGCATAAAAATATCATAAAAAACGCTTAACTGACTGGGTATGACGGTTAGTGGCGCTGCCATATTCAGGGAGTCTGATCCTGGAGTGCAGCGGGGCACGCTCCTCACCTTTTTGTCAGGGCCTGGGCAGAGGGGGATGCGGCTCCAGTGAAGAGAATGTACTGACTGCGCCATCTACCCCGGCCAGAGGATTGGGGGCTATATATCCACTACGCCGGTGTTGTGCCGTGATCCCATGAACCTCTGAGGGGATTTCCAGGGATGTGCATGGCCGCAGGCTGTGTGCGCTCCAAAAAGCAGCATCCCGGCAGCCCACATTACCGCGCCCTGGCGAGTTTCACCGCCGGGTCCCGTGGCCGCTCATGTCCTGATAACGGTTTTTCATCGGTTCACAGATCGGATCAACCCGAGAATCCCATCTACGTCCCGAACGCGGTTTCCGTGTGGCAATCGCCACGCACCTTCCACCCCTGATAAGAGGCCTGGTGGTCGGCGAAAGAAGTTTAACGCGAGTGGCTAAAGGGCGTTGATGAACCGGTCTTATTCTTCCCGCGCCTGCTATCAGGAAGAGAGAGCGGGTTCGCATTTCAGATTGTTGATTTGATGGTCCGAGAATTAGCGCGCCCTTTCAGAAAGCCTGATCTGCCATAAACCTCTGTCAGGCCCCTGTCTTCAGGGGCAGGAAGAAAAAAGAGAGTTTTTCAGGGCCCCTCATAGGGATTCCGGAGACCCTTCGGGGTTCCATCCGCCTTCAGACCCACAGTCTTGCGTGCATCCACGTTCTTCTGGTTCTTTGTGATCTTCTCGGTGGCGAGTTTCGTCACCATATCAAGACCAGGCTTGACCTTGTCGATTGGTTTTGTCTCAAAGAGACCTGCCGCGATGGCACCGTCCCAGACCTCGTTACCCCTGGCATTGCGCACAAAGACCGTGCTCCAGCCATCGGGGCTGCCAACGGAGCCGCTTGAGATATCGGCCAGGTTCGCAACGTAGTCCAGACAGACGTGACAGCCAGGCTGCACGTACTTGTGGATCAACTTGAGTGGCATCTGGCTGACCGCACCGCGTTCGGTGTAGACAGTGAACTTGCCCTTGCCGATGTCCATCTTCTTGACAGACTCCATCTTCTGGTTGCAGTGGTCCTCGACCATCGCCTCAAGCCCCTGGTAGGAGAAGTTCTCCATGCAGAAGATACCCAGCGCAAGGGCGATCTTGTCGTCGACGTCACACAGACCGATCGGGTAGAGCTGAGCCTTCCGGACTGCCTGCATCTGACAGGGTGTACCCACAATACCGACCTTATCAAGACCGTAACTCCGGGTCACCTCCTTGATCAGGCAGAGGTTCGGGCTGATGTTGTAACGCGTGCCGGCGGCGGCAAGAAGTTCGGCCTTCGTGGTCGCGACAACCGGTTCAGGCTTCCAGGGCTCGTCGCCAGGGCCCGCAACGATGGCACCATCGATGATACCCTCTTCGAGCGCGTAGGCAAAGAGCGTGGTTATGATACCACCGTCCTGGGACTGCTTCAGGATCTCCTTATCGGTCGATCGTGCCGAGACCACAGACTTGTAGTTACCGAGTACGTCCATCTTCATCACCTCACTGCATGGCTCCCTTGATGGCACCGATGATGCCCTCGTAGTTGTTTATGACGTCGAAGTTAAGCCAGCTGCGCGGACACTGGGCATAACAGGCCCCGCACTTGATGCACTGGTCACGGTTCACGTTCGGCTTGCCGTACTCCATAGTGATTGCACGAACGGGGCAGGTGCCGGCACAGGTTCCGCATCCCATGCAGAGGCCCTGGTTGATGACTTCATACATCAGGTCGCAACCACATGCGGTGTCACCGCGCTGCGCAAGCTGCATCAGCGGGGTCAGATATGCGGTCGCAAGTTTCTTCTGCTCATCGTTGCCCCGAAGCAGCAGGTAGGCCATGACTGCAACGTTCCTAACCTCCTGCGGACACGGCGGACAGGACGGGATATAGAGGTCAACATCGACGACCTCGCTGATCGGCACAAATGCCTCGTGCCCTGGCTGGTTCCACTGTCCACCGCGGCAGAACCTGGTGATGTTTCCATAGGCTGCGCAGCCACCGTAGGCGACGAGTACTTTCGACTTTGCTCTTGCTTCTTTCAGTTCTTCTACCGAGAGTTCGTCATCCAGACAGCACGAACCCTCAACCAGGCACACGTCCATCTCGGGGACATGGCGCACATCGACCAGAGTCAGTGCATATACCAGATCCGCGTAATCATCGAGCAGTTTGAATAGACCCCCGTAATTGTCCGCAAGCGTCACGAGGCATCCCGTACATCCGCTCAGATGTAATTCACCTATCGTAATCTTTTCTGCCACAGGCTTTTCCTCCTTTTGTACAACTTCCACCTTTTCTTCCACAA
>Ga0116195_1000837_pt1 | contig 21881 bp, 15 predicted proteins | sample AD_SCU002_MetaG_FD_89881 | JGI IMG/M metagenome (GOLD analysis project Ga0116195, IMG submission 89881) | Active sludge microbial communities of municipal wastewater-treating anaerobic digesters from China - AD_SCU002_MetaG | ecosystem: Engineered > Bioreactor > Anaerobic > Digestate | place...
CTCGCATATGCCTTTGTATAACCCCACTCAAAACAGAATACCGTACTCCAGTTAAGCCTTACAATAGGCATTGGTGCGCCTTTATAAGCGAAAGCATGGCCAATATTTTTCAACATACCTGGACTTAGTAGTATACCATCTATACATGAGTCAATCTTTTCTACTGTTTTGTTTAGATTTTCCATACCAGGTATGGGACCATCCATATAACCATGGTCAATAGCGACAATTACTGCATTCTCTCCTTTTGAAAAAAGTCTGTTCATTTTGATATCTTTGCCTGTCATTATTAATTCCTCCAATTATTATTTATTAGTCCAATCGTTTTGTAATCTTTATTATTGGAACGAGTAAATGGCAAGAAAACTTGCCCTCAAAGTGTCCTAGATGCAAGAAATGCTGTTCCTCCTGCACGAGCCCGCTTTTCCGAGCAGACTTCCGAGCTCACAGCCCCAATATTCTTACAGCGTTATTATAAAAAATATCTTTTGTATCATCCCCGCTCAATCCAGTAGCATTTGCAGCACACCTGAACGCATCAATCTCTTCGTACATGAAGAAAGTCAACTTTTCCGACTCGGTTCCGTCAACTTCACGCATATGACTATCTCCAGAAACGTCCCCATATAACCCTCTTGGAATAAGATTTACATAATTTCCATTCTCACAGATTCGCCTGGTGCGCATACGAAGTATTGGCATGTCGCTTCCGAAAAGTATTCTTTTAGGTCCTACAGCCTCAATTAACCTTTCAAATACCCATTTATTTGAATTTGCACTGAAGTCAAAGACCATGTTCTTAGTATTCGAAAGTACTTCAAAAGCGTTTCCCACATCTTCGGGACAGTATGCTCTTCCTACATGAGCTACTATCAGCTTGACCTGAGGATATTTCTGTTCAATTTCAAGAAGCTGTGCAAGGTTCACAGGGTCTTTCAGCCTCTTGCTTCGGGGTATATGAAGCATAGCAACCCACCCGTGCTTATTCAATACTTCAAGCTGGTGGGGAGGCAGAAAATCGAAAATCCTAATCTCATTCTGCGGTATATAGGATTTGGAAAAATTAAGGTATACTTTGCATCCAAGAAAACCGCCTTTAATAATTTGTTCCTCAAGTTCCAGTCCGCTCCATTCCGGAACAGCCAGGGCTAATGATGGAAATCCATGTTTATCCGAGCATTCATTTATGTATTTATTTGATATGTCAATATCGAACTCAACTTTTGGATATGCAAATATTAAAGGTGTAACCTGTTTATCAGGAAACATTAAGCTGTAAGTTTCAATCAGGTCTTCTATAGAATTATCTTTTGCCACACGAGAAGGCCATGTGGCCGACCGAATTGGTGCATCCTTTGCTTTTATTCTAAATTTGTCAAGCCAAACATGGGTGTGAATATCGATAATTTTTTCAGGAAGAAAATCTTTTAACTTATCTTCATAAAATCTTTTGTCAACTGGTCTAACTTCAAATAACCTGCTCATCAGTAACCTCCCAGACGTCAAATCTTAATTATTTCATTCTTATTAGCATTACTTTTTCTAAAATAGTATATAGGGGGTGCATTTTTTTATATGAAGAAATTATTGGTAAGGGGCATAAGTGGAAGATGCTGTAGAGCCTTTTAATCTGAGTGAAGGAACAGCAAAATCAGTGTTTGAGCAAAATAACTACAACTATCAAATTATTATTTATCAAGTTGTTTTGTGAGTTTGATTTTGCCCGTAGCTGAATTTAAAGGCTCTAAGCACCGTAACGACAGCCCCTGGTAAATATTTCTTCATATTTAGAAAATGCACTCCATATAGGCATATCAATTAAATATTTTGTTGTAATACTCTTCTATAAACTTTATTCCCTGCTTATACATGGCGTATTTTTCTCTGTAAAATTCGCTTTTATTTTTATCAGCTTCTGTAAGAATTTCTTCTCTCATTATGCTGGTATATCCGTCTCTGTAATCAGGAAATATTCCACATCCTACACCTGCAATTATTGCTGCACCAATACAAGCCGCCTCAGTTTCTTTGAACCTAAGTACAGGAGCACCTGTTACATTGGCAATTATTTCCGTCCATAGATTGCTCTTGCTGCCCCCGCCTAGCATCCTCAGATGTCCAGTTTTACAACCTTTATTTCTAAATTCTTCAATTGCATGGTTAATTTCAAAAGCAACACCTTCCATAATTGCCAATGCCATATCATATCTGTCATGTTCCAGTCCCAGGCCCATTAGTGATGCTTTCACATTCGGGTTATAGTTAGGGTATCCCGACCCATTAAAATATGGGTAGAAAAAAACATTTTCAGCTCGCTTCATTAAGAGTGAAGCTTTGTTATCGATATCCCTAAAACTCTCACTTGCAAAATTATCCTTGAACCACTCCATAGATACTCCACCTGTTGGAACAGAGACCAGTCCTCCCCATAAGTTGTTTACTATATGCCTCCCTGGTGCAATATATGTATCCAGGTCAAATACAGGCTGTTTGAATGTACCCAGAAGAACCCAGGCAGTACCTGTAGACAGAAAAAGTTCACCTTCTTCTATGGCACCTGCTCCAACGGCTGCACAGTACTGATCATGTCCTCCATTAATTACTTTTACAGTAGTTCCAAGGCCCAACTCTTCAGCCGCACTTGCAGCTAATTCCCCAACTGCAAGTCCTGGTTCCATGACTTCAGCAAGTTTTTTTTCATTAATTCCTGCTGCACTCAACAGCTCTTCATCCCATAATCCACGGTTGATATCTATAAGGTGGGTCATTGCTCCATTAGTAGGATCAATCACATATCTGCCAGTAAGTTTGAAATTTATGAAATCGAGAGTTGAAAGGAACTTATATGTCCCCTCAAATAGGTCTGAAGCATTTTCCTTCAGCCATTTGATCTGTATCAGATTTCCCCCGGGTGAAAGCTTCCAGCCTGTCTTTTTATAATAAAATTCACCAGGATGCAAATTCAGCAAATCATTCTGTTGATCAATTCCGCGTTTATCCATCCACACTATAACATTTGATAGAGGGTTTCCTTCTTTATCTACAGGTACAAGGCTTCCTCCCTGTGATGAAATAGATAAAGCCAGAATATTATATCTGTCATTTACATCTTGTATACATTCCTTTACGGTTTCAACCAGAGAATTCCACCAATCCTCAGCTTTCTGCTCTACCATATTTCTACCGGACTTTATAATCCCATAACCTCTATATGCACTTTTCAGAACAATACCTTTATCATTAATAAGCATTGCTTTAGTTCCGGTTGTACCTACATCTATTCCTATTACATACATTTTTATACCCCCTGTGTGAGTCGATAAGCTAAAATCAGTGCTTGAACAAAATTATCACAACTATTATTTATTCAAGTTGTTTTGTGAGTTTGATTTTGTTCACATCTAAATCTAAAGGCTTTAAGCTCTGCAACGACAGCCTCTGGTAATTACTTCTTTGTATTCAATAAATGAACTCACTCCTCATCTCATTATACCTGCCTTACTTCTACACCTTTTTCTTTTATCTCATTAATTTCATCCTCATTGGCATTTTTATTGGTAACTATTACATCAACATTTTCCAGTGGAGAGATATGTGCAAAGCTCGTCCTTCCCACTTTTGTATAATCTCCAACAACAATTGTCTTATTAGCACGGGCAATCATTTGTCTGTTAATTTCCGCTTCAAGATAATGATATGTGGAAATTCCATCTTCAGAATTTATCCCATCAACGGAAAGTATAAACTTATCAGCTTTATATCTTTTTACCTGATTAATAACATCATCCCCATAGGTAAACTGGTCCCGGGGTTCCAAAATTCCTCCCAGCAGTATAATATTAAAATCTCTCAAATTGGCAGATTCCTGTGAGAAGTAAATGGCGTTGGTTACTATCGTAAGGTTTTTAGCATTTTTTAGTTCTTCCAGAACATACAGCGTGGTGGTTCCGGAACTAATCATTAACGTGTCATCATCAGAAATCATAGAAGCAACTTCAGCAGCAATTCTCCGCTTTTCTTCCGCATTTGCTTTCATTCTATCTGAAATAGACATCCTATAATAAGCCCTATAAGTACTTACCGCACCACCATGTACGCGCTCCAGAAGTCCCATGCTTTCAAGCTTGGCCAAGTCACTCCTTATTGTTACCTCTGAAATCTCAAACAATCTGCTTAATTGATTTACTTTAACTTTACCCTGTCTGGTCAGTATTTCCAATATTTTGTTCCTTCGTTCTTCAGTTCCATATTCTATAAGTTTTTCATCTTCCATAACAATAATTTACCTCATATAACCAGCAATATTATTTTTAACATTTTAATATTTTTAACATTTATATAATTAAATATTTTATTATTTAATTATAATTATTACATATATAATTGCAACACTGACCTCTTAACTTATCTTAACTTATCTTAACTTACTTTTCACTTACAGCTCAATCCAGGATTTTTTCTGGTCCGACTCATATGCCTTTTCCATAACATGCTGGATATATGCACCCTCCCAAAATGATGGACTGGCCTGCCTCTTTTCGTATACGCATGAAAGGAAATTGTAAAGACTGTGGACATGTCCTCTTATCCAGCCTATTGAAAACTTGGAACTTGGAAAATCTCCACCGGGTTTTTTGAAGCGCTGTACACATTCTATTTTTGTATATCCCTTTAATCCGCCATAATGAGCATCAGGTAAAGTATTATCATAATACTCCAGCCAATTGGGTTCCATAAGATTGAACCTGATTGCACCCTTGTCTCCATGAATTTCGAATCTTAATTCATCATTGGTGCCGGTAGCTATTTTAGAGGCTTCAATTGTACCAATTCCGCCGCTTTTCATCTTCACCATCATAAATGCAACATCATCAGCTTCAATTTTAACCATATTTCCACTTTTATCAGGTCTTTCAGGATATATTATTTTAGTTTCTGCAAATAATGATGAATATTCTCCGAGGAGATAGTACATAACATCAAGTACATGAGACCCCAGATCGAATAGTACTCCGCCTCCTCCAAACTTCTTTTCCTGTTTCCATCCAATGGGCTTCTTCGAGTCTACTGACCCCGAATGCAGGTAACATGCCCTGAAAGACATAATTTTTCCGATTTTCCCTTCATCAATAAGTTCCTTAGCTCTCATTGTGGCCGGGAAAAACCTATACTGCAGTGCCATCTGGGTTATAACATCATATTGGTCAAGTACATCTGTTATTTCTTTTGTTTCTTCATAGCTTACAGCCAAAGGCTTGTCGCAGTATACGTTTTTACCTGACTTTAATGCTTTTAGAACAGCTTCTTTGTGATATATGTTAGGAGTACATATATCAACTACATTTATATCCTCTCTTGAGAAAATATCGTCAGGATTGCTCGTTGCAAATTCAAAATCAAGACTCTCCTTTGCTTTCTGTGCAACTTCAGGTACTGCATCACATACTCCTACCAGCTTTATTTTAAAAGGCAGATTACTGTAGTATAACGGAATTGTTTTATAACCATATGCATGAGTTTTGCCCATAAACCCAAATCCAACTATACCAACTCTGATTTCATCCATTTTTCTTCCCCCTTGTTCCGTTCAGGTTAAATTATTTTATAAAGCAAAGGGACACTCCTTTCCATATATTAGGTCACAAGTTGGGAGACACATCTCCGCAAATGAAGAAGTGTCGAGAAGTGTCCCCGATAGAAGTGTCCCCGATAAATTCGTATTAATTTAATATCCCAATTCCTTCTCTACTTCCCCAACTGCCTCATCAATAATGTCAAGTCCCTTTAATGCCAGATCATCATCCATAATCAATGGAGGTGACAACCTCAATATATGACCGGCCGGTACCCATGCAAGGCCTTTCGAAAATGCCCTCTGGTAAACCAGTTTTCCTGCTTCATCGAAGGGTTCTTTTGTACTTTTGTCTTTTACAAGTTCCATAGCAAGGAGACAGCCCTTACCTCTTACATCGCCAATGATTTTATGTTCTTCCTTCATTTTGTTCATTCTATTAAGGAATACTTCTCCAAGATGTGCTGATCTTTCACAAAGATTTTCATCTTCAATAACTTCAATAGAAGCCAGGGCAGCAGCGCATGCCATTGGATTTCCGCCATAACTTGATGATGCTGAAATTTTCTCTATGTTGTCCTTATATTTATCACTTACGCACATTGCTGTAACCGGGAAGCCATTTCCAAAACCTTTACCTAATGTCGTAATATCAGGAGTTACATTCCAGTGTTCCATACAGAACATTTTACCTGTTCTCCCCATACATGTAAGTACCTCATCTGCAAAAAGCAGCATGCCATATTTATCACATAATTGTCTTAATTTTGGCATAAAATCATCAGGAGGAACTACAGAACCGCCCCAACCCTGTATCGGTTCCAGGACGATAGCAGCAACCTGACCGGTTGTTTCATTCTTTATCACATTTTCCAGATGTTCAACACAGAAACAATTACATTCAGGATGCTTCATCTTGAAAGGGCACCTATAGCAGTTAGGCCTTGGAGCCAGGAAAAAACCCGGAGCTCTCATACCCTGACTTTTGTCAACACCGGCACAACTTACTGCTCCCATTGTTTTCCCATGGAAATCTCTCCAGAAGGATACAAACTCAAATTTACCGGTAGCAGCTCTTGCACATCTTAAACCCGCTTCCACTGCTGTTGTTCCCGAGTCATAAAGTTGAATACCCTTCAAATCCCCCATTGTTATGGAAGCCAGCTTTTCAAGAAGCTTCATTTTTATTTCGGTAGTAAAATCGTGACAGTTCATTAATTTATTTGCATATGTAGCAACTGCTTCACTAATTTTGGGATGACAATGCCCCAATCCTGTTACATATATACCAGATGAAAAGTCAATAAATACATTACCGTCCACATCAGTTAAAGTACAGCCCTTACCTGAATCGAACACTACCGGAAACAATCTTACCTGGCTGGAATATCCTTTCATATACTTTGCTGCTCTGGAATGCATCTCCCTTGATTTAGGTCCTGGAAGTTCAGTTTTAATTGCTGGTAATGATTTTGCATCTACCTCTGCCCAATTTTTATCATACATTTTTAACTCTTTGCCACTGAAAATATAGATAGTGGTAAATCCCCATCTGTTTTTATGTTTGCTTTTAACTTTTACTCTGCATATTTCGAAATTCCTAATGAAGATCCTGTACTTATTATACTTGCATATCTATATTTTTTTGCAGATTTCATGGCATCCCCTTTCTTTTTGTTTGTTTTCATATTTTCTGGATAAGCGTCTCTGCTCACGCTTAAGTTTATTTACCAGTTTTTGGCTTTCTTTATTTAATTATTATTTTTTATACCATAAATAACTACTGCTAATTTTTTAATACTCCATTAAAATTTAACAATACCTATATTATCTACACTCCCTTACCCTGTAGATATGTCCCTTTATCCTTTACCCTTAATACTCTTTTCCCAAGTATCTCTTACCTTATCATATACATTGTCAGGTATATCAGGACTTCCAAAAGAGCAGTTGGGCGCAGTATTATCACCCGCTACTTCCGGGTCGGTACACCAGTTATCGTTTCTATATTTTTCTCTTATAGTTTTATCTCGGAAATCAGGTACTGCAATTGGTATATTTCCATTGCAAATTGAACGGTATGCAAGAATTCCAGGAATGCCCATATCAAGAGCCTGGTAAATATCTATACACTCTTCTCCATCCGAACGTCCAAGAATTCTCTCAAGGAAATAATGAACTGTATAGAAATCACTCCCTCCATGCCCCAATGTCCTTTTTGCCAACTCAGAAGCTGCTCTTGGTGCAGGACTGTAGCTGGTTTCATACGGTGTCAGGTTGTTCCCTTCTTTAAATACATTGATTCTGGATATTCCTTCATGCCATCGGTCTGTTTCCATCATACCTTTTTTACCATATATAGAATACCAGATAGATCCCGGTTCCCTCTTCAGATTACCATGCAAACTCTTGGCAGTTGCACCGTTATTCATCTGCATAACTATCATTCCTGATGTTCCACCCTTGTATCCCAATGCTGCCATGTTCTCTACATTTGGAGTTTCAAAGCCAACAACAACGACAGGTCTGGTTCCGGTTACAGTTATGATTGGGCCAATGCTGTGAGTACAATAGTAAGTTGAATACATATTATTTCTCCAATGTCTTTTGTCTCCATAAGTTATTGAAGGCCATATGGACTCACAGTCATGTACATATTCACCCTCGCCGTGCATAAACTCCCCAATTTCGCCAAGCCTGTACAATCTTTTCATCTCCTGGGTTGCAGGGAAATAACAGTAGTTTTCAGCATATGAATATATGTTTCCGCTTTTTTCCACTGCTTCTACAAGCATTACTGCTTCTGCAAGTGTCTGGACAGGAAGCACTTCACTTAACACATGCCTTCCTGATAATAGAAATTTTGCAGCATACGGAGCATGTTGATTGGCATAATTGGCTAACACTACAGCATCCATATCATGATTAAAGAACTCATTGAAGTGGGAATACAGTGAAATTTTTGAATCAGAATCCCTTGCTATCTTCTCGCATTTTCCCTGCAGGTATTCTGATTTGTCACAAATAGCAACCAGTTCTGCATCCGGATGATTTGCCAGCACGTTAATCATCGTCATTCCCCGTCTGGCACCGAATACACCTACTTTAATTTTTTTCTGTGAAACATTCATTGGAGAACCTCCTCATTACTACTTTCCAGTTTTCAGTTTCCAGATTTAATTTAGTATCAGTACATTATTAGTATACAGTATTTGTTTTTATGCTTTTGTTTCGTTTACATTTCGGTTCTATTATATTGTATTTCATTTTCCTTGTCAATATGTTTCACTTTTTTCGAGGAATACTTTATCCTTTATTTATTTTTTATTAATTGGCCTGGATTCTATGTTAAAAAAGGCACAGTATAACAATTTTCATTGCGTATCGCAGCGGTTAGCTGCAAACAAATAAGCATGCGCTGCGATAAATTAAGGTACTATATATTCTCAAAAAGTGCCATGTAACGCTTATACTACATAGCTTTGAGCAAAAAAGTTTGTTTTTTTTGTTAACTTTTTGAGAATAATAGTATAACTGTGCCAACGCTATACCTTTATATACAACAACTTTCTTTTGAATTTATGTCTTTCAGTTATCATGATATGTTCATGATAACTTGTGATTGCATATTTTACATAAGGGCTATATTATACATTATTTTTTTACTGAACAACTATAGATAACGTACAAAAGAAACTACATTACAAAAGTTTTGTACGCTTATGTTACATTAATGAGCACGCAAAAATTTAATTTATTCCATGTAGAATCATTTTTGCGTTATATATACATTATTCCTCAGTTACACCTATTTCCAGAGTAAACTCTCTTATCACGCCAGGTTCTATATATTCAAGAGTCTCATTTTCCTCTTCTTCAGCCAGTCCCATTGCATAATTATTGCAGGGCTCCAAGCCCAGAACATAATCTCCTGCTTTGAGATGCTTCCACTCCATAAAATTCCACAATTCATTTTTATTAAATTTTATAGAAACGCATGTTTTTAGTTTCCTATTTAGCAACCTGCATATAGCATAGCCATTTTCATCGGTCTCCAGATTGTGATAAAACATTTTACTTGTGTATTCTACAGAAGGATTGTCAAACCTGTTATAATTAAGCAAATCAGCTTCAGATGTCTCCACCCCCGGCTTTATTTCCTTTGATGATACAAGTAATTCCGTATCTTTTCCAATTAGAGGATAACCGAAGTTCATATGGTAAATAATCATTAGGGGTACCTTCTCAAACCCATTATTTTCAACAACATCATGGATTATAATTTTATTCTCCCCAAGCTTGGATGTTATAGTTCTTGTCATTTGAAGATTCTCTTTATATAGCTGAGCTTCATTTAAAATACCTCTGATACCCATTACCAGTTCATCATTTTCCCAGTTATAAATTATCCCGGTTTTTTCAGAAGGAACATTGGAAACTTTTCCATGAGGACTGAACTTCCTGTCATGATACATGCATCCCTTTCCAGCCTGCATCAATCCACATGTAGTCAGCAGTCCTCCGTAAAAACTTTCGCCCCATGTTGTTTTATCTGTACAGAAATATTCCGGAGATATTACACCGGATTTGCTAATGAACCCCAGGGGAACACCTTTAAATTCAGCCCAAGCGATATCCATCCCCCTGTCAGGCAAAACCGTATAATTCAAACCTCCCCCGGTCCTTATATCAACTGCAGACATGCCCTTTGCTCTTCCGTCGGCCATTATATATGATCTTGGACCACAGATTTGCGATAAGCTGCCTACTCTCTCAAATATCTGCCTTTTGTCAAGAACTTCATTAAAAAGTGTTGGCACTATGTAAACGCCTGCCTTTCATATTACATTGCATTAGGTGTCGCATTGCATAAGACATTGAACATTCAAATGCTCGAATTATTCAACTAATCCTGAACGTTCTATTCCTTCCATAAATTGTCGCTGTAAAAATAAATAAGCAAGCAGTAAAGGTAATACTGTAAGAAACGTTCCAGCCATAATTACTCCCTCATTATAAAAAATAGCTGCCATCATATCATCAGGTTGTAAACTTTTTAACGTATCATACATTTTGGGCAGCATTGTAGGTAAAAACCATTTCTTACTGCTTGTTAAATATAGAGTAGCTTCAAAGCTATCATTCCAATGCCATATCATGGATAATACTGAGCTTACTAATATTGGAGCCTTTGCTACGGGAAAGATTATGCGCCAAAATGTCTGTATACATCCACATCCATCTATTAGAGCGGCATTCTCTAAGTCTTTTGGAAGACCTAAAAAGAATTGTCTGAATATGAATATATATAATCCGCCGCGTAACCCAAATCCTAAAAAAGATGGTACAATCAGGGGTAAGTACGTATTTATCCATCTAAATTTAGAATACTGAATGTATAAAGGAGTTACAAGGACTTCCGGTGGGATTATAATTGATAATAATACGAACATAAATAAAAAGTCTCTCCCCTTAAATTTGAACCTTGAATAACCGTATGCTATATATGAGCATGAGATATTGTGTCCAATTACACATAGTACAGTCACAAAAATGGAATTTTTTAAATACGTAAAATATTTAAGAGCACCACTAGCCACCAGGTAATTTGACCAATAAATAGTCTTAGGTATCCAGCGGACAGTTATATCTATTAAATCATCAGGCGATTTTAGAGAAGTTACAATCATATAAAGAAATGGAAATATAAATACTAGCCCCAGTCCAAATAATAAAATATATATCCCTAAACGATATATAAAATTGCTCCAGTATTTTATTCTTTTTATTTTAATAAAGAAGTACGATAATTTATATGAACTTCCTTCCCTTTTCAATTCCTTTAATTTTCTCATAAATACACCTCTTTTACCTTTCATATGAACTATGTATAAATAGCTTCGATAAAATAAACATTAATATTATCATAATAAAAATAAATATGAAATAGATCCATCCCATTGCTGCACCATATTCCAGATTGAATTGTTTAATACTTACATTTACCAGATAAGTTACAATCGGGTTATTTATATCCGTAAATGAGTCAACTAATGTATAAACAACATTTAATAGTATTATTGGTGATATCATAGGCAGGGTTATTTTCCAGAACATTTCCCATTCTGTCGCAGAATCACAGCGTGCAGCTTCATACAATGATTTTGAAATACTTTGCAATCCTGAAAGGAAAAGTAATATCTGTACTCCTGATTTCCATAAAAGCAAGGTTATAAGATTTAGATAGTTTTGGATTATTGCAGAAAAATTGGAGCCCAGGTATTGTAAAACTTGCTGTGGTAGCAGAATTATTTTTGATAAATCAATTACCTGTTGCTGCACTCCCATATCAATCAATTCCTGCATAATAAATCCGGATCCCAGAACAACAGGTAAAAAGAATATCTCCCTAAAAAATGCTCTGAACTTTATTTTTTTATTAAGAAGTATTGCAATAAATAACGAAAAAACAATTATAATAGGTGTATTGACCAGTGTGCTTTTAACAACACTAATAAACATAGGCACAAAATTAATATCCCAAACAAATGCCTTAATATAATTTGCTGCACCCACCCATTCCATTTTGAAACCTTTAATACTGGTAATTTTACTAAAACTAAGATGTATTGATTGTACTAAAGGGTATACAAAAAAAAGTAAGAATCCAATAATCCACGGAAAGACAAATAAATACCCTTGAGATACTCGGAGTGTTCTACCTCTTAGCGATATTCTGCGATTGTTCATCTTTCTTCACCCCTCCTGTCTACAACTAAATAATCCAGTGCTTTTATTTTGTGTTCGTTAATGCTGGCTTCCTGTTCGTTATAATTAACATATACGACACTGCCATCTTCGTAGGTTATACTGTATAAACCCTGATTTAGCTTTTTATGTTCAATTATGTTTTTCGACCAGATATCTCCTAATCTTTCGTTGAACTCTTTATAAATATCTACTGCTGTTTTAACCCAGTCTTCATAACAAGAGGAAAAGTTTTTATTATAATCCGTATACCGTAGAAGCTCAGCTTCATTATATGTTAATTCAAAATATGGCATACACCCATATTCCACCCATTTGAGTTTTTCTCTTGGGTAATCATAAAATAAATTTGCAGGGTTAGAAGAAGTATAAGGGATAAGACCATGTACCACCATTTGATAAAATGGTACCTGTTCACTTGTTATGAAATAACCTGTATCCTCTACAGGAATATTGCAAAGCCTATTTGCATACGGCAAAATATAAGCATTACCTCCATGGACAGCAGTAAATCCAAGTTTATTACTTGACTCCTCAATCATCTTACACCAATAATCAGCCGTGTTCTGCCTAATTACAGGATATTTTATATTATAGTCATAATACAATAGCTGCCCTACCTTTTCCAATTGCAACCCATTGATCCTGTATTTATTAATGTCAAATAAATAATTTCTAAACTTTTCAAAGGCATTTACGGGGTTATAAAGGAAATATTCCTTTTTCCGATCAGTTACAACCATCTTATACATTTGATAGGCAATATCATATCTTCCTACAAATGTCCCAGCTCCTTTTTGCAAATTAAAGAAATTATCTTGAAGCAATAGCTGTATATCGTTTTCCGAAGTATACTCAACCAAACGTTTAAGACCTGAACTCCCGCCTAATAGCCTATTAGGTGGTAAATGTGCATTTAGTATCCCATACCCGTTTTTTGTCCATCCCTTTAAGCTAACCTGAATTCTATCAATCCCTTGATTTTTAAAAGTATCCAGTATCTCCTGTGCCTGATCAAAGGTTGTCATAGCTATATATCTATCAAACAGCAAATTTCTTTCTTTTATACCCATAAATAACTCTAATGCCAGTGGAATATCTTCTTGAACACTAATATTTCTTTTGATTCCATTGCTTTCTATTAAATAATTCCTATATACGTTTGCCATTCCACTGTAGCCAGCCTCATCATGATTAAGAAAAATATATCTTACTGAATGATCAGCTTTGATTATCTCTTTTTCGACCTTGCTTGCATTCTCTACATTAGGTCTTGGATCCTTAAATGAGCGTCTATAAGTAAACTCAGGATATATTCTATTAAGATTTACTATATGACCACTGGGGCAAAGATTTATAGCTGTATCACATGCTCCATCTTCTATAATAGCAAGATATCCACTGTTTCCGATTATCATTCCGAAAACCGGTAACATTGCCTGCTCCTGCTTTTTTTGTTCATACGCCTCATAGCTATCAATATCAACTTTATCCGTTCCATATACAAACCATCTATATTTATTTGCATATATATTGGGATTTTCACCAAAATGCATTATAGCACCACAACCATCCGGATAAAATATATAACCGTTTTCATTATCATCTGCTGCTCCAAAAAAAGGCATTAATTCAATATTCATCAAACCGTATTTCCCGGTTTCTTTTATTTTTTCCACTGGTACTTTAGCATATAGCGAATTATCATCTATCCAAATGTCCACTGTTGCATTTATCCCCAGTTTCGTAAAATTATAACTTATGCTAATACCATTTTCTATATCTTTCTCACTAACCTCAGATTCTTCCAAAACAGAGTTACTTAATTTACTGCTTTCTTTTGATTCATTTTTAAAATCATTATACGTAAAACTAAATAATGATTGCATAGATGTCCGGGTAAAAGCATTAATATTTTCCGTCCCATGCTTTTCCTGGTTCGCCATTGAAAACCAAATATCTCCGCTTCTTTTATCATGCACCATAATACTATGATTTTCATAAGAATAATATAATTCCAGGTATTTAGTTTCACTTATTATTTTGTATTCTTTATATTTCTCTTTATCTATTACTTGGGACCCAAAAACTGTGCTTCGCACTCCTATAATAAAAATAATACAGAGAATTATTGTAATTATCATCGCAATTACCTTGGATTTCATACTATTATTTCCTCCTCTTATATTAGCCTAATTGAAAATCAATCTTATCTCTAAAAACAATTCGTTTATAAACGTAAATAACTGGCTTGCTAAAGCTAAGAATAATACTATAATAGCACATATTAAAATCATTGTAATAAGATTAAGCACGCATATATTCAATGTTTTTATAATAGAATAATCATTTAATTCTTTAACGCCAATAATAATCAGCATAGCTACCCAAATCCATATAAATTTCAAAATAAGATTGAATGTACCTATATCGGTGCCGGACATTATTTTTGACAGTAGTGCAAATGGTATAATGAAAAAAATATATGGCATCATAGATAGGGTTGCTGAAATTAAAGTCTCCAAAAAAGTAGTTTCTCCATCCATTATAGAAGTAAGCGCATAACATGCAACTACCCATGTAATTATTGGTACAGTCATTCTTATTATTTCGAGTAAAACATTCGTATCTCTTATAGTAAGATTGCTTAAAGGATAGTGAAGCATATATATGTATATTATACGGACAACTACTACCATAAATAATAATAACGAAGACAACTGCAAATAATTTATTTTCAACTTTCTGGATTTAATAATCCTGAATGTATCTATAGGATGTATAAGGACTGATAGAACCAGCTGGACTGCGTTCATTATTTACCTCCCCCTGCTACATTTTAAAATTCTCTATGAGATTACCAATAGCATTTTTTACTTTGCCTGTTATAATTATTAAAATAGTAATTATTACTATTACAATAAGGATTATCAAGCCAAAATACTCTTGAATAGCCGATTTTCTGTATTCATTAAATGCTTTTGTATAACCTGCTTTATCATCAGCCATTTCGTATTCATTCATTGCTTCTTTCCATTTTCTTTCCTTCATAAGGACTTTTGCAATGCCTGTATGGGCAAGTTTATAGTTCTTATCGAATTTAATAACCTCGTTCCATATGTCTTTTGCTTTCACATATTCACCTTCATCATAATACCCTATGGCTTCATGAATTAATTTTATAAAGCTTGTAGGCTCAAAAACCTGTACATTGTTAAGTATTCTATCTAAAACATATATATTTCCATGTGAATCTACTGAAATACTTGATGGCATCTGAAAAGTGCCCTTCCAAGTCCCTATACCTCCAAATACCGTAAGAAGGTTTCCTTCCTGATCGTATTGGTACACTTTTCCTGATATCTGATCAAGTGCATTAATTATTCCATTTGCATCTACAGCTATATCAATAAAACGCGGTTTGATGGGTCTGTTATTATCATCAATAGTCTCTCCAAACGACCCCTTCCTAAATATATTTTTCCCTACCGAATTTAACTTTACAATTTGATTTTGTTTCTCTGTGTAACATGTAGCATATATAACCCCATTTTTATCTATTACAAAATTTGTATATGAATCCGGAAGATTTTTTGCAATTCTTTCTTTTTGTTCCTTTGAAGCAAAAAGGCGGATTAAGACTTTGGTGAAATCAAACTCCACCTGATTTGCGCCAACATAGCCTCGAAAGTTGTTATCAGCATCAATTGTGACAAAAGAATGGCTTTTAAGTATATAAATAAAGCCGGTAGAGTTTATATATATCTTTGTCGGTTCAAATGTAAAAGAATCATTTAAAAGCAAAGATTCCGGTTTCACAAATTGCTCAACAAATTCCCCATAAGGTGAAAGATGCGCTATACAGTTATTCGCCGTATCCGCTACATATATATCTTCATCATCATCGACGAACAAGCCCATTGGATTATTAAACTGCTTATCTTTTTCGTCTTCGTCTCCATATACATATATCAATTTTCCATCACTATTATATTTGACAATTCTGTTATTACCTGTATCTGCAATATATATGTTATCATACCTATCTATAAAAATATCTTCCGGTTGCTTTAAAGTGTTCGTGTTGCTATCTAGTTTATCTATTACATTTTTAACTTTATATGTTAAAGGGATCGGTACACGTTGTTTTCCATCCAATACATAATTTATATCCGCTGCCGATACATATGATACATATACAGTATTGAAAAAAAGTGATATTAACGCTACACCGATACATATACGTCTCAACATTTGCCGCAACATTTTTTCCTCCTCATTACGCTTTTATGCCTGAATATGCCATTGTTTTCATTACTTTTGCCTGCATAATTGTAAATATCAGAATAGTTGGTAATGTTACTATAAATGTGGCTGCTGCCGAAGCTCCACTCCTTGCAATAGCTCCTGGTCCGCCAGCTATTGTTTGAAGTGCAAGAGGCAACGTTTTCATAACCTGGCTGCTTGTAAAAATCAATGCCGTAAAATAGTCATTCCAGTTGTTAACAAAGGAAAATACAATCAACGTTGCCCATGCGGGCTGCAAAATTGGCATAGCTATCTTCCAGAATATTCTCCATTCAGTAGCTCCTTCAATACGTGCTGCTTCTAATAAAGCATCAGGAATTTGAGAAGAAAACTGCTTCATAAGAAAGAAATTGTATGCTACTGCCAGTTTAGGTATTATTAATGCCCAATATGTGTTAATCATACCTAATTTATTCACTATCATATAAGATGGTATTTGTGTAGTATATGGTGAAAACATCAATGCCAAGATAATTATGTTGAATAATATACCTGTACCAGGCAGATTGTATTTCCCCATGGCAAAAGCTCCCATGCTAGATATTATTACAGTGCCTGATACTATTATTATTGTAGTAAACAAGCTATTGAATACATATCTGGTAAATGGCACAACTGAGCTATCTAATGCTGTGAAAAGGTCCGTAAAGCTTTCTAGTGTCGGTCTTCTAACAAGAAACTGCGGAGGATAAATAAATAATTCATCTATTGGTTTAAAAGCAGTTGATACCATGTACACTAAGGGTAAAGCCGTAAATGCTACTAATAGCAACATAAATAAGTACACTAAAAACCACCCAAAGCTAAACTTGAACTTAAACCTAATATACAAGCAGTTTTTTATTTTCTTCAAAGAATATTTAATATGCATGTATTATCTCCTCTTATTCATCTCTGGTTGAGAATAATTTCATACTTAATCGTCCAAGAATAAAAGTAATTAAAAACAGAATAACAGAAATTGAAGAAGCATAGCCCATTTCAAATCGTATAAAAGCATGATCATATAAATGAGCAACAATAGTATGTCCTGCATAGTTAGGGCTAGGCATGCCTGCTACAGAAACTGCTATATCAAAAACACCAAAAGAGCCAACAATTGAATTGATTGCACCAAATAGCATCTGTGGTTTCATAAGTTGTAAGGTAATATAATATAGCTCCTGAAATTTATTTTTTATACCATCTATTGCTCCTGCTTCATATAACTCTTTAGGTACATTCTGTAATCCTGCAAGAAATACTAGAAATCCCGTACCCATGCTCATCCATACAGATATTATTATAATAACCGGCATAATAGTTTTGGGGTTAATATTCCACAATACAGGTTCTTTAATAAACCCAAAATTGATTAGGATATTATTAATCAATCCATATCTGTCTCCTGAAAAGAAATAGAGCCATACTATAGAAAGTGCAATTCCACTGGTAATTGATGGAGCGTAAAAAGCGAGTGAAAATGCATTTCGGAATTTAAGCTGGTCTATTATCCATGCCGCAATAAACGACATGATATACCCTATAGGTCCGGTTATTAATGCAAAAAACATTGTATTCTTTAATGCCAATAAAAATATATCATCTTTTGTTAATAATGTTTTGTAATTTACTAACCCAGCCCATTTAGGAAGTTGTATCATATTATATTGGGTAAAACTTAGACCGATAGATACAAATACCGGGATAATAATAAATGTAAAAAATAAAATGATGAATGGCAACATAAATAAATAACCAATGCCATATTTATTCAACCATTTACTAATTGCTTTTTTATTATTAAATGATGGTTTTTTACCGATATTTATTACCTTATTATTAATTACTGTGGACATATTACTCTCTCCATTTCATTAAACGAAAATTTTAATATTTTCAATTAACAACTCCATATTCTTCCTGTTTAGATTGCAATTCTTTATTTATCTCAATCACTGCTTTTTCAAGTGAATCGCGAACATTTTCTCCACCAAGTACTACGCTATTCCATGCATTTACTATATGCCGGTTTGTAAAATAACCTCCTAGCACTACCGGTTGAGCAATAGAATTACTAATTTGATTCATAATAATTTTCGTATCCTCAGTTTTCCATGGTAATTCTTTAAAGGCTTCCTTATTTGCCGTATTCCATCTGGCTTCTATACCCATTAGAGCTTCCAATTCATTTCCAAAGCGTGTCTGTACATCAGTACTGGTCCACCATTTAAGAAATTCCCATGCTTCATTCTTGTGTTTTGATTGATTCATAATAACTAATGCCTGTCCTTCTATGCCTCCGGATGCCCTTTTGATATTTCCATTTATATCCTCATGACCCGGTATAAGTGCAATTCCCCATTTCCCAATTAACTCGGGTGCTGCAGACATAAATTGTATATAATTTGTATAACCGCCAATACCCATCGGTGTATCACCTGTTCTCATCCTGCTAAAAAAGTTTGAGACAACAGGTACTCCATAGCTTGTATATAACTCCGTCCATTCCTTAAACGCTTTATATGCTTCAGGCGTGTCCAGCCCGGACAATGTTCCGGTCTCATTATAAAATTTACCATTATTTTGATAAAGAAATGTAGAGAAATCCTGCGGGCAATAAAATTTCATACCATTTCTGTAAAGGATCGGCAGCACATTTTCATATACCTCTTTCCAAGTTTGCGGTATATCAATACCTAATTCGTTTATTATATCTTTCCTATAAAATAACACATTAAAATTCATCGTTTCCGGAAGTGCATAATATCCATTTCTATATTTGAACGGTATCATCACACCTTCAAAGAACCTATCCTTAACTATCGCAGAAAACTCACTGAATTGACTAATATCGACAACACTATCACGGATCGCGAATTCTACAGGAGAATTTGCAGCCATCCCACTTGCTATATCAGGAGCTTCACCGGAACACACCGCAAGCATTAACGCATTTACTGTACCAGCATTAACCTGTGAAGAAGGTAATACATTTAAATTAATACTAATCCCCGTTTTCGATGTAAAATCTTCATCCGCTAAAGATTTCATGATTTCAGCCCATTCTTTTCCATTGGACACCCAAATATCAAGTGTTGTTCTCTCTTTTGATGTATTTTTACCTCCTACACTATCATAATCTTTTATAAAAGAACGTACAAAATTCTGCCATGTTTTCCGCACTTTCTGTAGAATATTGGACTGAACAATATCCCATTTCTTGTCGTATTTGCCTATGTTAACATAATCAATGATTAAAGGCTGATCCTGAAAGCATAAAAGCCATGACCCAAGAATTGTTTGTGTATTGCTTAAATCATTTAATTTGCGCGTTATACTGTCTGGGTCAGCAATCATTTTTCTCAACTGATCTTTTATTAGAAGTAAGTCATTAATAAATGTAGGTTTATCAGTGGAAATTGAATTTAGAATATCAATCTTGCTTTGCATACTTTCCATAAGTATTTCAAGGTTATCTGTTAAATGAGGTATATTTCTCTCTAATTCATATTCAAAATTGTAATCAGGGTTATTACCCGTAAGCATAATAATTTGACGTAAAATATCTGACAGCATTAATAAATCTACCTTCAACGAATCAGCAATTTCTGCTATAGGACCTAATTTTACTGTCATCGTTAACTTATGTTCACCTTTTTTAAAATAAAAAAGGTATGGCTCATCATCTTTATCATGCAATATTTCCATTTTCCAGTTCTTGCTATAATCGAATTTATAAAGCAACATATCTTCAAAAGGTATGCAATCATCAATTGCAATTTGTCTGTATACAGGTATTCCTTTACTCCACCACTGCGCAGCTCTGAACCCTATATTATATAGACCATCCTCCGGAATATTAAATTCCCATGTAATGGTATCATTCCCTTTTCTCCATGACCACCCACCCATTGCATTAAGTTTCCGGGTATCGTTATAAACAGGTTCTGTTAATGGATCTCCATCCGTTACCATTTTAATCGTTTGATTACTTTTCCCTAAAACAGCTTCTTCTGCTTGAAACTTTATTGTTTTATCTACATAATTATATCCATTTTTTTCATATGAATTCTTAACTTCGTCATATGTTTTAATTCTTTCAGGAGATTTTATTATCATATTTCCAAATACCACAGATTGATTAATAAAACTCATTCTAATTGTGTGTTTTCCTTCTGAAAAGTAAAATATTAGTGGCTGTGCATACTTACCTTCACTATCTACTACAGCAGTAGTCCTCCATTCCAATACCTGCTCCTGTCTGGGCAATACTTCATCACCTATATTGTTTACAGTAGGCTTTCCGGTATACTCCCATATTAAAGGGAATCTAATATTATTCATTTCGCTAAAAGCAACATCATTGTCTATTTTAATAGAACGATATACATCAGAGCATGAACCCGCTATTGTGTAGTACTCCATTAATATTTCATATAGCCCCTCATGAGTTATATCTACAGACCATTCAAACCAATCATATGTGTCTGTCCACAATAATACCGGTTCCTGCCTTCCGCCAATATTAGCCGTAAGAGGGATATCTCCCGTGCTTGAAGCCACTATTGAATCCATATCAAGAATAATTTCTATATTCTGAGTTGGCATATATCCTTTTTTTTCATAAAGTTTTTGAATAAGAGAATAACTGGGTTCACTGTCTAAATATTCGTCTATTTCCTTATATATATTTTCAGTTTTAGCCGTGAATTTTTCTTTTAACTTCGTACCAGGCTCACCACTTACATATGAGCTAAATGTAAGTATGCTAAGAACTAAAATAATGCATATACGCTTATAAAGATTATTACCTGAAAACCACCTTTTTTCAACCACTATTTAGCCCATTCCTTTCATATTAATCCATTATTTATCATCATTTATAAATAATAATTTTAACATATTCATTTTATTGCATTCCTACCGTGGGTTACCTAATATTATATCATGAATTTCGAAGAAATTGCATGATATAATCGTGCATGTGCGTTTTTTGCGAAACAAAAATATTCGCACGCACATAAATTCCGCCGGAGGCATATAATATCCTCATTTGTGAGGATATTATATCATGAATTTGCCAAAATTCATAAAGATATTCTATCACAGTAGGAATGCAATACATAATTATTTCATAATTACTACCCGTCACCACTTATTTAGCAGCTCTGTCCTGTCTTGATTGGTAAATACTTAATACTTTATCCAAACCCATTCCTTTTACTTGAGCTACATAATCATCATATTTATC
>Ga0116195_1000838_pt1 | contig 21874 bp, 19 predicted proteins | sample AD_SCU002_MetaG_FD_89881 | JGI IMG/M metagenome (GOLD analysis project Ga0116195, IMG submission 89881) | Active sludge microbial communities of municipal wastewater-treating anaerobic digesters from China - AD_SCU002_MetaG | ecosystem: Engineered > Bioreactor > Anaerobic > Digestate | place...
AGTATTATGGAATATTACAATCAAAAGCGGTTTGAGAAAGCAGGAGAGCTTTTGAAAAATGGCAGCTTGAGTATCACAGAAATTGCTGAAATGCTTCAATATCAATCTATTAACTCCTTTAGCAAAGCCTTCCGTAAAAATATAGGCATATCGCCGTCAGAATATCAAGCACTGTATTCAAAAGAGGATCCCAGGTTATAACTTAATCAAATCGGCATAGTAGTATTAAGGATAATCCTATCTATATATGGGTAAATTAATTTTGGATACAGGGGAGGTGCTCTCATATTTATGAACAGGACACTTGATAGGATGCTTGTATTTTTTTTTGACTTGAAACTGTGGTTGGGAGCCTTTACAGCTTTTGCAGTTCCTCTCGGATTTTCATTCCTATTTAAATGGATTAGAGAAAAATCAAGTTAAGATTTTTGCCTCAACAAACAGGTATTATTTCTTTCCTTCTGAACATAATAAAAATACGGGAAAGAGAGGAATAATAGTGTTTAAGAGACAAAAACAGAGAAGAGAGCTTCAAGATAAGGGAAATACGAGTAAAAATGCCAGTAAAAATACGAGTGAAAATGTCAGCAAAAATGCTGATAAAAATACCAGCAAAATCACAGGAAATATTGATGAAGATATTAAGACTATTAAAGCTGCCCTATGTTGCAGTCCCGACCTGGTTATACGAAGACTGAAGCCCGCTGATTCCAGTGATGATACGGTAGTGGCATATGCAGTAATGTATATTGAAGGATTAGCTGATAGAAAGGTTATAGAGAATAATGTAATAAAACCATTACTAAAAGAGCTTTCACAAGAAGCAAAAAGTTCATCTGATAAAGCATATACTACAAGAACATCAATTACCGAAAAGATAAAAAATACCATTGCCAGTGTTAGTAACCTGAATGAAACAGATAATTTTGATGAGTGTATTAATGAGGTGCTAACAGGGAATACCATCTTTTTGACCTCCAAAAGTAAAAGTGCACTTGTATTTAATACACCCGGCTGGAAAACAAGAAACCCTGAGGAACCAATATCTGAGCCCAGTGTAAGGGGTTCAAGAGATGGCTTTGTTGAAACTCTCCAGGAGAATATTGTTAGAATTCGACGGCGAGTACGCGATCCTGGTTTCGCCATAAAAAAATTAAAAGTGGGACGCCGTACAAAAACTGATGTTGCTGTAGTATATATAAGTAATATTGCCAACAAGGATCTTGTTGAGGAAGTAGTACATCGCATAGAGCAAATAAATATTGATGAAATGATATCAGCCGGAACCTTGGAGCAATTTATTGAAGATAATTTTTTGTCTTTGTTTCCACAGATACAGTATACAGAACGCCCCGACAGGGTAGTAGCGGCGTTAATGGAGGGCCGGACAGCAATTATTTTAGATAATACTCCTTTTGTTCTTATTGTTCCAGCTACTCTTCCTATGTTCATACAATCACCTGAGGATTATTATGACCGATGGATATATAGTTCAGTTATACGTGTTTTAAGGTATTTGGTGGTTTTATTTTCCTTGTTTCTACCTTCTGTATATATAGCTTATATATCTTTTCACCAGGGGCTTATACCTACAAAGCTTGCAATTTTTATTGCTTCTACTAGAGAAGGGGTTCCTCTTCCTTCATTAATAGAAGCTCTTTTAATGGAAACAACTCTTGAAATACTTAGGGAAGCCGGTATACGTCTGCCAAAGACTATAGGTCAGGCGGTGGGAATTGTAGGAGGTCTTGTTATAGGTGAGGCTGCGGTGAGAGCAGGGATTGTAAGTCCTGTATCGGTAGTTGTTGTAGCCCTGACAGCTATTGCATCTTTTTCTGTACCTCAATACGCTATAGGCATTCCGATACGTCTCTTCAGGTTTGTCTTGATGATAACAGCAGGAATACTGGGATTATATGGTGTCATGCTTGCTTTTATCATGATTACTGTGCATATTGTCAGGCTTAAAAGTTTTGGGGTTAACTATATGTCTCCTTTTGTGCCATACCGGCCAGGGGATTGGAAGGATTTTATATTTCGTCTTCCTGTCATGATGATGAAGAAGCGCCCAGAAATATTAAAGACAGAAGATCAATGGCGGCAGGGAAACTCCGGGAAAGGGTAAGGTGAATGCATATAACTGACAATCCTAAAGATAAAATATCAACAGTTCAAGCAATAGTTTTTATTTCATCATTAACGGTTGGTGCTGCAATTATAACACTACCAAGGTCCGCAGCTAGAAGCGTAAACACCCCTGATGTTTGGGCATCCATACTTTTTGGTGGATTAATAGCAATTATTCCAAGCATTATCCTGGTAAAGCTAAGCCAGAGGTTTCCGGGAAAGACTTGTTTTCAGTTTAATAGGATTATAACAGGAAAGTTCCTGGGATGGATACTGAGCTTCCTGATGATTGCATATTATACTCTATTGGCAGGATTTGAGGGACGAATGATGGTGGAACTTGTCCGTGTCTATCTTTTACCAAGAACGCCCATAGAAGTAGCGCTGATGGCATTCCTTTGGGCTGGAACTTATCTGACTGTTAGTGGAATAAATCCAATTGCGAGAGCATTTGAGTTTTATTTTCCTATCGTTATATTTATTTTTTTTAGTGTACTTTTTTTAGGGCTTCAGCGCTTTGAACTTGATAATTTACGGCCTTTATTTGGACAGGGATTTAAGCCTGTATTAAGAGGTATAATGACGACTTTTTTGACATATGCGGGATTTGAAACTATGATGATACTGACTGCTTTTATGAAGGAACCCTGGAAAGCTGTGAAAGTTGTTGTAATTGGTATAGGCATATCCATTGCTTTTTATGTGTCCTTATCAGTGGTTGTAGTTGGTGTTTTGACTGTAGAAGAAATAAAGACGCTTGCATGGCCTACAATAGCCTTGGTTAATTCAATAGAATATCCGGGAGGGTTTGTTGAGAACTTTCAAGTGTTTTTTCTTATTGTTTGGATATTTGCAATATATACTACATTTGTTTCTTCTCATTATATAGCCTGTCTGGGTCTGGGACAGATTTCTAATAAAGCATTCAACAGCTTTGTGTATGCTTTGATCCCAATAATATACATTGTTGCCCTTGCTCCTCAAAATTTGGAGGAAGTTTTTCAACTGGGAGATTACATCGGGTATTTTGGGGTATTTATGGGAGGAATAGTACCTGTTATATTACTTTTTATTGCAATTATACGGAGGGAAGGGTGTGCGGAAAAACAAGGTGAGAAGTAAGGTTACTATACTAGTGGGTCTCTTAATAACTCTTGCTGTATTTTTGTCGGGATGCTGGGATAGAAGGGAGATTGAAGAATTATCTATGGTAGCAGGTTTAGCCATTGATTGTGAGGAAAATACAAGTACTCCCTATAAGGAAGGCAGTATTTCTAATAAAGAAGAACAGATGGAGTTTGATAAAGAAAAGCAGCTTCAGATTATAGTAACTCAGCAGTATATTGTACCTAAAGCTGTAAGTGGCGGTGAAAAAGGAGGTACTTCGCAAAAATCCCCTTATGCTAATGTATCAGTTGATGGTAATAGCATTTATGAAATTATGCAAAAATTTGAAAATATAAACAGCCGTACACCAAACTATGAGCACTTAAGAGTTATTATAATCAGTGATAAAGCAGCTCGTTATTTTAATCTATATAAGCTTCTCAACGCAATACTGCGCCATCCTGAAACTCCTAGAAACATAGATATGCTTGTTTCTGAAAGAAAAGCCTGTTCAATTCTTGATATAGCTCCAAGGTCTGAAGATATACCTGCATTTAAACTGATGATGCTTGTACGTAAAACAAAAAGCAAGTCAGGAACTCCTTCTGTATCTACATTAGGTGATATGTCTAAAGCAATGGCTGCGGGAAAAAGCTTTGTTATTCAGCGGGTAGGATTTCGCCAGGATATTGGCAGCGAATATGATACAGTAAAAATATCTGATAGTAATTATAACAATTTGGCAAATATAAATAAAACAAGTGGCATGAATTTTATATATGATTCCGGTACTAAAGGGTTGGCAAGTGGTATGGGGGACATAATAGAAGCTGTTGGAGCTGCTGTTATAAAGGGACAAACATATAATATGACCGGATGGCTCAACAGAAGTGAAACTGATGCATTAAATTGGATAACGGGAAAAGTTGAGGAAGGGTCGGTAGAGTTTAAAGAAAGTAAGAGCAGTGAGACTATAGTTTATGATGTAGACAGGGTTAAAACTAAAATTAAACCAGAGATATTGGAAGGTAAAATTTCGTTTACTGTAGATATGAAAATGGAAGGGACTTTGGTTGAAGATTGGCTGATGACCGCAGATGCTTTCAAAGAAGAATTCATAAAAGATATGGAGATGAATGCAGAAAAAGAGGTAAGGCGTATTTTGGAGAAGACACTAGAAAAGTTGCAAAAAGAACTAAAAACTGATGTAGCAGGTTTTGGAAAACAATTAAGTATAAAGTACCCTAGGTATTGGAATGACATAAAGGACAACTGGGAAGAAATATTTAGTGATGTTCCTATAAATCTGGATCTTAAGGTATATATCAGGGATTTCGGAAGACAAGGCTCAAAGAAATGAATATAAAAGGGATACTCCTCAACGTAAAAGGAATATCTCCTGCTCGAGAGAGGAGTGTCCCCTTACCTTACAAAAAAACTCTTGACAACAATTACATACCTGTATACAATTATACACATATACATTTTTTTGAGTGGGGAATTTGCTTCTAAATGCTATAGGAAGCTAGTTTAAGAAGCAATGCGTTTGGGGGGAATATAGATGATAAAGTTTAACAAAAGGACAAATACACTGGAGCAAACCTTGTATAAATATTCCTTGCAGGATGTACCGGATCCTAATTTATACAGGGATGTATTTACTTATCACGAAATACCAAAATGTACATTTAATCATAGAAGAGTGCCAATGTTTCCTGCCGATAAAATCTGGATAACAGATACTACTTTCAGGGACGGTCAACAATCCAGGGAACCGTATACTGTTGAACAGATAGTAACACTTTATGATATGCTGCATAAACTGGGGGGGCCTAATGGAATAATACGCCAGACCGAGTTTTTCCTTTATAGCGACAGGGATAAGTTGGCAGTATATAAATGTATGGAAAGAGGCTATGATTTTCCTGAAGTAACAGGCTGGATACGGGCAACAAAAAGCGATTTTCAGCTTGCAAAGGATATGGGCGTAAAGGAATGCGGAATTCTTGTAAGCTGCTCTGACTATCACATTTTTAAAAAGCTCAATATGACAAGAAAGCAGGCTCTTGAACATTATCTCGGCATTATAAAGGGTGCAATTGATGTGGGGATAAAACCCAGGTGCCACTTTGAAGATATAACCAGGGCTGATTTTTATGGTTTTGTTGTTCCTTTTGCTATTGAACTTAGAAACCTTATAGATGAATATAAAATACCAATTAAGATCCGTGCCTGTGATACGCTGGGCTATGGAGTTCCATATCCGGGAGCGGCACTGCCCAGATCTGTGCCGGGAATTATTTACGGATTTACCCATTATGCCGGATTTCCCAGTGAACTAATAGAGTGGCATGGCCATAATGATTTTTATAAAGCTGTAGTTAATTCTGCATCTGCATGGTTGTATGGAGCTTCAGGTGTTAACTGTTCTCTTCTGGGAATTGGAGAGCGTACCGGCAACACTCCTCTTGAAGCCATGATAATTGAGTACGCTCAGCTAAGAGGTACTACAGATGGTATGGATACAACGGTTATAACTGAAATTGCCGACTACTATGAAAAGGAAATAGGCTATAGTATACCGTCCAGGACACCTTTTGTGGGTAAACATTTTAATGTAACACAGGCAGGTATTCATGCAGATGGTATATCTAAAGATGAAGAGATTTATAATATATTTGATACAACACTGCTCCTTAAAAGACCTGCAGGGGTTGCTATCAATCAGTCTTCCGGTCTTGCAGGCATAGCCCACTGGATTAATTCCTATTTAGGTTTAAGCGGAAATATAAAAATTGATAAAAAAGACCCACGGATTGCACAAGTTAAAGAATGGATTGATATGCAGTATGCAAATGGACGTGTTACTGCAATAGGCGACGATGAGCTTCTGGCTGTTATTAAGGAATTAGTCCCCGAAACACTGGATTTAGTGTTATAATAACTATATATAACGCAAAAATGATTTAACAAGGTACAAAATGGATTTTTGCGTATTAATTAAGGTAACATAGGCGCACAAAATTTTATAATGTAGTATATTTTGTACATTATCTATAGAGCAGAGGACTTATCTGCTTACTGATATGATAAATGCTGCCAATGAGTTTTTGCATAATTTAATCATCCAGGAGGTTTAATAATGAATTTGAATTTAGTACAGAAAATTATAAAAGAGCATCTTATAAGCGGAGAAATGGTTCCAGGAAAGGAAATTGCCATAAGAATTGACCAGACTTTAACACAGGACTCCACAGGCACCATGGCTTATTTACAGTTTGAAGCTATGGGAGTGCCAAGAGTTAAAACAAAAAAGTCCGTTGCTTATATAGATCATAATATGTTACAGACAGGTTTTGAAAATGCTGATGACCATAAATATATTCAATCTGTAGCAGCTAAGCATGGAATATACTTTTCAAAACCTGGAAATGGCATATGCCATCAGGTGCATCTGGAAAGATTCGGTGTACCGGGCATGACACTTTTAGGGTCTGACAGCCATACACCAACAGCCGGAGGACTTGGGATGCTTGCCATAGGTGCAGGCGGCCTTGACGTAGCCGTAGCAATGGGCGGCGGCCCATATTATATTACTATGCCTGAGGTTTACAGGATAAATTTTAAAGGGTCATTAAAACCATGGATATCAGCCAAAGATATTATTTTGGAAGTACTAAGAATACTTACTGTTAAAGGCGGAGTTGGTAAAATTATTGAATATGCGGGGGAAGGGGTTAAAACTTTAACTGTTCCCGAAAGGGCTACAATAACCAATATGGGTGCAGAACTAGGTGCTACCACATCCATTTTTCCAAGTGATGAAGTTACAAGAGAGTTTCTCAAAGCCCAAGGAAGAGAGCAGGATTGGATAGAGTTAAAACCTGACAGTGATGCTCAATATGATAAAGAACTGGAAATAGATCTGGATAAGCTTGAGCCTCTTGCGGCGAAGCCCCATAGCCCTGACAATGTAGACAAGGTAAAAAACATAGGCGGAATAAAAGCAGATCAGGTGGCAATAGGCAGTTGTACCAATTCATCATATGTTGATATGATGAAAGTAGCTTCAATTCTGAAAGGCAGGACTATAAGCCCTGAAGTAAGCCTTGTTATTGCGCCTGGTTCCAAACAGGTTTTAACAATGCTTGCTCAGAACGGTGCTCTTGCCCATATGGTTGCTGCAGGTGCAAGAATTTTAGAATCATCATGTGGACCATGTATAGGAATGGGTCAATCCCCTGCTTCTGATGCAGTGTCTCTACGGACATTTAATAGAAATTTTGAAGGAAGAAGCGGCACAGTTTCTGCAAAGGTATATCTTGTAAGTCCTGAAACAGCTGCCGTGAGTGCAATAACTGGTGTTTTAACCGATCCGCGTGAATTCGGGGAAGAGCCGAAAATAGATATGCCGGAAAGGTTCTTAATAAATGATAATATGATATTAGCGTCGGTGCCGGCCTCGGATAGTGATGATATTGAAGTAGTAAGGGGACCTAACATCAAGCCATTCCCTATAAACAAAGAACTTGCAGGGACAGTAAGCGGAAAGGTGCTGATAAAGGTAGGCGACAACATAACTACTGACCATATTATGCCATCAAATGCCAAGCTGCTTCCTTTCAGATCAAATATCCCTCACCTGTCGCAGTATTGCCTGACACCCTGTGACCCTGAATTCCCAAAACGGGCCAGGGAAAATGGGGGAGGCTTTATTATAGGAGGATCTAACTATGGTCAGGGTTCAAGTCGTGAACATGCTGCATTAGTACCACTATACCTGGGTGTAAAAGGTGTAATAGCAAAATCCTTCGCAAGAATACACATGGCAAACCTTATTAATTCTGGAATATTGCCAATGACTTTTGTAGAGGAAAAGGATTATGAAAATATAGATATGGACGATGATCTTGTTCTTGAAAACGCGAGAGAACAGGTAAAAAACGGTCCTGTACTATTAATTACCAATAAGACAAAAGGCAAAGAGATCAAGGTAAGAGTTGCATTATCTGAAAGACAGATAGAAATCATACTTGCCGGAGGATTATTGAATTATACAAAGAACCGGAATTAAAATAATATGATTATAGTATAGAAACTCATATTATTATGGTACAGAAACTCATTTGAAGATAATGGAGGACCAGCCTTATGCTAAGATTTGTAAACAATGGTGAGGACAGAACTGCTACTTCATTGGGTGCTAAAATATTTAAACAACTTCAAAATGATATATTAAACGGGAAATATGAACCGGGAGATATTTTAACAGAAATGAAGTTGTCCGAAGAACTTGGCGTCAGTAGAACCCCCATACGTGAAGCGTTAAAGCAACTGGAGCTTGAAGGACTTGTAAAATCAACACCTGGAAGAGGGGTTGTTGTACAGGGAATAACAGATAAGGATATTGAAGATATTTATACTATAAGGATGATGATAGAAGGTCTTGCTGCCAGGTGGGCAGCTGAAAAAATTACTCCCGGAGAACTTGAAGAGCTTAAAGAAATACTTGAGTTTGAAGAGTTTTATACGTTAAAAGGAGGCGGTACGGGAAATCTATTAAAGCTGGATTCCAGATTTCATGATTTAGTTTTTAAAGCAAGTAAAAGCAGGCCTCTTATGCATATATTAAGTACTTTTCATCATTATGTGCAAAGTGCAAGAAGTGCTTCCCTTGAAACTCCCGGTAGAGCGCAGAAGGTTTTTGAAGAACATAGGGCTATTTTGCAGGCTATAAATGCAAGAGACCCAGACCTTGCTGAAAAACTCACAACGGAACATGTAAAAAATGCAAATATTAACCTTATGAAAAAAAGAAGTGAGCAGGAACATAAGCAGGAATAAAAAAGGTGGAATTCGTATGAGCGATAAAATAGCAGATAGAGAAATTAAAGACATGATTGAAGACTTAAGTATGCTGGCAAAAAGGAATAATTATATAAATCCTGAACTATATAGCAGGTATAATGTAAAAATGGGATTGAGAAATAGTGATGGTACTGGTGTACTTGTAGGTCTTACTGAAATTGGTGATGTTCATGCATATATAATGGATGAAAATGAAAAAGTACCTGTTGATGGAAGACTTATCTATAGAGGTATCGATATTTATGACCTTGTTGCTGGATTTCAGAATGAGAAAAGGTTCGGCTTTGAGGAATGCTGTTACCTTTTATTGTTTGGACAGCTTCCAACCCAAAGACAACTGGAAGAATTCAAGTGGTTGCTGGCTGAGCATAGAAACCTTCCCAACGGATTTACCAGAGACTTGATTTTAAAAGCTCCAAGCAAAGATATTATGAATAAGCTGGCAAGAACAGTCCTTTCAGCATATTCATATGATGAAAATCCTGATGATACAAGTATTAGCAATGTGGTAAGGCAAAGTATTGAGTTAATTGCCAGCTTGCCTACTCTGGCAGCCTATGGTTATCAGGCACTTGCTCATTATTATGAAGAAAAGAGTCTTTATATTCATAACCCGCGTCATGATTTAAGTACTGCCGAAAATATACTTCATATGATAAGACCGGATAGCAAGTATACACAAAGTGAAGCAGAGATTCTCGACCTTGCTCTTGTGCTGCATGCTGAACATGGAGGAGGAAATAACTCTACATTTGCAATCCATGTGGTAACTTCTACAGGAACAGATACCTATTCAGCTATTGCAGCCGGCCTCGGTTCTCTCAAGGGACCTAAACACGGCGGAGCTAATATTAAAGTTATGCAAATGATGGAAAATATAAAGGATAATATTAAAGACTGGGAAGATGATGATGAATTAACAGCCTATTTGGAAAAAATCATGAATAAAGATGCTTTTGACAAGTCAGGACTAATATATGGAATGGGCCATGCAGTATATACCCTTTCTGATCCAAGGGCTGTATTGCTTAAGAAAAAAGCTGAAGGACTTGCAGCAGAACAGGGATTCATGAAAGAATTCAAGCTTTTTGAAAGAGTTGAAAAACTATCGCCAAAAGTATTTCAAAAGGCTAAAAACACTGATAAGATAATATCAGCCAATGTGGACTTTTATTCCGGCTTTGTTTATAAAATGCTTGGTATACCTATGGAGCTTTACACACCAATATTCGCCATTGCAAGAGTTGCAGGCTGGTGTGCTCATAGATTGGAAGAAATTATTGATGGCGGTAAAATTATCAGGCCTGCTTACAAAAATGTAGGAGAAAAGCAGGATTATATCCCTTTAAGTGAAAGATAAAACATTTGCATGTATTTTGCATAAGATTTTTTACAAAAAATAAATTGCACGTGCAGCTAAAATGAATTTAAGCCCATAAAAACTTTTTTATAAAAAAAGTTTTGTTCCTGCAAGGGCGAATTCATTTCGCACGCAGAAGGAATGAGGCTTAGTTTGAAAGAAATTGTCAAATTTTTGAAAAACTAATGCGCATGTGCATATTTTTTGCACAGGATTATAAAAAAATAAATTGCACGCGCGACTGAAATGAGTTTAAGCCCATAAAAACTTTTCCATAAAAAAGTTTTGTTCCTGCAAGAGCGAATTCATTTCGCACGTAGCAGGAATGGAGCTTAATATGAATAAAAAAGTCAATACCATATGCTACATGCTGATGCTTTTTCTCGGTATATACCTGGCTATGTACCAGAATAGTATAAACTATATTACCGAAGGTGTTTTAAATAAAAGTACAATTATGGGTGTTCTTGTTGCTCTACATTTCATAGGAATAATAATTGCTCCTGTGACATTTGGTGAAGCAGGGGATAGGATTGGTAAAAAGAAAGTTTTAACTATTGCTTTTGCAACAATTCTTTTTGGTATATCCATTGTATTTGTTTCTAAATCGATTATTTTAGTTGCTGTTGGCATATTATTTATAGGATGCGGATTTGGAGCCATTGAGAGCCTTGGAAGCAGTATCCTTGCAGATGAAAACCCTTATGACACAAATAGGGTTATAAATATTTCGCAGGTATTTTTCAGTGCAGGAGCTGTAATGGGTCCTCTTATATCTTTGAAAATTGTTGAAATATCCGGCAGCTGGAAGATAAGCTATTTAATAGCATTTATATTTTTTGCGTCTATGCTCGTTGCTACCTCGAAAACTGATTTTGGAGGCGTAACCGGTACCGGTACCGATAGTATCACCAGTACTGGTGCTGTTAGTAGCGCCGGTATTGGTACTGATGCTGCTGCTTGTAAAGATACCGGTAGTGTTGCCGTTACAACCAAGAAAACAGGCCTTTACTCTTCAAGGTTGCTTAAAGACAGGTATTTCCAAATACTTTGCCTTTCAATATTCCTATATGTTGGTATAGAGGGGGCCTCATCTTTTTGGATTACAACATACTTCCGTGATGTGCTTGGTGCAGAGAAGCTTGGTTCCTACGCACTGTCCGGCTTCTGGGGAAGCATGATTGTAGGACGATACATAGGCAGCAAGCTTGAAAGTAAAAGCAGAATTGTTATGAATATAAGCCTTGTTATATCAATTGTTTCAATAACTTCAGGGCTATTAATCAAGAGTACCATTTCCGGTCTTGTAAGCTTTACTTTACTTGGGTTTGGATTTGCAGTAATATGGCCTGTGCTGATGACAATGGCTGCAAAACGTTATCCTGAAAAAACAGGAACTGCTATGGGCATTATGATGACCATATCGGCAGTTGGAGGAATGATAATACCTTTTATTATGGGAATACTGGGGGATGCCTTGAGCATTTCAGCAGGACTTTCGGTGGTACCGGCATCCGCACTCCTTATAATCTTATTGCAGTTTAAAGCAGTAACGGTTGAGTAGATTTGAGCAGGTTTTACTGCAATAATAGGAATGGTTCCCGAAATTATGGGGATATCTACGGTTAAATGCAGACATCATTAAGTCATTTCTACCAGTTATTTCTTACTATATATCTCTTGTTAATTATTTCTAATAAGTTATTTTCGGATAGTGAAGTTATCTTCAAGCAAAGCCCAGTTTTGAGGGAAGGGATACCCTAAAGCCCAATAGCTGATACCTTTTAAATTATAGGCCTTTACAGTGTCAAATTTTGCCTGAGCGCTGCGAGCGTCTTCAAACCATACCTCGTGTGCTCTTCCTTGAGCATCTATATACCTATAAAAAGGTGATTGTGCTATAGAATTATATTGAATAGCCGCACCATACCGTATTGCTCTCAAAACAGCTTCCTGACAACTGAATGTTTCAGCTTCCTGCCCCGGAACAAAAGGAAGGAGCCAATCTCTTGCATATATTTGAAAGCCAAAAAAGATCTTTTCTCGGGGAATTACTGTAACAGCATAATCAAGAACACGCCGGATTTGATTTAATGGTGAAATTGGCTGAGGAGGACCTTTACGATACCCCCATTCATATGTCATTAAGATAACAAAATCAACAATCCTGCCATGAGCTGGATAATCATGGGCTACATACAATAATCCTGCCTGCTCTGGGCCTGTTTTTGGAGCCACTGCCGTAGATACGAAATAGCCTTCCGGATGCAAACGGGCTACTGTTTTTTCGAGAAAGTGATTATAAGCTTCACGATCCTCTGGGAGCACATTTTCAAAGTCAACGTTTAGCCCCTGGTACCCTTTAGCTTTCATTGTATTTAAAATATTGGCAAGTAAACTCTCAATAATTTGCGGGTTGTTTAATACAATATGTGCAAGATTTTCGCCTACAGTTGTTGCTGTAAAGTTTGTAATAGCCATCATAGGTATAGCATTCTCAGCTTTGGCGGCTTGAACGGCCGGAATATCATTAATTGACTGCAGACTTCCATCTTCTCTAATTAAATAAGCAAATGGGCTTAAATAGGTTAAGTCTTTGCCATGTTTTCTGACAATTGGTACAGCTTCTTCTCCCAGAAAATAAATATAACCATTAACATCTATGACAGGTCTTTGTTTTCGCGGAATAACCAGTACAGTACCTGGGTATATAAGATTTGGATTTTCTATATTATTTACTTTCATCAGGCTTTGTAAGGTAACTCCATATCTTTGGGCTATTATCCATAGTGTTTCCCCAGGCTGAACACGATGGCGGCGTGCTGGAATATACAATACCATACCCGGATATATATTGTTGGGATTTGTAATCTGATTACTTTGAACAATTGCTTCCACGGTAGTCCCATAGATTTGAGCAATTCTCCATAGTGATTCTCCCGGTTTCACAGTATAAAAAACATCTTCTGTTGGTATGACTAATGCCTGGCCAACTGCAAGCTGATTGGGATTGGGAAGCTCATTAATATCCACTATTGCTGCAATGGAAACACGGTACTGATTTGCTATTGCCCATAATGATTCTCCAGGCCTCACAACATGAATCAACATAAAAATCAACCTTCATTATTTTCTTTTTACTAATAGTATATGCCGGGATACAGTTATGGTGTTTCCGATTCATGCAAGTTTCTTAACTGATTCTCTAATAACCAGATTATCCGAATCTACAGTTATACTTTCTGTAGATTTACCTTCTATTTTATCAATAATAAGCTCCATGGCTAGTGTTCCCATTTTAAATTTGTCAATCCTGATTGTAGTAAGCTTTGGTTCAATGTAATTGGCCAGAAAGATATCATCGATACTAATAAATGAAATATCTTCAGGTACCTTATATCCCGAATCTTTTGCACATTTTATTGCCCCTATGGCAAACATATCTGTAGTACAGAAAACAGCTGTTGGTTTAAATTTACTCTTTAATATTGCTTTCATGCAGTTATATGCTGAATCTTCATTAATGGCATTTACCTGTATCCAAGATGGCTGAACCGACACTTGGGCCTGTTCAAGTGCTCTCTTGTAACCTTCAAAAGTATGCAAATAGAAATTAGGAACAAAGCTGGAACTTATATACGCAATATCCTTATGCCCATTGCTGGTAAGATATCTGACGGCAGTGTAAGCAGCAAGTTCATAATCTGCATTGACAGATGTAATATCACTAAAGGAAGCTCCTGAGCTGGTAGAATTATTTAGGATGTCAGGTTTTTCTGAGCTAGCAGAATTCTCTGAGTTATGGGCATCTGCAATCACATAAGGAATGTCTAATTTGTTTATTTCATTCAATATAATATCTTCTGTATCCTGAAAAAAGACAATTCCGTCAGTGTCCTCATTTTTAATAATGTCCGGCAATATTGCTCTCCCATTTTCAATTGAAATATCAGTAAAAACAATATTATAACCATATTCTTTGCTTTTTTCCAAAAGTCCTTTTGCAATTTCAAGGTAAAACAAGTCATCAAAAGGCGAGGATGTTTTACGGATTACAATACTGATATTGAAACTTTTATTAAGTAAAAGCCTCCTGGAATTAAGACTGGGCTGAAAATTAGTCCTTTCAAGAACTTCTCTAACTATTTTTCTTGTTTCCTCGCTAACCCCTTCTCTATTATTTATAACGAAAGATACTGCGGTTGGTGATACACCAGCCATTTTTGCTATTTCTTTAATTGTAAGTTTTGCCATATTTGCTCCTTTGTTTTCTAATATGTTTTAGATTGTGTAAGCATAGAAGAAAAGCTACTGCACTAAAACATTTTATACGTTGTACCAAAACGTTTTATATAAATAATATTTTAACATATAATTTTAGAAGTGCAAAGGGGATTTTATTGGCAGGGGATTTCTATGGAGTGTAACAACACTGGACATAGCAAATGGGGTCTTTTGCTCGTTTATCATAATATAATTTCATGTAACCATTATATCACAACATACAGCAAACTTTTTTTGTTATTTGACATAAAAAAAGCCGCTACTATGCGGTTTTGGTGATATTTATTTAGTTGTTAAGTGTCGAAAATCCGTGCATAGAAAATCATCGACCCAAGACTCAAAAAATCCGCAATCTGACTGCAATTTGTGGTATAATATTATAAAAGGAGTTGATTGTATGTCTCCAGAATTGCATATTCGGCGGCTGGCAGCAGTAAAGCTCGCCACCGCAGTGAATAAAATAGAAGGCGTCCCTGTCTCGACTCAAGCCAAAACGCTCTCAGCTAAGTGGGCGCGGGGTGAGATTTCAGGTGCGGAAATGAAAGCTACCCTTATTGCAAAGCATAAAAAGGGCTAAAGGGGGTTGCTTATGAATGACCCGTATCTCTATGAAGGCAGCTCTGTTCTGCGTAATTTACTGAATATTCATGACGAAAAGGAACTGGATATTGCTGAAGCGGAACTCTCGCAAGCCAATATGATGCTACTTTATGAGCAAGGATTTGATGACTTTTCCACTTATAAGCCTGTGGCACATGAATACCGAGCTGACGATGGAGAAGATAAAACGTAGTTTATATTACTTTACCAACAATCACCGGTTGTGGGTTCAATTCCTACCACAACGTTTTATATAGATAATACTATAACATAGTATCTATTATGGTGCAAAGGGAAATTTATTTCTTATAACCTATTCCCAATAATATCTTCTGAATTTTCTAAGGGCTTCGCATAAAGCATCTACATTTTCAGGAGGTGTTGGGGGATATATCCCTGCTATAAACTCCAAGCCACCCTGAGGACTACCAAGCTTTCTTACTTCCTCCTCAATAAGCTCATGTATTTCCTTCCTGGTACCAAACGGTATTATTTTCTGCCTGTCTATATCAAGGCGTATACATGCCTTGCCTTTTATTTCTCGGGCGATATTATCTATCCCATTACACAAATCCTGAGGGTTTATTATGTCAACTCCTGCTTCGATAAGATCATTTGCTATTTCCATAATATATCCGTCACTGTGAAAAGCTACAAGGGTGTTCTTCTCTCTACACGGTCTAAACAGCTTTTTATATGAGGGCAGTATCCATTTTCTGAACATATCAGGGCTAATGACAAGAGAATTCTGCATACCAAGGTCTTCGGGTATTTCCATTATATCCACACCCATATCGAGGTACCTTTCTACAATTTTTATGTTATGTTGGTCAATTTCATCAATAAGTTTGACAAGCAACGGTTCATCAGTATACATATCAAACATTGCATTTTCAAACCCTCTAAGGTATTGGAGCCTAAGGAAAAGAAAACCATGAGCCAGTCCGCCTGCAGTGAGATTGTTATTTGATTTATTCAATTCAATATTTTTTCTTTCCCTGTCCCAATTTCTAATACTTCTATCAGCGTGGATATCAGGATCAGGTACCACATAACTTTGAAAGTTTTCCCAGCTTGATAATGGAGCATTTCTAACAACACCTTCAAGACCGTTTACTGGTGATTCCCATATACATCCCCAGGAATCTTTGAAAGGCTGCCCTTTTGTATAAGCATTTCCAAAATTAAAATTCTTATAATCCCTCCAGCCTTTTTTAACATAAGGGAAAAAATCAGGATGTCTCAGAGCCACTTCCTCAATGTCATATCTTAGTTGGTCCCAGGAAGCATTGCTTATGTGGACGGAAGACGGTATCCATTCGGGATATTGAAACCTGGCATTCCGAATATAGTTTTCTCGTGCTGTTAACATGTTTCATCACTCCTACTCAATCATTATAACGAGATGATAAATGTTTTCCACTTCTAATTGTATTATCAAAACAATAACAGTACTACTAATATCGTAGGATTGTACCATATTATACAATTGGAAAGGAATACAATTATTTACAAACCGTGGCAAACCGTAACAAGCTGTGAGTGCACCCATATGTCATATATGTATTGATGTATAAGGAGCCTTCTGATACAATTTATATGTATGTTAATACTATGTTACATGTATGTTTATGTTAGAGGTGAAATACTTGAGCGGAAAAAGCAAATCCAGCAAAGATATATTCTTAAGAGAACGATTAATGATAAATTTTTCCCATACTGGAATTAACAACCTCATCACTTTGGGAAGAATAAACTATCTTAACGCTCATAAACCATTGGACAAACATACTCACAAGGATTCCATGGAAATATGCTATCTCGCTCGGGGCAGACAAACATATTCGGTAGGTGATAAGCCTTACACTCTTAAAGGTGGAGATATATTTATTACTTTCCCGGATGAAGAACATAGCACGGGAATCAATGTAGAAGAAAGGTCTATCTTGTATTATTTGATTTTTGATATTAAGAACAATCTGGATAATTTCCTGGGCTACAAAGGTGAAGAAGGCAGAGAACTTGCTTTGGCTTTGAATAACATGAGCAGAGTAAACAGGCATTTCGCAGGAAATAGTGAAATTAGAAGCATACTGGATGAAGTATTTTTAACCTTTTATTCTGCTAAAAAATTTAAGAAAATAGTAATGCAAGGGCTTATAAGCAAGTTGTTTATTAGAATTATTGAACTTGAAAATAACAGAAAAAACAGCTTTCCTGAAGATATATCTAAAACGATTAATTATATAAATGATAATATCCAGCATGAGTTACGGCTTGATAAATTAGCATCAGATGCAAACCTTTCATTATCTCGCTTTAAACAAAAATTTAAAGAAGCAGCAGGTATTCCACCCGGAGAATATATAAAAAGAGCAAAAGTCGATTTCTCAAAGCATTTACTAAAAGACAGCGACAGCACAATAACTGAAATTTCATACCAGCTTGGTTTCTCATCGAGCCAGTACTATGCGATGGTATTTAAGAAATTTAAGGGCATAACACCAAAGGATTTCCGGATAAGAGTAAGGAAAGATAGTAATTATTTGGGGCTTTGATGGATGGATTTGCCAAGTATTTCTTCATATTTAGAAAATGCACCCCTGTCTATAAATCCTATTGACAATTAGTACTTGACAATATATAATTTACTTGACTAAAACGTTTTTGTAAATTGAGTTATGCATCAGAAATTATTTCTTTTATAACTGGGGTTAAATTAGCATAATGGGAATTTCTTTTAGCAGAATAGTAATATTTTCGTAACTAAAACATATTATCAAGTTTAGCAGTGAAAGATTATTTGAATGGCAGAAGATGCTACAAAGGGGGAATTATAATGCGCAGGTTAAAAGCAGGTATTGTAGGAACCGGCTACATAGGTATAAGTCATATAGAAACAATCAGAAGAATAGGCTTTGCCGAGCTTGTTGCAGTTGCTGATGTAAACTATGACATGGCAAGCCGGCGGGCTAAGGAGTACTATATACCAAAGTGCTATGGCACATTGGATGAACTGCTTGCAGATAAGGAAATTGATGTAATTCATAATTGCACACCAAACAATCTGCATCTTGAAGTAAACGAGAAGATAATAAAAGCAGGAAAACATATTTTTTCCGAGAAACCTCTGGCAAGAAACAGCGAAGAATCCTTAAAACTTTTACTACTGCTTAATGAGAATAAAAACATAATTCATGGAATGAATTACAACTACAGAATGAATCCTTTAGTTCAGGAAATGAAGAGCAAAGTAAAAAATGGTGAAATTGGTCAGCCTAAATTAGTGCATGGCTCATATCTTCAAGACTGGCTGCTTTTCGATACAGATTACAATTGGCGGATAGAGCCTGAAATATGCGGCCCGTCAAGATGCATTGCTGATATTGGGACACATTGGATGGACGCAGTACAAACAATAATTGGAGCTAAGATTGTTGAACTTACTGCCGACCTGGTAACAACCATCCCTATAAGGAAGAAGCCAAAAGGTCAGGTTGAAACCTTTTCTATTACAGGCGGTACTGAGTATGAAGAAGTAGAAGTTAAAACTGAAGACTACGGGTCAGTTATTTTTAAAATGGACAACGGTGTTAGAGGAGTATTCTGTGCATCGGAAGTCAGTGCAGGAAGAAAATGCTATTTAAATTTTGAAATAGACGGAACAAGGTCATCAATGTACTGGAATCAGGAAATGGCCGATCAAATGTGGATGGGCTTCAGGGAAAAAGATAACAGCCTGGTTATGAGAAATCCAAACCTCATGACACCTGAAGCAAAACAATATACCTACCTTGCTGCGGGACATCCTGAGGGATGGAACGATGCGATGCGCAATAATGTATACAGTTTCTATAAGTATATTGCTGATGGTAAAACCATGGGCAAAGACCCTTGTGATTTCGCCACCTTTGATGAGGGACATTACTTGATTAAACTAACTGAAGCAATATTAGAAAGCAACAAGACAAGGCAATGGGTGAAAGTAGAGTAAATTGCTGACGGTAAGGAGCAAAGAAGTAGCATCTTAACGGATGGAAATCCCAATATTTCCTGAAGCTGCAGCTAACTTTGCATAATAAAATTTGCGTTATATAAAAAATTAAATTATCAAGCAAGGGAGGATTTTTATATGAAGTCTCAGTTTAAATTTTCTGTAGGACCCTGGAATGTCCATGAAGGAGCTGATGCATTTGGACCGGAGGTAAGAAAGACTATTGAATTTGCTAAGAAAGTTGAAAAATTTAAAGAAATCGGATTTGATGCAGTACAATTTCATGATGATGATGCAGTGCCGGATATGAATAATTTAACGGATGGAGAAATAAAAGCAAAAGCCGGGGAAGTAAAGAAGATCCTTGACAATAATGGAATGGCAGCGGAATTTGTTGCGCCCAGGTTATGGATGGATCCCAGGACAGCAGATGGAGGTTTCACTTCCAACAGTAAAGAAGACAGAGAGTTCGCCATGTGGAGAGCCTTCAGGTCTATTGATATAGCAAATGAACTGGGATGTAACAAAATAGTGTTATGGCTAGCAAGAGAAGGCACCCTGTGCTATGAAAGCAAAAATCCTGTAGAAGGTGTGAAAAGGTTAATTGAAGCTATTAATAAAATGCTTGCCTATGACAAAAATATTAAAATTTTAATTGAACCAAAACCAAACGAGCCAATTGACAGAAGTTTTTGCCCTACTATAGGACATGTAATGGGAGTGTCTGCAGCTACAAATGACCCTTCCAGAGTGGGGGGATTGCTCGAATCTGCTCATGCAATATTAGCAGGACTTGACCCTGCAAATGAAATTGCTTTTGGACTTGCATTTGGGAAGCTATGGGGAGTACATCTAAATGACCAAAACAGCATAAGATATGATCAGGACAAGGCATTTGGGGTAGAAAACCTCCGTCAGGCCTTCAACCAGATAAAAGTACTTATAGAAAACAATTATGGTAAAAACGGAGAGTACATAGGGCTTGATGTGAAAGCAATGAGAACACAGAGAGATGAAGTGTGCTACAGGCATCTTGAAAACAGTTTGAAAATAGCAAAGATGCTTGAAGAGAAGGCAAGAAAATTTGATTATAGCTTCCAGAAGAAATGTGTTGAGGAAAGAGATTATGAGGCACTTGAGATGTATGTGATGGAGTTATTGATGAACTGATATATTGATTTAATAAAAGGTAGCAGCCAGTATGTGGTTATATTTGAAAATCTCTTCCCCTAGGGGAAGAGATTTAGTTTAATATGAATGTAGCATATCTGTCCGAACAGTTAGTTAATTGAATTGCATAAAAGTTTATGTTACTATAATAGTAGTTATAATAGTTGCTGTAATAGTGGTCGAGAAGAAGGTGCCAATCATGTATACTAAGTTACAATTAGATATGATTATAAACGAAATAACTAATAGTGTTAGAGATATTTTGAGCAGTAAGTTCTATAAAATTATCTTATATGGTTCGTATGCAAGAGGTGACTACGATAATGAATCAGATATAGATATTATGATACTTGCGGATTTGCGGAACGATGAAATAAGCGCGTTGAGAAAAAAATTAACAAAGTTGCGAGTAAAGTCGGTTTAGAGCATGATATCATGGTTTCTATATTGAAAAAGATTGGTAGGGTGGAAAAAAGATGGGGTGAAATTATGACAATATTGTGTCAAAAATATACAACCAACCGGGACAGACCTTTTATTATTAGTAGCGGCCGGGGCACTTATTTCCCTTATCATTGGCATGACGAAATAGAACTGCTATATGTTTTGGAAGGAAGTATGACTTTTGTTATAGGGCCTAAAGCTTATAATATAAATAAAAGAGATATTGTAATAGTAAAAAGCGGAGAAGTCCATCGATTTGAAGCTAAAGTTGCATGCAGTCATCTTTTTGTTGAATTTGGTCACTATCTGGATACTGATTTATTTAAGTTACCTATATTAATTTATCCCGGGATGCTTAGTGTTTTAAGGGCTCAAAATGGGAGCCGGGAAGATTTGAACCAATTGCATTCAAAAGTTGAAAGCCTTATGCTGGACATGTTAACCGAATATAACCAAAAAACTGATGGCTGGGAATTTTCTGTTAAAGCATCTCTATACCGGATAATTGTTTTACTCACCAGAGCATTTTATGACAAAATAGAAATAGAAGTGGAACATAAAAATATTACACGAGGTTATACTGAGATACTCCAGGAGGTATTTGAATATATAGAGGGTCATTACAACGAAAATATAACTATAGAGGATGTTTCAGAAATCGCAAATTTCAGCAGGCACTATTTTAATAAATTCTTCAAGAAAGCAACCGGCAAAACTTTTGCAAGCTACATAAATGATATCAGGCTGGAAAAGGCTCAGGCCTTTCTTAAGTCCTCAAATCAAAATATTACAAACATTGCATATGATGTTGGGTTCAACAGCGTTAAAACTTTTAACAGGCTTTTTAAGGAAAGCTTTGGATGTACACCAAGCGAGTATAGAGGTTCAGTGAGGGCATTGTAATCCCCCACTGAACAAGG
>Ga0116195_1000843_pt1 | contig 21768 bp, 23 predicted proteins | sample AD_SCU002_MetaG_FD_89881 | JGI IMG/M metagenome (GOLD analysis project Ga0116195, IMG submission 89881) | Active sludge microbial communities of municipal wastewater-treating anaerobic digesters from China - AD_SCU002_MetaG | ecosystem: Engineered > Bioreactor > Anaerobic > Digestate | place...
GAGTAGACCATCATAACCTCTGCTTTTTGCGTCCCTTCTGCTGCGTCAGCGGGGTGGGGTGGGGTGTAGGTGAGGATATCCCCTATGCTCCAGTTGGCCCAGTTCTCTTCTCCATCACCTTTTTGGAACGCCCGCTTATCCTGCACCACTGTCCCGTTATCGACGTAGATCTGGAGTTGATCACGGGGTATCGTCTCCCCGCCAAGGTGGCGGATGGCGACGCTACCGTTGTTGGAGTAGTTGACGTCAATGGTGACCGATGGGAGGACAGGAGCAGGCTGCTGGGAGAAGAGGGCTACAGCAAGGGCTCCAATGCCGAGGGCGATGACCGCTATGAGGAGGACCGCAGCCAGGGGTTCGGCGACTCCCCCCTCGTTCTCCATCGTGTTTGGTTTGTTTAATCGCGTCATCTCTGGTACGTCGTCCCCCCTGTAGTCAATCAGGTGTAGCCTGCTATGCTATCCACCATTCCGAGGAAGTAGTTCGGATCGTTCTTCGAGATATCCAGGATCATCAGGGTCGGTTCAGCCGGCTTGATATTGGTAAGGGTGATCTGTTTGTTCCAGGTGCCATTTATGATCGGTGTGTTGTTGATGTATAACTCAGTCTGGAGACCCCCTTTGGTCGTGATGATGACCGAGGAGTTGAAACTGCTGTAACGGTAGATCCTCCCTCCCTTGATGTAATCCTCTTTATTGCCAGTCGTGTTGGTCAACTTTTGACCGTTCTTGTAGACCGTTACCCCGCTTGCAGAGATATGCCATCCCTCGTGTCCGATGGCAAAGAACCGTATAACCGAGTTATCAAGACGGATGCCCATCCGATCCCCGGCCTTGAAATTATATCTTGTTGGATCTTTGTTTGATCCTGTGGCAATTTCTAGATACGTATTGTTATCCGAGAGGGTAAAGTTAAAGAAACCCATGCTTCCCCATACATCGTTATCGCTTTTTAGGTCCTGGCTGAGGTAGATCGAGTTGTTCTTCAGTTGTCCTACAAACTGATCGACCACCCAGGCGTTCAGTTCCTCCTCCGTGTTGAAGGTGGGGGAGGTGTAGTTACCCCCTCCACCGCCAGGTCTGGCCGGCAGATCAGGCCCGGCCGTCCCGGCAGCCCCTGAGATGGTCGCCGACTTCAGCAGGACAGCCCCGCCGCCTCCGTCGTATACGACCAGCACCTGACCCGGGGCCGAGTCCACGCTGTATTGTAGCACTTCGCCGATCGACCACGGCCAGGTGCCACCGGATAGGGTGGGTGGGTCGGCGAGGCGCGTCCCATCGGCCAGGACATGAAATGAACCTTCTTCAAGGGGGTCTCCCCCGTTATGGGTCAGATTTACGAAGCTGTTGCTGGCTGATATGAGTATCTCGACCTGTGGTGTCTTTTCCGGCATCGGTTGCGAGTAAATCGTGACGGCGACGATCCCCACCCCCATTACGACGACGGCAAGGAGGAGAGCGATACCGACGATCTCTGAGACTGCATGCTCGTCACTTCGCACTTTGTGGCCAGTAACCGCCTGCACTGCCCTTCTACCGGTACCTTTCATCGCTCTCATCCATCCTCTCTATCTGGCCACGATCGTCTGCTGGAGTGTAACGGTAAAATTGGCCCGGATGACGTCCAGGTCTACATACTGGATCCGGGTTGGTTCAGTCCCCATTTCCGGTCTACAGATCATAAACACCTGTTTCCCCTCTCTGAAGATCCTGACCGGGCGCGCATCGTCCGCAGTCCCCCATTCAACGCCATCCCGCTCAACTGCATCGATGAAGACCTGCCTCCACGCTGCAGCAGCCTTTTCGTCATGCGCGTCCACCATAATTGTGACGTTACTTTCGTCGTTGAACGGCTCTCTGCTCACCCCCTCCCTGAGCCTCGTGTTTACTCTCGCGATTCCCTGACCCCCGATTTCATGACCGCCGAGGATCTGGATTGCGGCGATCTTTACCTTCAATCGATATTGCGGGTTATCAGTATTGCTGGTATTGACCTTGTAGACCGATATCGTGGGGGATAGCCGGGCGGTGGTGCCTGAATCCTGCTCCAGGAAGAGCCCTCCCATCTGGTAGTAGTAGCGCTGCTGTATCCAGTAGTTGTTCGAGGATTGGTAGGAAACATCGCCCATCGGGGCCAGCGCTACCTTTTTATCGTTGTTTACCAGGATTGTAAGGTTATCCGGGGATCTGTTCACCGAAAGCGTCCCGCCCGATGCGACGGGAGTCAGCACGGGGAAGAAGATGCCGCCTCCCTGGGTGCTGCCCCCCATTGTGCCAAGGTCAAAGAGGGTGCTGAGAGTTATACCCTCCGCAGTAGTTGTGGTGTTGATGGAAACAACCCAGAGCGAGTCCAGAGCAATCTTGTAGTCCACGAACCTGTCCTTCACCTGATTCATGTGCGCGATCTCGTTCTCCCTCCCCGCTGCCGGGACTCCATAGACCTGGTATAGCGAGAGCGCTACAACGATCAGGGCAAGGAGCAGTACAAACCCGACAACTTCTGAGAGGGCGTCCTCACGGCTGGAAACCGGCATCGTCACGGTAGTTATCTTCACGAAGTATATCTAATTATTGTGATCGCGTGCGAACCCCCCCACGCCCCTCACCCCCTGCCGGGGATCGAGATAGTTTTTCCCGGGCAACCCGGGGCGGAGCGGTTTTGGGGCATCCACCATCCTACCGTCAAGCCTTTTCATCTCATGCGTCTTATACCTATTATCATCATGCCGCAGGAGTCCGGAGCATCGGTGGAAGGGCGCTACCTGAGCCCCGGCTGTGTCCTCTGCCACCAGGGAGCAAAGATGGTCCTGTTTGTCACCGGCCGGTGTCACCGTGCCTGCTGGTACTGCCCCCTATCGCGGGAACGCAAAGGAAAGGACGTTATCTTTGCAAACGAGCATCAGGTCACCTCCCCGGCCGGTGCCATCGAGGTCGCGGAGACCATGAGCGCTCTCGGAACCGGTGTCACCGGCGGAGAACCGCTGCTCGAGATCGACCGGGTTGTGGACTACTGCCGTGCACTCAAAGAGCATTTCGGGCCCGAACACCAGATCCATCTCTACACCGGTCTTGCACCCGACGAGGCCGTGCTCCGACGGTTGCAGGGGCTGGTCGACGAGATCCGGTTACACCCGCCGTTGGAGGCCTGGCCCTCCATCCTGGAGACCGATTACGCCCGTTCCGCAGGTCTTGCCAGGGAGATGGGGTTTCTTGTCGGGATCGAGGTCCCGTCCCTCCCCGGGATCGATGACCTTGCCGCCGCCCTCCCGCTCCTTGACTTCCTCAACATCAACGAACTGGAGTGGGGCGAGACCTGCGCTGCCGCCATGCGTGAACGCGGATTCGAACCCGATGACGGCGTGCACAACGCCGTGAAGGGTGCGCGGGCGTGGGCGGAGAACCTCTCCACCGACCCCAAAGTCCACTTCTGTCCCTCGGTCTTCAAAGACTCCGTCCAGCTGCGGGAACGGCTGAAACGGATCGCTTCCAACACTGCGCGTCCGTTTGATGAGGTGACAGATGACGGAACGATCGTGTACGGAGTGCTCGAACCGGATGGAGCCATCGAAGCGTTCCTCGCCTCTCTTGATGAGGATGAGTACGCAATCACTGAGGGGAGGATCGAGATGGCCTGGTGGTTGCTCCTCGAGCACGGCGCCGACCTCCCCGGAAAGAAGTATGTTGTCGAACGCTATCCCAACGGTGGAATGATCGTCGAGGTGACGCCACTCTGAGACTGCGATCAGGGATTGAACCCCTCTACGAACGATACCTTATGCGACAGGTCAGGCACATCCCTCGCCACGTTGCGGTGATCCAGGACGGAAACCGGCGGTATGCACAAAAACAGGGAGTCGACACATCGGTCGGCCACCGCCTCGGAGCGAACACCACTGAACGGCTACTCAACTGGGCAAACGAGCTGGACGTGCAGCAGATAACGCTCTACACGTTTTCCACCGAGAACTTCCGGCGGGATGAAAACGAGCTTGAATCGCTCTTTACGCTCTTCAAAGAGAAGTTCTGGGCGGTACTGGATGATGAACGGGTGAAGAGGAACCGTATCCGGGTGCGGATGATCGGGGATCGCTCGCTCCTCCCCCCGGACCTCCTCGAAGCCGTCGATGCAGCCGAGGAGGCGACCCGGCACCACAGCAACTACTTCATCAACGTCGCCCTTGCCTACGGTGGCAGGAACGAGATCGTTAACGCCGCCAGGTCGATCCTGGAGGAGGTCAGGCAGGGTGTCATCGACCCGGATTCCATTGACCCCGGAACCGTCGAGCGCCACCTCAACCGCGGTGCGCTCGTCCCGCCGGTTGACCTGATCATCCGCACCGGTAACGACTACCGGACGTCCAACTTCCTCCCATGGCTTGCAAACGGCCATGAATCAGCGGTCTACTTCTGCGCTCCATACTGGCCGGCGTTTAGAAAGATCGATTTCCTGCGGGCTATACGGGTCTACGACCAGCGCATGAGGCTCAAAGAGCATACGACCGGCTGAGGTAGCGTCTACATCACCGGCCGAACCGGCGTGCCCTTGACTGAAAGTCCCGGAGCGCTCGAAGGAAATCCACCTTCCTGAGCAGTGCCCAGTTGACGTCCAGGAAGAAGAGTTCGGAGTAGACCGACTGCCAGATCAGGAAATCGGTCAGGTGATCCCCACCCGTCTTTATGACCAGATCCGGCTCGTACCTGAAGGTGAGATAGGACTCAAGCAGCTCCTCGTTGACAGAGACCGGGTCGACCCCTTCTTCAGCCATCCGCCGGATACAGGCCGCGATCTCCTCCCGCCCGCTCTTCCCGATCGCCACCGTCACATCCATCCCCTCACCGGCAACCTCCGTTTTCTCCTGGTAGTGCAGCGTCAGGTGTGCGATCGAGGAGACCCTGCGGATCTGCGGCAGGCATCGTTCCAGCCTGGTCGGGTCAGTGGTGCTGATATGGAACGTCACGCTCTGGATCCCAAGGTCACGGCACCACTCGACGGCGTGGTAGAGGTTGTCAGGTGCATCAAGCATGTCCTGCTCACTGATCATGAAGCAGATATGCCCCGGGAGGGTGCTGAGGTTATGAAGGAGGATCTTCTCGTAGAGTCGGTAGATCATGATATCCGCCGCGGCATCGTGGGGGTGCTGTAAACGTCAGTTCTGGTGCACCGACGCCCGCGCGCCCGCGCAACGCTGCAGCGCACCCTGAAAGCCTCATCTCTCCTATGAGCATCGGTTTCTACAGCCAGTTTCACTCCCTCCTTCTTCGTGCGCCAGATATAAATAGCCTCAAGATCTGTGGTCTGGCGGCCCCGGGCGCAACAGCAGAGCCTCTCCACCGTCTCGGGCCGTTGACACCACCCAAATCCATAAACTCCCTGAAACGAAAGAGTTGTTAGCATGCTCCCTTCCACGGTTGAGGATTACCTCGAAGCGATCCTGGAGATCACGGAGAAGAGCGGCCGGCCAGCGACGCTTGAAGAGATTGCAGCTGCCCTCAAGACCGGAAAGGAGACCGCCTCATCGACCATAGTCGCTCTGGTGGAGGAGGGCTACCTGGAGCGGATGGGCGGCGACGCCGTCCGGCTGACTGAGAAGGGTGCAGCGCTGGCCTCGAAGACAGCGCGAAAACACACCGTCCTCCTGTGTTTCCTGACCGAGATGCTCGGGGTCGATACCGACTCTGCAAGCAGGGAAGCCTGCACACTCGAGCACGGTATATCCGATGACACCATCGAGCGTCTCTCTACCTACATGGGCGGGGACCTGCCCTTAACAGGACGGACGAGGCGGCGCCGGGGTCGGGAGACCGTCACCCTCCTCGACTGCAACGAAGGCGATACCGCCAGGGTTGCGCTGATGCGCGGCCAGGGCGGCGGGCACCGGAGATTGCTCGATCTCGGGATCTTCCCTGGTGAGATTGTGGAGGTCCGTCGAAAACTCCCGAATAATTCTGTTGTTGTCAGGGTGAAAGGCTGTGATATCGCCATCAGCCCCGAGATCGCGGGATCGATATTCGTGGAGTCCTGCCCATGAGGATCGCTCTGATCGGCAATCCCAGCGTTGGCAAATCCCTGATCTTCAACCAGCTCACGGGTCTCGGGGTTGAGGTGAGCAACTATCCCGGAACCACTGTCGAACTTCAGCGGGGAAACACCTGTTTTCAGCGCGAGATAATCGAGATCGTGGACCTCCCCGGCGTCTACTCCCTGGAAGGGAACTCTGAAGAGGAAGACCTTGTCCGCCGGTTCCTGGAGCAGGAGGATGTTGACGCCGTCGTCGTGGTCGCGAGCGCCACCCGTCTGGAGCGCAACCTCTACCTCCTACTTCAGGTGGCGGAGTACGGCCTTCCCATGGTCGTCGTCCTGAACATGGTCGACGAGGCCGCAAAGCAGGGGCTCGATATCGATCCCGGCCCGCTCCACGATCTCCTGGGCGTCGAGGTCATCCTGACGGCCGCATCAAAGGGGCTGAACATCGACCGGATCATCCCGGCGGCCCTTGCCGCATCCCGACCTGCAAAGGTCGAGATCCCCTACGACCATCACATCGAGGCAGCCATCAGGAGCCTGGGAAAGATGTTCGGGGTCGACCGAAAAGAGAGTCTCCGGGCGCTCCAGGGGTTCGGTGAGAACCCCGAACTGCTCGAGGCGGCCCGGACGATCGCCGACGAGATCGAGTCGCGGCACCGAATGACGGTCGCCCAGATCATCGCCGCAAACCGGCACAACTTCGCCCGCAGACTGGCCGAACTTACCGTGAGGGAGCAGCACCCACCCCCCGGCGCCGATCCTGACAGCATCCTGACCCGTTTCATCCCCGGGATGCCGATCCTGATTGCGGTCCTGGTCGGGATGCTCCTCTCTGTCTTTGTGGTGGGGTCTTTCCTGGAAGAGATGATCGTGGAGTTCTTTGAGGTCTACGCAGTGCAACCGTTCCTCGCGCTTGGACTGCACCCGCTTCTTGAAGAACTAGGGGTCTCAGTTCTGATCGCACTCCAGGCAGGTCTCGGGATAGCGCTACCCTACGTCTTCCTCTTCTACGTCATCATCTCAATCCTGGAAGACTCCGGCTACATGACCCGGGCGGCGTTCCTGGCCGACAACGTCATGCACCGCCTCGGGATGCACGGCGGGGCGGTCATCCCGCTCACACTGGCGTTCGGGTGCAACGTCCCGGCGATCATGAGCATCCGGCTCCTGCGCTCCCGTCGCGAGAGGATAATCGCCTCTTTCCTCGTAACGATGGTTCCCTGCTCCGCAAGGACGGTGATCATAGCAGGGATCGTGGCCGGTTTTGTGGGTCTTGCGGCGGCGTTCAGCGTCTATGCCATCGTATTTATCCTGATAATTCTTACCGGCCTTATCCTCTCCCGGGTTATGCCCGGGGAGCGGTTTGGTATGATAATGGAGATGGTCCCGCTGCGCCGGCCTGAGCCGCGACTGGTGATGAAGAAGGCCTGGTCGCGCCTATCGGAGTTCCTGTTCATCGCGATGCCTCTCCTCCTTCTCGGGAGCGTCGTCCTCGGGCTGCTCGAGTTCTTTGGTATCATGACGGTCTTTGAGGGGATAGTGGAACCGTACACGATGGGGCTCCTGGGGCTTCCCGGCTACTCGGCAACAGCGCTCATATTCGGGATCCTCCGAAAAGAGATGGCGTTTGAGACCCTTGCAATCCTGGCGGGCACTGCAGACCTCGGGGCGGTTCTATCCTCGCTCCAGCTCTACGTATTTGCGGTGGTGACCGTCCTCTTTGTTCCCTGCCTTGCAACGGTCACGGTTCTCCTGCGGGAGGTCGGTTCGCGGATCACGCTCGCGGTCACGGTATACACGGTCACTCTCGGCCTCCTGATCGGAGGGTTTATCCACCATCTATTTTCATAACTGGTGTAAGGATGTACATCTACGAGACCGGTATCCCGCTGATCGACCGGGAGTATGGGGGCATGCATGCCGCGACCAATATCCTCCTCCTTGCCCCTCCCCTCTCCCACGCAGAGCACCTGGCATACCGGATCGCAAGCCCGAGACCCGGGGAGTGGACGGTTGCCCTATCGACAGACGAGCGTGCCGCCGATGTTGTCAACGCGTTCCGCAAACTGGGTGCGGACAGGAACCGGGTCGGTATAATCGATGCTGTCACGAAGGGTTCGGTGCCGACCGTGAGGGACACCCCGAAGGTGAAGTTCGTCACGAGTCCACTTGACCTGACCAGCATGGGGATCAAGTTCTCCCGGATGGTGGAGGATATGTGGAAGGAGGGGGCGATGGTTGATCCCGAGGGTCCGATGCCTCCGCCGGTCAGGTTCTGCCTCAACTCGGTCTCGACGATCCTTATGTATGCGCAGCTTGAGGTGACATTCCGGTTCCTCCATGTCATCACCAACCGGGTGAAGAAACTGGAGGGGGTCGGGATCTACACCCTCAACAGTGAGTCGTTTGACAGGCGGTCGGTCTCCATACTCAAGCAGTTGATGAGCATGGTGATCGAGGTGAGGAGGGACGAGGGGAGAGTGCCTGCAGACCACGATTTTCGGGTAATCGGGATCCATGGCAGGACGACTCCCTGGATCCGATACTTCTACAACGATGGCATGGTGACGATCGAGGAATGATTCTCGGCGACCCTATGCTGCCTGGAGCGGGTGCCCCGTGCTGACGTTTGTTGGTCTTGGTCTCTATGACCTGGGGGATATATCGGTCAGGGGTCTTGAGTACGTCAAATCCGCTGATGTCGTCTTCCTTGAGGGCTACACATCGCGGTTGATGGGAACGGATCTTGCTTCGATGGAGGCGTTCTTCGGAAAGGAGATCCGGGTGCTCTCCCGGGAGGATGTCGAGCAGGACGCTACCGAGATCCTGGAACGTGCCGCTGCCGGCAGGGTGGCGTTCCTGACGGGGGGCGATCCGATGGTCTCGACGACGCACGCCGATCTCCGGATACGGGCGGACGCGGCCGGGATAGAGACCTCCATCATCCACGCCGCCTCCATATCAAGCGCGGTCTGCGGTCTATCCGGGCTGCAGAACTACAGGTTCGGAAAGTCGTGTTCCATACCGTTTCCGGCGAAGGGGTGGTTTCCGACGACCCCCATCGAGACGATCGCGATGAACCTCGGGCTGAACCTCCACACGCTTGTATACCTGGATATCCAGACCGACCGCTACATGCGTATCCCGGAGGCGATTGAGATAATCGAGGAGATGGCGGAGAGGCGGGGGGTCGAACCGCCCGCGCTGTATGTCGGGATCGCCAGAGCGGGGTCGGAGCACCCCGTGGTTGTTGCAGGGAGCGGCAATAAACTCAAGGAGACCGATTTTGGACCGCCGCTCCATGTCCTGGTCGTCCCGGGGGACCTCCATCCGGTGGAGCGGGAGTACCTGGAGACGTTTGCCGGTCTATGACGCTGGAGGAGTATGGCATCCTCCTCGAGGGTGCTCTCGCGAGGGTGCGGGTCGCCGTCCCGGAGGAAAGACCGCTCTTTCGGGTGGCGGCGGAGGTGATGGAGATGGCTGCGGCCTACCAGAGCGACGGGGTAACGTTTCTTGAGGCCGGTGACAGGGTGAACGCGCTCGCCGCCTTTGCCTACGGGCTTGGCTGGCTTGATGCCGGTTCGAGTCTTGGGCTGCTTGAACCATATGCCGTCCATCTGCCAGAGACCGTGGACGCATGCATCCCTCCCTCTCAGACCGGTCTCCTGGACGAGAAGACCCGGCGATACCGCCGTATGCTCGATTCCGCTCTGGCGGGTGTCAAAGAGGCGCCGGACGTTTCAAGTCCGCTCCACGCTGCTGCGCGGGAGTTCCGGTCGGTTGCGCAAAGATGGTATGAGGCGGGCGAAGACGGTCTTGATGCTGGCGATCTCACCGCCGCCCTTCTCAGGTTGAGTTACGGGTATGCCTGGCTTGATGCTGGTATCCGGGCGGGGCTCTTCCGGGTGACCGGTAGCCGGGATCTATTTACCGTGTAGGCGGTCTTTCTCATGAACGGGTTGATACCACGCAGGGTTGCTCGATCCTCCTCTATCTCCTGCATCTCCCTACCTCCCCGCCGCTCAGAGTGCTCTACAGGCACTGTATCAATGAGGAATCACAGGGGGCTCTATCCCTCACCATTTCAACCGCCGGCGGGTATTTGCACCATATAAAGGCGGTGAACCACCACCGCAAGTTAAAATAGTATCCTGACGATACCCTATTGGTTCAATTTCGGGTGCTTCCCCGGGGGATTATCCGAAAATCCGCAGAACCGATCTGTGGATCCCGTTTAGGGGTTTCCGGGCCAGGTCTCCAGAGCCCGCCCGTGGAGCAATGGAGCATGAACAGGTCTCAGTTAAAGTGGCTGCTTGTCTCGATCGGTTTCAGCGTTCTCGTTCTGGCCATTGTCCTTTACTTTACAGTTGATGAGACCACGGTTGATTACCTCCGCCGGGTAAACCCGCTCTACATCATCGCCGCGGCGCTCCTTCATATCCTCTCCCTGGTCTTCTGGTCGCTCCGGATTCAGAAGATGTCGGGGTCGCTCGGGTTTCGTGTACGGTTTTCGCACTGCATGAACCTGGTTCTGGCAAACATGCTCGTTGCGGCGGTCACACCATCTCAGGCGGGTGGGGAACCAGTCCGGATTCATGAACTCTACCGCGCTGGTGTCCCGGTGGGGGACGCCACCGCCGTCGTCATCATGGAACGCGTCCTTGACGGTATAATCCTTGGCGCCCTCGGGGTCTTCTCAGTTCTCTTCCTCGGGAACTACTGGCGCGGCCTGACCACAGGGGTCAGTGGCATGGGCGTCCTGCTCGGCGTTGCCTGGGTCGCCATCACCCTCTTCGTGCTCTTTTTTGTCTACTCGGTGAAGAACCCGGACTACCTCAAAAGGGCGCTTAAGTGGGGCTCGCGCTGGATAGACCGCCGCTGGCACCTGAAGCGGCTTGAACACCTGCTGGAGGCGATCGACCGTGAGGTGGACAACTTCAGCAATGCGCTCGCCAGGTTTGTAGGTCACGGAAAGGTAGGTCTTTTCTGGGGGGTGGTCTTCAGCGTTCTCTTCTGGCTTTCGGAGTTTGTCATCGCATCGCTCCTGCTCATGGGTCTTGGCCAGCCGCCACACCTCATCGAGTCGTTCGTCGTTCAGATCGTCGTTGCTATCATCATGATGCTCCCGCTCACGCCTGGAAGTTCGGGTATTGCGGAGCTCAGCGCCACCTCATTCTACAGCCTCTTCGTACCCTCATCGATCGTGGGCGTCTTCGTCCTTCTCTGGCGGCTGATCCTCTACTACCTCAACATCGTCCTTGGCCTCCTCCCCGGTCTCGTGATTGTCAGACGTGAGGTCATGGCCCGCGCCAGAAGACACCGTTGAGGGACGTCAAGATATAAACGTCAGGAGAGTGATCTGAGATAAACAGATGACACCTCAAAAATGCAGGGTACAGGGAGTCTTCATGGCGGTGAGCGAGATGGGAGCAGCACCGACTGTCCTCCTTGATACCGGCGGAGAGAGCATGATCCCCATCTATATCGGGCTCTGGGAGGCTATCTCGATCAGCAACGCGCTCAACAGCGAGGTGCTCCCACGCCCAATCACCCACGATCTAATCATCGAGGTCTTCCGGAACTTCGAGATAGTCCTCGACGCCCTTCAGATCGATGCCATTGAAGATGGCGTCTTCTACGCCAAACTCATGTTGCGGCAGGGCTCACACACCGAGATGATGGACTGCCGACCAAGCGACGGGATAGCCATTGCTCTTCGCTACCCGGCGCCGATCATGATCGAGGATACGGTTGTTGAGATGGCGGCCGTAAAGAAGGACGACCTGCCAAGGATGGTCGACCTGAAGGACTACCTCTGACCGCCCGGGTTCTCACTTCCGACGTGCGGCGAGTTCTTCGAGCACATCGGCGGGATCGACGCCCGACGCCTTGAACGCTACCAGCAGGTGGAAGAGGAGATCTGCGGCCTCGGATACCGTTCTCTCAGGCACCTGGTTCTTTGCGGCCAGGATGAACTCGACAGCCTCCTCGCCGACCTTTTCCAGGGATTTATCGACCCCTTTGCGGTGGGTCAGGATTGAACTGACGTAACTCCCGGCGGAGGGGTGGTCCGCCCGGTCCTGGATGACCTCCCAGAGTTCTTCGAGGATCGTCCAGTCACGCATGTTTTGCTTCTCCTGCAAGAACCTCGCCGAGTTCGGCATCGAAGTAACGGGAGAGAAGGTTTCGCGCCTTCTCGATGGTGCACCCGCCCTTGCCTATGGCGATACCGAGATCACCCCTGTTGACGTAGACCGTGATCTTCCCGTCCTCCCCTCTCTCGACACCGGTGACCTCGGCCGGTTTGAAGACGTTCTTTGTGAATTCCTCGATCTCTGATGAGTATTCGACCATCTCAACACGTTTTCCAAGAACCCGCTGCATCTTGCGGATGTTGCTCCCCTTCCTGCCTATGGCGAGACCCATGTCTCCTTCTTTTATGAGGTATACGATGCGGTCGAAGCGCTCGTCGATTATGCAGTCCAGCGCGGTCGCCCGGGTGAGTATTCTCAACTCTTCGATATATCGTCGTTCCTTAAATGATAGGGTTCTTATCATCGAAGTTGTCCTCAATGGGAATGATGCGGTAAGTTATAGTCGCTGGTGGGTTATATACCTGAGTGGCCTGTCATACATGCCAGCCGGATCTCCTGTAATAAGTCGTCTTCGATCGATAGGACGGTTTTAACCTCTATTCCATGCCCGGGTTTGTCTCTTTGCCGGAGGCTTTCGGTCATACCGTAGCTTAATATTTGAGTATTTGCAGATCACTGCTGATGTTCGGGCGCTACAGGGGCACGTTCAGGAGTGAATCCGGGGAAATTCTGATAGAGGTCGAGGAGGGTGACGGTCTCCTGACCTACCGGCGCAGGTGCGGGGAGGATAAGTTCGAGCGGATCCTTGTAACCAGGATGGCCGAGGTTATCATCAATCCCGTGGAGCCTGTCAACCTTCCAAAAGATATCACAAACTTCCTGATGATAGAGTTTCCGCCCCTGATGATCGAGCCCGGTGTTTCCAGTACGGTCTACCTCAAGTTTCCAGTTGAGTTTGGCGTCTTTGTGGAGTCTGCGCGGGATATCGAGGTGGCGGATATCTTTGCTCCCACCACCCAGAAGTACACCCTCTACGGCACCCCGACCCGGGGGCTGATAGCCCGCTGGTATGGAAGCGAGGTCTACTCCGAGATCCCTGAGGTTGATCTCTACCGGGAGGGGGTGATGGAGTTTACGATCACCAACACCTACCGCGAGTGGGTGGAGGTCTCCCGGGTTGTCTTTGAGAGCGTCGATATGAAGATCTACTACGGCGACTTTGTTGCCTCAACCGCAACCATGAGGATCCTGGGTCCGAATCTTGCTGAGACCGACTTTATAGACGCACCGCCGAGGCCGGGTATGGTGAAGTCGATCGAGTTATATACCGCCCGAAAGATCTCGGCGCTCAACCGGGGTTACCTGATGGAGTGGGGGCTCTCGTAATGTTCAACGTGACCGCAATCCTGGAGATGCCTCTCGGTGCGGGGGGTATCACCATCTGGAGTCTCCTCTACTTCACCCTGATCCTGGTAATTGGCGTGCTTATCGCGAGGTTAGTCTCGATAAACGTCCGGAGAGCCCTCATGGACAGGTTGCCGGTGAACGAGCGCGAACTCCTCACGAAACTGGTCTACTACGGCATAGCAATCGTGGCTCTGCTGGCCGCTCTCCCGCAGCTCAACGTTGACCTCTCGGGGCTCCTTGTGGCCGGTGGTATCGCCGGTATCGTCATCGGGTTTGCGAGCCAGAGCGTCATATCAAACCTGATCTCCGGGCTCTTCCTTATGTTTGAGCGCCCCATCCGGATCGGTGATAACATCAATGTCTCCGATGTCACCGGGTCGGTGGAGGATATCAGGATCCTCTCAACGGTCATAAAGACCTTTGACGGGATATACATCCGGATTCCGAACGAGAAGGTCTTCACATCAAACATCACAAACTATGTCCATAACGTTGCCCGGCGGTTTTCATACCAGATCGGCATCCGATACCAGGACGATGCTGATCTTGCAATCCGGATCGCAAAGGATGTCATCGAGAAACATCCGTTTGCGCTCAGGAACCCGTCACCCTCTGTCTTTGTCGACAACCTGGGGGACAACGGTGTCAACCTGACCGTATTCATCTGGGCGCCTGCCCGGAACTGGTGGGAGGTCAGGACGGACCTGCTCTGGAAGATCAAGCGTGCGTTTGAGGAGAATGGTATCCAGATACCCTTCCCGCAGCGCACGGTCTGGTTCCCGGAGCGGATTGAGGTGGAGCAGCGTTCCGCCGTGGAAGAAAAATAACTCTTTTTGTCCGGTCTTTCAGACCCGGTGCACACACCCTACCCCACCGGCCCGGAACGAGGCCGGGTAGCGTTCCTGCAGGTGCGCAATATTTTCGGTGCAGTGCGACGCTGAGATGCAGTCCAGCCTGGCAAGTTCCTTGAGATCCCTGGGTGAGAGGCTGTGCAACCCGCCGATGACACCCCGGACCCTCCCTTCCTGCGAGACCCTCTCGATGATCCGGGCGATGTGGGGATGAGCGCAACCTGTAATTATCAGGTAACCTGCAGGCGTTGTGAGAACGAGAGACTGTTCCTGGACGGTCGTTCCGAGCGGTCCGGTCACGGCAACCCCGTCCGTGACCTCCGTCCAGCCGCGGACGATCTGCGGGGCTGTCAGGTCGCTGATCCGTTCAAGCGTCTCTCTGGAGAAGGCGCTGTGGACGAAGACCTCCACACCCGGGTTTGCATCCAGGATTGACGCAAACCCGCCAACGTGGTCGTGGTGGTCGTGCGAGAGCACAACGGAGCGTATCTTCGCAGGATCGATACCGAGCGCCCGCATGTTCGAGGTGAGGATATCTCCTTTTGCCCCGGTATCAAAGAGCAGCCAGCCCTCCTCCACCAGGCAGGAGAACCCCCAGTCGGTCGTGAGTCCCTCCCGGAAGGGGATGTTGTTGTAGACCTCGGTTATGGTGAACATGAGTGAGGTTCCATTCCTCCAGGGCGATGATTATCCTTCCCGATGGGGCAGCAGAGAAAAAGAGGGGTTTTTGTCTAGGAGAGGATGTATGTGATGTAGACGCTTGCGGTCAGATCGATCTCGCCGACCTCAAGCGGGGTCTTTACGGCGGCACCCGATGCCTGTTCCATCACGTAGCGGTTGTCGTATGCCATGGGCACGTAGCTCCCCCCGACGTTGACCTCTTTTACGTCAACGATACTCTTTCCAAGGGCCGCGGCGACCGCGTCAGCATCGCCCCGCGCCTGCGCCACGGCGGCGGTCAGCGCCTGAGACCGGTATTCCTGCTGCTTTTCGTCGCTCAGGGTGAATACCAGGGAGTTAACCCTGTTTGCTCCGCTCTCAACCGCCAGGTCGACAACCTCCCCTGCGCGGTTGACGTCGTTCAACGTCACCTGGAGAGTGTTGACCACCCGGTAGTACCTGACCTTTGATGATATCAGGCCGCTGCTATCAGTATCGGTCACCGGGATGATGCTGTATCCGGCGGTCTTGATATCCTTTGCCGGGATGCCGGCCGCCTTCAGCGCGTTTATCACAGCGTCCATCCGCTGCGCGTTCTGCTGCTGGGCTACCTTGACATCGGCGTTCTCGGTCTCGACCGCGAAGACTATGATCGCCTGGTCGGGGGTCGTTGTCACCTTACCCGTGCCGGACACCTGGATCACCCTCTCGCTGGAGTCTCCCTGCGTCGCTGCGGTGACGTTCCCGATCACCGCGGCGCAGAGTACCAGCATTAGTGCGATCCCCAGAAGTGCTGTCTTTCCTTGCATGGTATCGATCAGTTCTTTACCGGGCAAAAATAAATACCTTCCTTTAACTACGAGAATTTTCGTAGTTTTAAACCGCGCAATCGCAAAATTGGGCGTGTATACCTGGAATTTCAGTCTCAGGCCCCGGGACACCTTTCAGGTCCCGCCACCACCGTCAATTGCGGCCTGGATTGCATCCAGGAGTTCTCTGGCGGACTGGTAGCGGTTTGCGGGGTCTTTTTCCAGGCACCGGAGGATGATCCGGTCGAACGCCGGTGGTGGCAGGGGCCGATCGTTCAGGATGGCCTCTGCCAGACCGGCGAGGTTCTCGCCTGCAAACGGCGGTCTGCCGGCTACCAGTTCGTAGAAGATGGCGCCTGTCTGGTAGATGTCGGTTCTGGCATCCGGTCGACCGTAACGTTCGGGGGCGATCTGTTCTGGGGCGGCGTAGGCCAGTGTGTAGCCGGTAATCCCGGTATCCCGTCCCGCCTCAACCAGTCTGCCCATCCCCCAGTCGGCGATCCTGGGGGTAAGGTCCTCGGTGAGGAGGATGTTCCCGGGCTTTATATCGAGGTGGACAATCCCTTTTTCGTGGGCAAAGGCAAGTCCTGCGGCTATCCCGGCGACTATCCGTGCGGCGGTCCCGGTGGGCAGGGGTTTATCCAGGTCGTTTAACGTACGGGGCAGGTACTCCATCTCGACGAAGGGCACCGGGAGGATGTTGACCGAGTGGACTGCCAGGATGTTCGGGTGGTTGAGGTCTTCCAGGAACCGCATCTCGTTCATGAACGCTCTCCCGGTCACCTCGTCCCGGGCAAGCGGGACCTTCACGGCCACCATCTGGCCGTCTTCTCGCCTTCGTGCCGAGAAGACCTCTCCAAGTCCGCCTCTCCCGATGAAGGTGACCCCTTCGTAGCGGTCAGCAAGTTCTGGCGGGAACCCCGATGGTCGGGAGACCACCGTGCGGTAGGCATCGGGCTCCCTCTTCTTCAGGCGGCGGGCGAGGATGGCAGACCCGCCGACGATCAGGACGAGAACCAGGATTGCCGGCCAGATGCCCGCCCCGGGTGTCGCGGTATCCGCAGTCTCCTTGTCTTTGTTCTGCCCGGGAGCGTCGGCCGGGCCCCGGTTCAACACCTCTTTGACCGCTTCGATCGCCCGGGATGAGGCGTTCGCATGCTCAGGCGGCCCCGCTGCGTCTGCGGGAGGGATGAGGGCGATGAGGATGGTAGAGACCAGGAGCAGGGCGATCAGGTCAGGTCTCATCCGGCACCACAACCCCCGGGGCGATAAAGACCAGGGTCGCTCCCGATGCACCCTTTGCAATCTCGATCAGGTCACCGTCGTGGAGTTCATGTTGCCTGCCCTTATCGAGCCGTCTGCCGTTCACGAAGGTGCCGCCGGTGCTGCCGCAGTCCTCGATGAACCAGCCGCCGGTGCTATGATGCCGGGTGATCCTGGCGTGTGGTCGCGAGACGCGGGTGACCGCTGCATACTCCTCGCTGAGGACGATCGCCTGATCCGGTGGGGCGCCCGCCGCCGGGTCGACCCGGCCGATGGAGATACGGTCGTGGTCGAGCGGGAATACTTTTCCGTCCTCCGGGCCGCCGAGGAGGATGACGGCCGGCGACGGTCTGCCAAACTCTCCGGAGAAGGTCTTGCGGACGCTGGCCAGCCTCTCTGCCAGCACCTCGTCTGTGAGCGTCAGCCGCAGGTTTGCAAAGAGTCCGAGAGTTCTTGTGATGGCCTCAAGCCCTCCAGGCACAAGCGAATACTTCCAGACCGGCCGAACACCCTTTGCGGTGGGGCGTGATAGACCGGCCTCTTTCCGGACGACGCCGATCTTCATCAGTCTGTCCAGGTGCTTCTTTGTGTTCTCGTAACTTGTCTCGATCGCCGCCGAGATCTGCCGGATGTCTTTTGGACTACGTTCGATGGTCTTCAGGATCTTCAGCCTGGTGCTGCTGCTGAGCACGTCCAGGTACTCGGAGAGTTCCTCCAGGTCGTCGGCATCCGTATCCAGGACAAGCGTCCTTGCGTCATCGTCGGTCATGGGATCTCTCGTGCGGGAGTTCGGTCGGTGTATCTTTTCACCCCGCTGGTGATGAAGGTTGTGCGGATCACCACAACGTTCAAGTAATTCACAGGCTGAAGACTCCTTTAACCGTGAGACCTGCAACGCCCATCTCCTGTTTTGAGTCGCCCGCACCCACCCGGACAGTGGGTATGCCGGGGGTGTGACCCCTGCCGGGTGATGCGGGGGCAACCAACCTTGAGGTCGCGGCGATCCTTCGCGAGGTTGCCGATCTTCTTGAGATCCAGGGTGTCCGGTTCAAACCCCAGGCCTACCGTAAGGCGGCGCTGGCGATAGAGACGATGCCGGAGGATATCGCCGACGTGGCGGCAGCAGGGAAACTTGAGGAGATCCCGGGCGTGGGAAAGGCGATTGCAAAAAAGATCCAGGAGATCGTTGAGACCGGCAAACTCGGTTACCTTGATAGTCTGCGCCAGGACCTCCCGGAAGGGGTGCTTCACCTGGTCCAGATCGCAGGGATCGGGCCGAAGAAGGCGATCGCCCTCTCTAAGGCGCTCGGTATACGGACGGTCGATGACCTGGAGGCGGCGGCGAAGGCCGGCCGGATCCGCGATCTCCCGGGGTTCGGGGAGAAGACCGAGCGAAACATACTTGAGAGCATTCAGATGAGCCGGCAGTCTAAGGAACGGCGGCTTCTCGGGCAGATCTTGCCTCTCGCCCTTGATATCGAGCGGCGACTGGCGGCGCATCCCTCGGTTCGCAGGGTTAGCCTTGCCGGGTCGATCCGCCGGCGAAAGGAGACGGTGGGAGACGTCGATATCCTGGCGACATCGACAAACCCTGAGGAGGTGATGGAGGTCTTTGCCAGCCTGCCGAGGGTTGAACGCGTCCTTGCCCGCGGGTCGACAAAGACCTCGGTGGTGCTTTCGGCCGGCATCCAGGTCGATCTCCGGGTGGTGGAGGATACGCAGTTTGGTGCCGCGTTGCAGTACTTCACCGGCTCAAAGGAGCACAACATAGCGCTCCGGAAGCTTGCCATCGCCAGGAACTGGCGGTTGAACGAGTACGGGCTTGTGGATCTCTCAACCGGCCGCCAGATCGCGGGCGAGGACGAGGTGGGTGTCTACCGCGCCCTCGATCTCCCCTGGATCGAGCCGGAACTGAGGGAGGACCGGGGCGAGATCGAGGCGGCCAGGGCCGGGAGACTGCCCAACCTGGTAGGTTACGACGAGATCAGGGGCGACCTTCACGTTCACACCACCTGGAGCGAGGGCGCTCACTCCATCGAGGAGATGGCGGAGGCCGCAAGGGCGCTCGGGTATGACTACATCGCGGTCTGTGATCACGCGGAGGCGCTACGGATCGCCCGCGGTCTCTCGCCGGAACGTCTTTCTGAACAGGTACGCGAGATCGAGCGGATCAACCGGGAGGGCGACGGCGGGTTCACCGTTCTCGCCGGTATAGAGTGTAACATAGGTCCTGAGGGCGGTCTTGACCTTCCTGACAGAGTCCTCGCCGATCTCGACGTGGTGGTGGCAAGCGTTCACTCGGGACTGAAGCAGCCGGAAGAGGGGATGACGAAACGGCTGATCGCGGCGATGCATAACGATAATGTCGACATCATAGGTCACCCGACGGGTCGGATCCTGCTTGAACGCGAGCCTTCAAGGGTCGATCTTGCCGCGGTCTTTGAGGCGGCGGCAGATCTTGGGGTTATGCTGGAGATCAACGCCTACCCATCCAGGCTGGACCTCTCTGACGTCAACGCCCGTGCGGCCCGCGATGCGGGTCTCCGGCTATCGCTCGGCTCAGACGCTCACAGCCGGGAGAACCTGCGGTTCATGGAGTTAGGGGTTGCGACGGCCCGGCGTGGATGGCTCACCGCGGATGATATAGCCAACACCCGGCCGCTTTCTGAACTGAGGAAGATCCTTCGGTCATGAGACGTCGCTGAGGCGGGAGGGGTGGCCAGAAAGCGGGAGATGAACGTGTCTGAATCCTCTCTTTATGCGGTCTCCACGATCTCAACGAGCCTGATCTCAAACGTCAGGGGCTTTCCTGCCAGGGGGTGGTTTGCGTCCAGGGTCACGCCAGATTCCGTGACGTCGGTGACGGTCACTATGGCTGCCCAGCCGTCGGGCTGCTGGATCTGGAACTGCTGGCCGGGCTCGGGCTCGATATCAGCAGGGAACTGGTCTCGATCGATGGTGATGGTCATCTCCACCAGGTGTGGGCCGTATGCGTCTTCGGGCTTGATTGTGGTGGTTCTCTCTTCTCCCGGCTCCATGCCGACGACGGCACGTTCAAACCCCGGGATGACCTCGCCGTTCCCGATGGTAAACTCGAGGGGGTCGCGGTTCTCGGAGGAGTCAAAGACGGTCCCGTCTTCCAGTCTTCCGGTGTAATGCACCCTGACGGTGTCGCCTTCTCTGGCCTGTGTCATACTTTTTATCACCACCGGGAGCGTTGTCGCCGATCCCTATTTATGTGTGCCGGTGAGCGTCACCTCCCGGATTTCCGGGTGGCGTGCAGGATCCCCATCACTCCCTGGGTGCCGCTGATGGGAGTCCTCTCGATCTCAAACTCGTAGTGTCTCCCGATGTAGTCCAGGAGCGCCCGGTTCACTGGCCCCCCGATCGGGGGCATGTGGAGTTCCATCTCTATCCGGCGGATGCCGTCAAGGTCAGATGGCCGGAGGGTCCACTCTGCACCCTCGCAGTCGCACTTTAGAAAGTCGCACCCTCCGGCCATGCTGATGTAGTCGGAGAGGGGTCTGGTGGTCACCTCGACAGTCCGTCCGCCCCAGGTGATCCGGGTGCGTTCGCCGGTGCCGAGCGCCCCCTCTGCCACGGTGACGTTGAGACGGTTCCTGGCGATGTTTTCGCGGAGGACTTCTGCAAGGACGGGTTCGACGGCCAGAACGTGGTCGGAGAGTTGGGCGGCCCGGATACAGAACCCGCCGACGTTTGCGCCGATGTCAATGACGATCTCATCTCTCCGGATGTCGTCAAAACGGTACTCGCCGACGAGGTAGATGGCGTCGGCCTCTGGCGGCATCTGCCGGAAGGTCAGGCCATCGTCTGTGGTGAGGAGGGGTGTGTCCTTTCGGTGCATTGAAACGGTCTGGTTGTGGGTTTTTTCACCGTGCCGGTCGGGTGTCCCCATGTTTGGGGGGGTTCTGGTTCTGTCTTTGGTGTTGTGAAAGAGCGTCCCGGTTGGGGGGATCACTCTTCGTTCGATATTCCTGCGATCTCAATGGGCTGGTCCAGCCTGACCCTGCCGATGCTCTTTCCCTTCATCCTCTCTACGACCTGGCCGGCGAGTCTCTCGGGAACCTCGACGGTTGAGTGGGTCTCGTAGATGTTGATCGCCCCGATGGCGTTTCCCGGGATCCCGGTCTCGCCGGCGAGCGCTCCGACGATGTCCTTTGGCCGGATCTGGTGTAGTCTTCCGGCAGGTATCCGGAGGAGGGCGGTTCCAGGCCGGAGATCCTGGGGCTGGCCCTGGCCTGTCCCGGCGAGTTCCTGTTTCAGGAGGGCGGCGGCGACCTCGAGTGAGGTGTAGTCCTCGGCGACGATACGCTCGACGATGTTGATGTAACGGTCGAGACCGCCATCGTTTATGGTGTGTTTCACCCGTTCGATGAGTTTGCGCGTCCGGCTCTCTTCGACGTCGCCGGGGGTGGGGAGGGGGATGCGTGCGATCTTGATCCGGGTGTAGTCCTGGATCGTCCGGAGTTTGAAGTAGTCTTTCGGGCCGACGAAGGTGATGGCCCGGCCGGTTCTCCCTGCCCGTGCCGTTCGGCCGATGCGGTGGATGTAGTATTCGATGTCCTGGGGGACGTCGTAGTTGATGACCAGGTCGACGTTGTCGACGTCGATCCCCCTGGCGGCGACGTCCGTCGCGAC
>Ga0116195_1000850_pt1 | contig 21673 bp, 16 predicted proteins | sample AD_SCU002_MetaG_FD_89881 | JGI IMG/M metagenome (GOLD analysis project Ga0116195, IMG submission 89881) | Active sludge microbial communities of municipal wastewater-treating anaerobic digesters from China - AD_SCU002_MetaG | ecosystem: Engineered > Bioreactor > Anaerobic > Digestate | place...
CAGCCTTCTTCTCAATATCAGCTTCAGACCAATCCGGGCTCATTCCAACAATGACAGTTCTGCTTAATATGTCAAGAGCATTAGGACACATATCATATGAATAATTCATATTTAGATCTTTATTTTGTAGCAGCTTGAACGGATCTAATACAGGGTGGTGTGATCCCCTTTTTTTCATTATTGGCTCCCAGTCGAAATAGACATGCTTCTTGCTATCTATAAGGACACCGGAATTTACACCTTCACTAGCAGCAAACTTCCTGGCAGCATTTTCGCTCTGCAGGAGGAAACCAACATTAGAACCGCAATCGCCCTTGATATCATTTGACCTAATAAACTTAATGTTCTTCTCGCCTTCAAGACGTGACATAAATGCCTTCTTTACCTTCCGAAGATCTGAAAGTATATCATCCAGGCGTTGAAGCTGAACTCTTAATATGGCTCCTGCAATTTCATTGGAACGTAATTGAGAACCTATGAAGATAGGAGTTTTTAGACCACCAGCATGAGGTCTGAACGCTGTACCACCATCATGATATATTAATGCCTTTTCGTAGATATATTCATCATTTGTGGTTACGGCTCCACCTTCTCCTGCAGTGATTATTTTGAAATAATTAAAGCTAAAAGCACCTGCATCACCAATACTGCCCAGCCTTCTGCCCTTATAGCTCCCGCCATCCGCCTGGCAGCAATCCTCTACAATCTGAAGGTTATGTTTTTCAGCTATTTCCTTAATTCTATCCATATTGCAGGGAAGTCCCAGCATATGTACAGGAATAATAGCTTTAGTATACTTTGAAATCTTTTTCTCTACATCATCAGGGTTAATTGTCAAACTATCATCTACCTCTGCGATAACTGGTATTGCACCTACGGCCACAACTGCCAGGGCAGTAGCCATAAAAGTATATGCCGGAACTATAATTTCATCCCCCGGACCTGCGCCTATACCAACAAGTGCTGAGATAAGAGCTCCGGTACCACCTGTTAATGCAAGACTGTACTTGGTACCTATTTTTTCTGCCAGCTCTTTTTCAAAACTTGCCACTTCCTTATTACCTTCGTTAAATCTAAATAGTTGACGGCTTTTAATTACCTTTTCAACTGCTCTAACTTCTTCATCTCCAATCCTGTACATAAAAATGCACCCCCATCTTCATATTTGCAATTATTTTTTTGCTCAGTTTGTTTGGAATGTGGATATGCAGGTTAAAGCATGCCTAAATGCACCTGCATTTTATTCATGTCACCTCAATATTATGCTTGTATTGCGCCTGTGTCGCGCCTGTATCGCCCTTACTTGTATTGTGCTTATGCCGTGCCTGTACATTACCTATATAATTTACGATTTGAAAGAGTTAATGAAGAATTTACAAATCGTAAATTACATCAAGGTAACAGAAGCAGATTTTAAATGTTTTAAAACCTGTTCTATATAGTTCATGTTTATAAATCGTGCCTACATTAAGAATAGTACAAATTAATATAACTATATAGTCAAGTTGGAGCATTTGTTTCTCAAAAATAGCTTTTTTGTTCTACTATTATTTTACATGGCTATTTTTGGGTATAATATCGCTATTTTTGACTATAGTTAAAATGCATAACAACTTATAATAAATATATACTCAATTTGTGCAATTATAAAAAAATAATACTAATTTATCCATTTGTGTAAGGAATGTGTAATTTAAACATGCCGTATCGCTACAACAAGTTTATGAATTTATGTACACGCTCTTGTAAGTGCAAGCAAAGGGTTAGTAATATGTAATATAGAACACAGTAATATATAATACCTTTGAATATAATGTCGCAGGAGGGATGTAATAAGTGAACTTTTTTGATTGTAATGTCTGCTATGGTTACGACGTTAGAAACAATGTGATGTACCCGGTCAATACTATAAATGAGTTAAGCTGCCATATGGAGCAGGCAGGTGTTGGCAAGGCAATGGTTAGCCGGGTAGAGCAGTATATAGCTGGTACACCTTCTACAAACCAGATACTGGCAGAGGACACAGCAAATCATCAAAATATGTATGGAATATGGGGTCTATTACCATCTCACACTCATGAAATTCCTGAGGGTGAATTTATGCTATCAATTATGAAGGAAAAGAGAATCTTTGGATGGCGTCTTATCCCTAACATCGGAAGGTATCTAATTAAGGATTTTGTGCTAAGGGATTGGTTTAAACTTGCTATAGAACGGAAAATACCAATATTTATTAATACGGCTCATGGGACCAGTTTTGAAGCAACAGTTGAAATCTTGAAAGCATTTCCTGAGTTAACTGTTATATTAACATACCCCCAAATATGGCCTAATGACAGGTATTTAAGGCCCTTTGTTGCAGAATACCCAAATGTTTATCTTGACTTATCCTATTGCATTACCGATGGGGGCATAGAATCTTTTGTTAATGAATATGGGGCTGGCCGATTGCTTTATGGAAGTGGATTTCCATACTGTTATTTCGGGGCAAATATGTTAATGATAAAGCACGCTGATATTTCGGAGGATGATAAGGCTGCTATTGCAGGCGGCAATATGACCGGAATTATAAAGGGGGTGTTGTTGTGATTAACTCTAAATCGGAACTAGCTCAAGGATTTTGGGAAAAAGGGAAATTACCGGATTGTCCTATTATCGATTTCCATGCTCATATGGGAGATAATGGCGGTATATTCCTGCCCAAGAGTACACCTGATGCAATGATCAATACTATGGATGCCTGTAATACTATTCTTACATGTTTCTGCGGACATGAAGCTCTCTTTGTGCCGTCCATTGGTGAAAAACTTGATATTGCAGCTGTTAAAAAGTATCCAGATAAATTTAAAGCATATCATGCTGTGGTTAGCCGTTACCTTAAACCGGAGGATGATATTGCCAGGGTACGGGAAAATCCTGATGTTTTTATAGGTTTTAAGTTCCTATGCGATTACTATGGGGTTCCTCTTAGTGATTCCAGACATGACAAGTATTGGGAATATGCTAATGATAACAGTTTATTAGTATTAACACATACATGGGGAGGCAGCAATCATAATGGATGCAAGGAAGCAGAGAAAGTATTAAGCAAATATCCGGATTTGGTTTTTATTGCAGGTCACTCATTTCATGGCGAATGGGATAAAGCTGTTGAACTTACGAAGAAATATCCAAATTTATATCTTGAATTGACTGCTGTATTGGATGATCGGGGACCATTGGATATGTTTGTTCAAGAGATTGGTTCTGAAAGGATTCTATTTGGAACGGATCTTCCCTGGTTTTCAACGCACCATGGGATAGGTGCAGTGCTTTCTGCTGAAATGACGGACGAAGACCGACGAAATATATTTTATCGTAATGGTGTTAAATTGTTGAAGAAGTTTTCTTGGTTTGAATATATGTGGAAAGATAGACAAAGTTGCATCCAATAAATTACATGCGTTGCAGGCAGGATGCACTGCAAATAATGAAGTGAAGGAGATATGTAATATGGGAAAAGCAAAGTTTGCATACACTGTATGGCAGTGGGGCACGGATAATAAAGAACAGCTAAGGCAGGCACTTGCAGATATACGTGAAGCAGGTTTCGAATACTTTGAAAGTGTAAAAGCCACCATAAACGTTTTTGATAACGATGTTTCGGGTTTTAAAGCGCTTTGTGAGGAATATGGAGTAAAGCCTGTTGGATTTTATTTTCATTTTAATGGTGATTGGGAAAATGATGTTGGAGATGTTAAGCGAAAACTGCCATTTATGGCGGCGTGCGATATTCACCGTATGAATGTTCAAGCGACAGGTGTTGTTGGCAGACCCGCAACGAAAGAAGAACTGGATTATAATATAAAGGCGATAAACGCCATTGCTAAATTAGCAAAGGAATATGATATTGTTCCAACCATGCATAACCACTACAATACAACTGTTATGTATGAAAGTGAAATTGATTATATGCTGCAGAATTTAGATCCGGATTTAGTAGCTTTTGGTCCTGATACTGCACACCTAGTAGCCGGTCAGTGTGACCCTGTAAAGGTAATAAAAAAATATGCAGATCGTGTTAAATTTACTCACTTGAAAGACATCACCAATGAAGGGATGGAAGCTGCCGGTATGCAGGCCGGCGTAGAGGTGTATACCAACTTCCGCGAGTTGGGTGAAGGTATAGTAGATTTCCCATCTATCTTTAAAATCCTGGATGATGCAGGCTATGATGGCTTCTTAACTGCTGAGCTGGACAGAAGTAGATTTGGGAACAAAGAAAGCGCAATAATGTCAATGAATTATTTAAAAGCTAATTATAAGCAGGATTGAATAATTTAGGAGTATGGAACAAGTGTAATTTAATACACATTATTGATTAAGCCATTGTTATTAGGAGGCGCTTCTTATGTCTGAATCACTAGAAGTTGGAGTAGGGAGAGCAGACATTACCCCTGCACTAGCGGTACAACTTATGGGCTATCGTGTTATAAGACGAGAGTCCATCAATTTTTATTGGTTTATCCAAATTATTTTCTGCATACTGAAAAACTGGCTGAAGGATGTTGTAAGTGATGAAATGCATATCCATATCTTCATCCAGGGACAAATGTATTTTTCTTCTTCAAGAGATATTCCTTCTTTAATATTATATAGAAGATACTTTTCAATTGAGATTTTAACTTTCTTATAGTATGTTTTTATGAAGACCCAAAATTAATCTTGACACCAATGATTCAGTAATGTATAATAAATTTAACTAAAACGTTTTTGTTGATCATTTTTAGTATTATCAATCAAATCATGAATCGGGTAGACTAATGCAAAATAAAACCGACAATTTATCCTATCTAAAACGAATTATGAGGGGGAATATCAAAATGGCAGGACCAGGATCCTATTTATTTGGTGAGGAAGAAAGAAATGAACTGCTTGATGTAATGGAATCAGGCTACTTATTTAGATATGGAGATGAGGAAAATCCTTGTTTTAAACGAAAAGTTGCAACTTTTGAAAAGGAGTTTGCTGAATATTCAGGTATAAATCATTGTGTGGCTGTTAGCAGTGGCACAGGGGCTCTTATGTGCTGTCTTGCAGCTATAGGGATAGGTCCCGGTGACGAAGTAATAGTTCCCGGTTATACTTTTATAGCAAGTATTTCATCAATTATTTTATCGCATGCAATACCTATTCTTGCAGAAATAAACGAATCTTTAACTATTGATCCCGAAGATATTAAAAAGAAAATTACTGGCAAGACAAAAGCTATAATGCCTGTACATATGCTTGGAAATCCTTGCGATATGGACGAGATAATAAAAATTGCAGAAGAATACAATCTCTACGTAATAGAAGATTGCTGCCAAGCTGCAGGTGCAAGCTATAAAGGCAGGAAAGCAGGAACTATTGGGCATATGGGAGCATTCTCTCTCAATATATTTAAAACTATAACATCAGGTGATGGTGGCATGGTTATTACAAATGATTACGACCTATATGAAAGAGCATTTGCTTTCCATGACCAGGGACATAAACCGAATAGGATGGGTGTTGAAGTAGGAAAAAGAAGTATTGTGGGCATGAATATGAGGTTAAATGAGCTGTCAGGTGCAGTTGCCCTTGCCCAATTACGAAAACTTGATACTATACTCGCATTGTTACATGAAAAAAAGAAGAAATTAAAGGATTCTATAGAAGCTTACATAAAAGATATTCCAGATGTTTATTTTAGAAAATTAAATGATGAAGGTGAATGCGCAACTCTTATGACACTTCTATTTAAAGACAAACAAAAAGCTGATTTGTTTGCTGAAAAAATAGGTGCAAAGACTATAGTTCATTCAGGATGGCATGTTTATAATAACATGGAGCAGATATTAGGTAAAAAGACAGCAACTGATTATGGATGTCCATATGTATGTGAAGCTTATGGAAGGGAAATTGAGTATAAAGCTCATATGTTGCCGATAACTGATAACATACTTGAAAGAGCAGTTAATATCAGTGTTGGAGTAGTAGACAAAGGACTAGGGTCACCATTTGGTATTAATATTACTTCAACAGATGATGAAATAGCTGAAGTTGCTTGCGAAATAATTACCCTTTTAAAACAAGTGACACTACGTACATAAAATATTATAGTGGAGTTGGAGGGAGATGAATGATATGTTTGCTCTGAATTCAACGGATGTAAGAAATGAATGGAGCCTTTAGCTGATCTTGTTATTTTACCGACTTTTCATAACTGCTGGGCGATATACCTGTTATGTTTTTAAAGCTTCTTGTAAAATGATGAATGCTTGTATAGCATAACTTTTCCGAAATTTGAGTAAAATTTAAATTACCTTGTCGGATTAATTTTTTTGCTTCTGCTATTTTAAAGTTTATGTAACAATCTATAATGCTTTTGCCGGTTGCTTCTTTGAAAAGATGACAAATATATGATTTGCTTAAATTGAACTTTTCACATATATCCTTAAGGGATATCCTTTCATAAATATTGTCCAGGAGATACTTTTCAATTGAATCAACAAGGGCATTCTCTGCATTTTTCTTTGCGTAGCGACTTATTCGACCGTTGCGCTCATTATTCTGATTACTGCGCATCAGAGCGATGAGAAACTGCTCAAGATAGCTTATTACTAATTGTTGTGATCCGATTTCTGAATTCTTGATATCCAACAGTTTTTTGTAAAGATTATTGGGAATAGAAAAAGATGTTTTCTGCGCTTCCTCCAAGAGAAGGGATAGTATTTTCTTATGCTGACTATCCACAGTGAAAATTTTATTTTCGAAGAACTTCATAGCCTCGCCTTTGACTGAAAAAGTTATTACCATCACATTGTGAGGGTCCTTTTTGTTTGAAGCCAGAGTATGAAATTCCATAGGCTTATGGAAGATTACATCTCCTTGCTTTATAATATATCCTGCATTATCTGCAATAACGGAGATTTCTCCGCTATCAACATATACCATTTCCCAAAAGTTATGACGCTCTCCCGTAAAGTAAAAATCCTTGCTGTGTTCAAAATAATAAAATGTATAAAGTCCTAAAATATCAATGTCTTTCTTAAAAGTTTTCAGTTCCAAACCCATTTTCTTTATCTCCGTGGAATATATGTTAAATTTTACACACAAAAAAGCAAAGACAAAATACAGTTGCTATTATATCATAAACATAAAATAACACAAGGAGTGAACATATTCCATATGAAAATTTATAAACCTGTTTTATAAACCTAAGAAAAAGTGCGAAAAGGTAAAAAGATGAAAAGATACATTTAAAACATTAAAAGATTATTGAAAAGAATTGGTGTAATACACGATTATAGAGTTAATTACTACAGCGAATTATATAACACAGCGAATTATATAACGCAAAAGTGATTCTACAAGGAGTAAATTGAGTTTTTACTTATTTACTGCCAAGTAACATGAACCACAAAACTTTTATAATGTTTTTTTATGCGTTATATATAGATACGGAGGATTTCAATGCATAATATAGTTTTAATAGGATGCGGTCATATGGGGACAGCACATTTGGAAGATATATATTTACGTGAAGATATTTGTGTGTATGGTGTTGTTGATATTATGGAAGAAAAAGCAAGGCTGACTGCTAAAAAATACAACGCAAAAAGTTTTAGTACAGATTATATACGCTATATGGAGGATGAAAATGTTGATATAATTATTTGCGCTACATACCCGTCGACTCACTTGCAAATATTAAAGGATTGCGTGAAATATAATAAGCACCTGCTTTGTGAAAAGCCTATAACGGATAATTTAGAGGATGGAAAAGAATTTGTTTCCATTGTTAAAAATACCAGTATCAAAGTTCTCATCGGATACATATTACGATATAATGAAACATACAAAAAGGTTGCTGAAATGATAGAAGAAGGTGCGATAGGAGGTCCTATTGTACTTAGAATGACGCAAAATAATCACACAGTTGAATGGGAAAAATATCTTGCATTGATAAAAGAAACATCACCAATAATAGATTGCGGAGTCCATTACATTGATGTTTGCAGGTGGTTTACAGGTGCCGAAGTCATTGATGTGGGAGGAATATCTTTAACAACGGAAAAAGATGTTCCGAAAGGTAAATACAACTATGGAATGATTACAATGAAATTATCTGATGGCAGTGTGGCATATTATGAAGCGGGCTGGGGTAAGACAGTCGCTGCTGATAATACAAAAGAATTTATCGGTCCAAAAGGCAGAATTAAAATAGTACAAAGTCATAATAGATTTTTTAACAAAGAAGAAGGAGACTTGATAGAGTACTATAACGTTGAAAATAAAGAGTATAAAATTATAAATGTTAATTGTAAGAGAAGACCTACAGGAGCTGAACTTGACAATTTAATAAATATGATTGAAAACAATGCACCATCTAATCCATCTATTGAGGATGTGTATAAAAGCTTTGAAATTGCAATAAAGGCGGATGATATAATAAGACCGGATATTTGCTTTTAATAGCTTTTGAAATTTTAGAGAACTTAAAAAATTAACGAATTATATAAATTGAAAATTTTGTAATTAAACAGATTGTTAAATACGTAATAAGTACAAATGTTTATATAATTTGGTAATTACAGCAGCTTTTGCTGCTGAGTAGTTACAACTATATTGTAATGGATAGGAGGATTTGTAATATGAAGGTTGGAATAATCGGTTTTGGCGGCCGTATAAGGGGTATGTTCAAAGCTCTCGAAAGACAGGAGATAGGGGATATTACCCTATCTGCAATTACTGATATTAGAAATGATGAAATTAAAGAGCTGTTAACAAAAGAAGGAAAAGATCCTGAAAAAGTCAGCTTCTACGAAGATCCTGACAAAATGATGGATAATGAAGAACTTGACGGAATAATGATAGGCACCAGATGTTCTTTGCACACAAAAATGGCTGTTAAGGTTCTTGAAAAAAACATTCCATTATTCCTTGAAAAGCCTGTAGCAACACATATGGATGATTTCTTCAAACTGAAAGAAGCAGGAGAAAAAACAAAAGCCCAGGCAGTGATTTCCTTCCCATTGCGTACATCGATTATTGCAACAACTGTCAAAGAGATAATCGATTCAGGAAAGATTGGCACAGTTGAACATGTTCAGGCTATAAATAATGTGCCTTATGGGAGAGTATATTTCCACCATTGGTATAGGGATGAGAATGAAACTCAGGGATTATTCCTGCAAAAAGCTACTCATGACTTTGACTACATAAACTATTTACTCGGCTCAAAACCTGTAGAAATTTGCGCAATGACGTCCAAGCAGCTTTTTAAGGGTGATAAGCCTGCTGGCTTGTACTGCAAAGATTGTGATGAATATTACACCTGTGATGAAAGTCCATATGTTATTAAAAAGTACTATAAAGATAATCCTATAGGTGAAATGTGCTGTTATGCAAAAGATACAGGAAATGAAGATTCGGGAAGTGCACTTGTAAGATATAATACCGGGATGCATGTAAGTTACTCACAGAACTTTTTTGCACGGCAAAAAGCAGGTGCAAGAGGAGCTAGACTATTTGGATTTAAAGGCACCCTTGAATTTGACTGGTACACTGGAGAAATAAAAGTATTCATGCACCACACGCCTCGAGTTGACACATATAAATTTGATATGTCCGGTGGCTCCCATTTCGGTGGAGATGATGTGCTTGCTGAAAACTTCATAAAAGTTATGCAGGGAATAGAAAACTCTATTGCACCACTAGAAGCAGGTCTTCTTAGTGCTCTCATGTGTATAAAAGGCAGACAATCTGCCATAACCGGAGAATTTAAGAAAATTGATGAAATGTAGTATACTCTTTTTTAAATAATACTCTCTTTATAGCAGGATGACTAAAGTCATTGGTGCATTTAATTTATCTGAAGAAAATATTGGTAAGGGGCATAAGTGGAGGTGCTGTAGAGCCTTTTAATCTGAGTGAAGGGATAGCAAAATCAGTGTTTGAACAAAATAATTACAATTCTATTGTTCATATTATTTTGTGAGTTTGATTTTGCCCGTAGCTGAATTTAAAGGCTCTAAGCACTGTAACGATAGCTTCTGGTAGATATTTCTTCAGATTTGATAAATGCACCCTAAAGTCATCCTGCTATATTATATTTACCGCAATTAATGTATAATGTTATTATTGGCTCTATACTACCAATTGAGTTAAAGGTGAGATCTTATGAATGAAAACAGGCAAAAAAGAATTAGCGAAATTGTCCACAATGTATTATGGTATAATGAGAATCCAGGTAAAAATTATCTACAGCGAGTCATAGCAATTGTAGAAAAAGCTCTGGGAGTTAACATAACCTATATAAACATAAACCGTAATACGGCTTCAGATTCACGCCTGGATATTTTACGCAATAATGCTGTTCACAGCAGCAGTTATTGCTTATTTATAAAAGAAAAGATTAAAGGACAAAAGTATTGTTATATATGTAAAATGAAGGGAATAAAAAAATGCATGACCTTAATGGAAGAGTTTGATGGTATGTGCATAATGGGTGTGCACGATATTGTAAAGCCTGTTATAAAGGATGATGAATTGTTTGGTATTCTTTACTTGAGTGGAATACGTTATACTCCCGAAGAATGTAAAGCAAGAGAGTTGATAAATAAGCATTGTAAATTGCTTGGCAGATATGAGGAGGAAATGCTTAAGGAGTATTTGAGACTAACGCCTGTGAATATTGAAGGACTTGGGGTTATGGAGAAATGCCTGGAAGAACTGCGACAAATCATTCTGGATATATTAAATACTATGAAACCTTTAAATGTCGGCGGGAAAGAAATCTCCGGTAGTTCGGGCGCTTCCGCTTCAGATAAAAAATGGATTTATAATACCATCTTGCCATATATAGAAGAGAATTATAAAAATAATGTCTCTCTTGAAGAACTAGCAGAGACTTTTTTCATAAATTCACAGTACCTTTGCAGATTATTTAAATCTAAAACCGGTATGAATTTCAAACAGTATATTACGCAGCTTAGAATTGAAGAAGCCAAAGCAAAACTTACCGTGCCAATTAACTCAATAACGGATATTGCTCTGTCTACAGGCTTTAACGATCCAAATTATTTTAGCAGAGTTTTCAAAGATAATGTTGGAATGACTCCGTCAGAATATCGAAAATCAGCGTGTCCCTGTAGTCAATTTAGTGCTAGTTGTAGTCAAAAAATTAAAGGTTTTATAGATTAACTTATGCTAGTATTAGAGCAACTGAAAGCAAAAAAATCAGATATTCATCTAAAGTGAACAACCTAATAAATTCTTGCTTAACATATGTTACTTTGCACTTGTATTATATGTATTAACTAAATTCGAGATATATTTATAATAAAACGGGGTGATAATATTGGAAAATCATTCAAAATATGATGTCATAGTTGCCGGCGGCGGTCTTGCAGGGACTTTATCTGCGATTGCTTGTGCAAGAGAAGGCTTGAAAGTATTGTTAATAGAACGATACGGTTTTCTTGGAGGTATGGCTGTATCAGGTCTTGTCAATCCTTTTATGCCGTATTTTTCTAAGTCAAAGATTGACGGGTCAGAAATTCCGGTTAATAATGCCGGACTTTTTCAGTCCTTATTGGATAGGCTTTCTGAAAAAGACTCACTGAAAAACCGTTCGATATTTAATGAACAAGTATTGAAAGTTATATTGGACGAAATGATTTTAGAAAACAATGTAGATGTACTTTTCCATTCCTTTGTATTCGAAACCAGGAAAGAAGGAAACTTAATTGCAAGCCTAAAAGTTGTAGGAAAGTCCGGTGTGAGAGAATATGAAGCTGATTACTTCATTGATGCCACAGGGGATGCTGATTTATCTTATCTTAGTGGCTGCGAGACAAAGCAGGGCCGGGATGAGGATGGGTTGTGCCAGCCAATGACTACCTGTTTCCGCATAAAGAAATCTGCTTCTGCAGAAAATGAACCAAAGATGTCCAGAGCTGATATAAATAAGATATATAACCAGGCGCAGAAAGAAGGGAAAATTAAAAATCCTCGTGAAAATGTATTGATTTTTGATCATACATGTCCGGATGTAGTCCATTTCAACTCTACCAGGATTGTTGGAAAATCAGCAGTAGATGCTGAACAGCTTACAGAGGCGGAACTTGAGGGAAGAAGGCAGGTCTATGAACTGTATTGCTTTATGAGGGACAACATTCCTGAGTATAGGGACAGTGTTCTCCTTGAAATTGCACCACAGGTTGGAATCAGGGAAAGCCGCCGTATTGTTGGAAAATATGTACTTACCGGTGAGGATGTGTTGAACTGTGTACAGTTTGAGGATGCTATTGCAAGAGCCTGCTATGATATCGACGTTCATAACCCGGCGGGAACAGGTACAGTTATTAAAAGAATAAAAGGCGACTATTATACAATACCATTAAGATCTCTTATTCCTAATGGCGCAGACAATTTAGCTGTTGCAGGAAGACCTATTTCCTGTGACCATGAGGCACATTCCTCATTGAGAGTTCTGCCAATAGCTTCATCAATAGGAGAAGCAGCAGGTTGCGCTGTAGCTGCAGCGGCAAAAAGCAAGCTTACACTCGACAGAGTTAACTATGAAGATGTTCAGAATATGCTTTCAAAATATGGCGCAATATATTAAATAAAATCTAAAAATGGGAGGGTGCATTTATTAAAAGTGAAGAAATATTTACCAGGAGCTGACGTTACGCTGTCTAGAGCCTTTAAATTCAGCTCCAGGCAAAATTGAACTCATAAAATTGTCTGAAAGAAAAATAAGAAACAATTTTACTCAAACAACAATTTTGCTTATCTTACACTCGGATTAAAAGGCTCTACAGCAGCTTCACTTATGCTCCTCACCAATATTTTCTTCACTTACATTAAATGTACACAAAATGGGAGGCTTTTTTTGCTGATGGCAAAGGAAGCTTCCCAGTTTCAATTTTTGCAATGTTCTCATATTATTTATCAGAAAGTAAAAAATCCCATACAGCTTATATTTGATAGCATATCTTTGCACTAAAAAACTCAATTATGCAGATTCCGTTATAATATTAGAACAAATCCATAGATTCGTTGAAACGCTATAATATTGTATATATAATAATAGTGGGCCTATTAATAGCAGACTGCAACAACGGACTATATAAAAAGAGGTGAAATGTATGATTAAACTTGGTGTAAATACCGTACTTTTCAAGGCATATTCCTTTAAGGAAGCAGCGAAAGCTATCAAAACATCAGGATATGATGGCCTGGAAATATCTGCGATAAAAGGTATGTGCGAGCACCTGGATCTTGATAATTGGAAATCGCAAAAGAATGATATCAAAGGTATCATGGAAGAATACGACCTTGTAATGCTGTCGTCCGAGGTGGCTTCTCTCGATGAAGACAGGCTTTTAAAAGCATTTGAAGCAGGAGCGGAAATAGGTATACCGGTAATAAACATAGGACCTGGCGGGAAAGCCGGAGACGAGGAAAGTCTTAAAGCAAGTCTAGATAAAATCGCCAAAATGTCTGAAAAAGCTTCTGAGTTTGGCATAACTCTCTGTGTCAAAGCCCATGTGGGAGCTTCAATATATAACACATCAACCACATTGAAAGCTATGGATTACGTTAAGAGTTCCGCTTTCGGTATTGATATGGATCCAAGCCATATATACCGCGCAGGAGAGCTTCCTGAGGATGCATTGCCTGAAGTAATAAGCAGAGTAAGACACATACATATCCGTGATTGTAAAGGCAGAGGTCCTAGCCCCGGTGAGCCTACTCTACAGGCATGCGGAAGGGGAGACATAAATCTGTTTGGCTATTTTAAAGCCATGGTTGATGCTAAATATGATGGCCCTGTGTGTCTTGAGGTTATTGGTCCTGAACAGGATATGACATCTGCATCAATTATAGCAGCTGAGAGCTATGGATACATGAATGCCTGTCTTAAAATGCTGGGGGCAAGATAGAGGAAATATTATTTAAGAAAAGTCCTGCAGTTGCAGCTTATTTTTTTACTATACCTGAATTCTAAATTGACTATTTTATTACAATTTATAAAGTGAGATTATATTTTGAAGGGGGATATTAAAATGGCCAAAAAACCCAACCTGTTATTCTTTGGAATCGACAGCTTAAGATCAGATCATATGAGCCTTTACGGCTATAAACATCTTACAACGCCTCATATTGATAAGTACGCAAAGGGGGGCATAGTATTTGAAAATTGTTTCAGCCCAAGTATTCCTACTACATCCGGATATTCGTGCATGTTTACAGGGAAAGATTGCTTTGGAACAAATGTTGTGGCATTAAGACACAAGGGCGGAATTGCTGATGGTGTGAAAACTCTGGCTGAAGTACTTAACGAGAATGGATATAACTCAACATGTATCGGCTTCGGCGGTAATCCTGCATCCCGTGGATTCGGCAAATATATTGAGTATGAAGGCTGGGGTTCCTGGGAAAAGGGACGCTCTCCCAAAGCTGAAAATCTTAATAAAGTGGCTATTCCCGAACTGGAACGCCTTGCAAAAGAAGATAACCCCTTCTTCCTTTTTATGCGTCATATGGACCCTCATTCTCCATATCTTCCTCCAGAACCTTTCCATAAAATATTCTATGGAGCGGATGAGTTTGATCCAAACAACAAATCTCTTGGGCCTGTATACGAGTTTAAGCCTTTCAGAGATTATTTCTATACCTGGTTTGCACCGGGATGCACGGACAAAGATTATATAATTGCTCAATATGACGGAGCAGTAGCCTATATGGATGCCTGCATACAGAATATATTAGCCAAACTGGAGGCTTTGGGGCTGGAAGAAGAAACCCTGGTTGTTTTTACATCCGACCATGGTGAAACTCTCTATGATCATGATTGTTACTTTGATCATCACGGACTCTATGATTGTACACTTACAGTTCCGCTGGTGCTTCGTTTTCCTGGAAAACTGCCGAAAGGGAAGAGATATCCTGACTATTGTCAGCTTAAAGACATTATGCCCACTATAATGGAGATACTGGGGGTAGACACAGGCATTGATTTTGATGGAAGAAGTCTGATGCCTTTAACAAGGGGAGAATACAGAGAAGCAGAACCTGAGTTTTATATAACCGAATGTACTTGGATGAGAAAGCATGGCTGGAGAACACCCGAATGGAAGCTTATCCATGCATTGGAACCGGATTTCCACTTTAAACCTGAAGTTGAACTTTACAACTTAATTAAAGACCCTGAAGAAAATAACAATGTAGCGGATAAGGAGCTGGGGGTTGTAAAGATGCTTAAAGAACGTATGCAGCAGTATATAGCAAAGCGTGAAAAGGAAACCGGAAGAGAAAATCCCATGTACAATAATCTTGATTGGCATGGAAAGGGCTGTGGTCCTTTCAAAACATCACAGCAGGCGTATGACTCTTTGCATATTGGTGACCCTGAAGCTGCTAAAAAGCTGCAGGCTGCTCTTGCACAGAAGAAAACTTAATTGATAGAAATTACCTGACATTTAACTTAATTATTGCTCAATGAAATAGAAATGAGGAGTGCATTTATCAAATATATAAAAATGTATACCAGGGGCTGTCGCTACGGTACTTAGAGCACCTCCACTTATGCCCCTTATCAATATTTTCTTTATTTAAATTTAATGCACCCAGAATGGGAGAATGATTAAAAATGCTTAAAGCATGTATTATTGGAATGGGGAATATAGGAAACACTCATGCGAGGGTATACACTGGGTGTGATAAGGCTGAACTGGCAGGAGTCTGTGATATAATCCCTGAGAGGGCTGAAAAGGCAGGTAAGAAGTATGGTGTGCCTTTTTACCTAAATGCAGAAGATATGCTTAAAAATGTAAAGCCGGATATCTGCAGCATTACCACTGGTGGTTTTGAATATTCAAGTGATCACTATATCCCTACTATACAAGCGTTGAAAGCGGGGTGTAATGTGCTGTGCGAAAAACCAATTTGCAATGACCTTGAAAAAGCTCAAATTATGGTGAATACAGCTAAAAAACTAGACAGGTGTTTTGCCATAAACCTGAATCATCGTTTTACTCCTGCTGCACGCATAGTAAAACAGTGGCAGAATGAAGACCGCCTGGGACATCTTTTGTTCATAAATATGGCTCTTTGGATAGGAAGGTTTGAACCTCTTGAATCCGAGTATTACCACCTTAAGGCACTTAACCCGCACAGTGTTGATATAATGCGTTATTTCTGCGGTGATGTGGATACTGTTCACTGTTTTGCAATGAAAGCACCCGGAAGGAATATCTGGTCAACAGCTTCAATAAATATGAAATTTAAGAATGGCGCTGTAGGTCACTTAACAAGTTCATATGATATAAAACGGGGACACCCTATGGAGCGCTGCGAAATTGCGGGTACAAAGGGGCGTGCGATATTTGAAGATATGTGGCGGGAAGCTGTTCTATATCCTGCAGATAGTCTGGTTAAGCAGGTTTACACTAATCCTGTCTTTGGAAGCTTCAGCGACTTTTATGACACTTTCCGTGACAGGATAATCTGTTTTGTAGATCAGGTTGCCAGAGGTGACAAACCTGAGGACATTGATGGTTCAGGTGAACAGGGGCTTGAAGCAAGCCGTGTAATTCATGCTGCAATTGAGTCTATTAAGACAGGGTTTCCTGTTAAGGTTGAATCAATAAGGAAGTAAAAGAAAGAGGAATAAATCATAATAAAGAAGCGTTAAAGAAAGCAGCGATAAAATAAAGAAGTGTTAAGGAAATATTAAAGATTAAAGAAAGCAGCGATAAAACAGAATATAGAGAAGGCTTAAAGTAGTATTAGAGCAGAACTGTAAAGTAAAATGTCACAAAATAACTTATAGAGAGTGGGGCTTAAGGGCTTAATGGCTGAGGTAAGATTTTTAGAAAAAAGTAAATTTTTTGAAGATAAAAACATACCAATACTTGTTATGGATACTGAGCATCATGGAAGGGTAGGTTTGCACAGCCATGACTTTATCGAAATTGTTTACATTGATAAGGGGTTTTCCATGCATTTCTGTGAAGGAGAAACCACCATTCTCACATCAGGCGATTTGTTTGCTATAAGACCTGGGGAAGTACATTCGTATAATAGTGCACATCACACATTTTTATACAACTGTTTATTTTGTATGGAGGCTCTGGAAGGCATTTCATCTGAAATTGCCAAACTGCCGGGTATAAACCAGATATTTCAACAAAAACAAGGGAAATGGGAAAAGCTGCACCTTGATTTTTCTGAAAGACGCGAGGTCTTATTATATCTTGAAAAGATGAAATGGGAACAGGTTAATCGCAGTATAGGCTGGGAACTGAATATGAAAAGCTTATTAACCAGCTTCCTGGTATTATATTCCAGACTATATAGCAATCATCATGAAAGCTTGGATAAAAACAATAAAGCTCAGATACTTCATGTTCATAAAGCCTTAAAGTATATAGAGGAAAACTATCGACTGGATTTTTCACTAAAGGAGATGGGGGCTTCAATAAACCTAACTCCTGACTATATATCACGTCAGCTTAAAAGTGCTGTAGGTCTATCAACTATTGAGTATTTGAAAAATTTTAGAATTGCAAAGGCAATTGAACAGCTAAAGACGACAGAGTTGCCTATTTCAGAAATCGCCCAAAACACAGGATTTGGAGATTTAAGCAACTTCTCACGGCAATTTAAACAGGTAGTCGGGGTTTCGCCTTCTGCTTTCCGCAAGGACGAATAGGCAAGAATGGTTATACTTTGGCTTCATGAATTAGGCTTATGAATTAGTACTACTTTGTTATGTTGCCAATGAAAAGCGACATCTTTCCGATGTTATAATAAATTATCCCGGAAGACATCGCTTACCAAATTGGCATATTAGTAATAGGCTTACATAATTTATTAAAAAAACCATAGAAAGGAAGGTAATATATATGGCACTAAAAATAGGTATTGTAGGTATGGGTGGTATTGGAAATCTCCATGCTGAATGTCATAAGAAAGATCCTCTTGCAGAACTTGTTGCAGTCTGCGATATTATCAGGGAAAAAGCCGATGCTGCTGCTGAAAGGCATGGGGTTAAAGCATATTACAGCTTGAAGGAAATGCTGAAAGCTCATCCGGAACTTGATGTTATTGATGTTACAACCAGTGGCTATGAAAATGGCAGCTGGCACTATGTACCTGTTATGGAAGCTATTGATGCGGGTAAAAACGTACTTACAGAAAAACCCATATCCAATGATGTAGCTGAAGCAAGGGAGATGGTGAGGTTTGCAGCGGAGAGGGATGTTTATTTGGGATGCAATCTGAACCACTTTTTTACTGAGCCGGCTGATAGAGCAATGAAGTATATTAAAGATGGCAGGGTAGGTGAACCTGTATATTGTTTGCACAAAGTTGGATTCAACGGCGGAGAAGCAAATTATGGAGGACCTGGAAGTCCAAGATGGCAGCGTCCATATTCCCATGTTAAAGCATTTCTCGCACATCCCTTTAGCGTTATGCGTTATTTCTGCGGCGATATTACTCATGTTCAGGCATTCCTAAACAAGCCTGGAGTTAGAAAAAGTGCAGATGATTTAATGCTCTCAATTAACAGCGTCCATGTACGCTTCGAAAATGGCAGCGTTGGATATTTATTATCACAGAGAGGAGATGCAATGTTTGGGCTGGGTGGCTGGTGGAGTTTTGAAATGGCAGGAACAAAAGGCACTTTCTGCATAGAAAATTGTGTAGAGCAACTTACTTTCTGGGATTCACCCAAGAAAGGTGAAAAAACCCCGGCTGCTCCTGAAATACTAAATACCGGAATAACCGACTTTAATTCAACCTTTCCTACAAGACTTCATGCATTCCTGGAAGATATAACAAATGGAGTTCCTAAAGAATTCCTGAGAGCGTCCGGACGGGATGCACTGGCAACTCTTGAATATACCTTTGCTGCTATAGAATCATATGAAGAAGGCGGTGCACTGGTGCGTCCAAACAGATTGCCAAATGTACACGGTCATCCGTCAGTTGTATGGTAGGTAGAAAACTCACCGTTGAATAAGGTTGCTATATATAACGCACAAAAGTAACTACACTATAAAAGTTTTGTGCGCTTATGTTACCTTAAATAATACACAAAAATACAATTTGTTCCTTGAAAATCATTTTTGCGTTATATATATAATAAATTGCGTCATTTCAATTCCTAATTATAAAAGAGGAAGACTTATAACGGTTTGTAAAAAAAGTAGTTAATATTGGAGGAAAATATGAAAAAGATAATTTCTATATTATTAATCATTGTAATGATGTTTAGTATTGCTATTTTCTCATCTTCATGTGGAAATAGAGGTAAAGATGATGGTTCAACAAAATCAGGCTCATTATCTGACAAATCACCATCCTCATCTACAGTTTCATCATCTGCCGATTCCACATCATCTACTAATTCAGCAGTATCTAAGGAGCCTGTATCCCTTACTTTTTTGCGAATTGGCAATGATGCTCCGGAAGCGGAATATTGGAAGTCCTTAATAAAGGATTTTGAAGAAAAGAATACAAATATCAAAATTCAATACGATGACGCTGCAATTGGAGAGCCCATGGAAACCAAGCTTAATACACTTTTTGCCGGAGGTGCAGGCCCTGATATAATAGGGCATGGAATTCTTTCGGTAGCGAACAGAGTTGAAGCCGGTCATTATACGCCTATTTCCGAATACTTTTCTAAATGGGATGGTAAAGAAGATATAATGGAAAGTGTTCTTGCAAATGGTACATATAAAGGTGAAGTGTATGGACTTGCATATTCAACCACACCTTTTGTTTTTGCATATCGTAAAGACATGTTCAAAGATGCAGGCTTGGACCCTGAAAAACCACCTCAAACATGGGATGAATTGAAAGACTATGCAAAACGACTAACTGTAAAAACCGGCGATAGGATTACTCGTGCAGGATTTGCATTTCCAATGGCTGCAGGAAATTTTGTTGAGTTTGATGTCTTCGTTTTTGGGAATGGGGGCAGATTCTATGACGAAAACAATATGCCCACTATAAACACTCCTGAAAAGGCTGAAGTGTTTGAATTCCTGAAAGGATTTATTGATGAAGTAAATATTCCGTACAACAGCAATGAAGTAAATCCATTTATAAAAGGAAATGCTGCAATGACTCTGATAAATAACGTTGCATTGCGTCCTGTACTTGCAGATCCTGAGTTGAAAGATAAAATTGGTGTTGCAGTACCTCCATACAATAAGAAAAAAGCAACATTTTCGGGATGCAACATGCTCTTTATAGGTGGAGACTGTAAAAATAAAGATGAAGCGTGGAAATTTATAGAAGCAGCACTAACAAAAGAGCAGATAATAGAACGCAGTAAAAAGCTTAATATACCAGTTACTCGAAAATCACTAATAGACGAATTTGCAAAGCTGGATCCTTACAATGCAGTAAGAGCTGAATGTGTTTCGGCTGGTATCGGTATGCCAAGAACAACCTGGTCTCCCAGATTCCAGGCTATAAGAAATGAAATGGTTCAGAAAGTGCTTTATTCAAAAGCATCAATACAAGAGGCTTTAACAGAAGCTCAGAACAAATTGATGGAAGAGATAAAGTAACAATGGGTAAAGGGGTGCATTTAAAATTTTTGAAGAAATATATTCCAGAAGCTATCGTTACGGTATTTAGAGCCTTCACTAATGCTTCTTTCAATAATTTCTTCAAAAATAAAATATGCACTCTGGGTAAAGTAATAAATTGATAATATAATTAATTAATGAATGAATAAATTAAGAAAGAAAAAATAATTAAGGGTGATATAAATTAGTATGCAGGCAAAAAGGCGTGATGGTTTAAATCAAATATATCAAAAAAAAGAGGTTATTGAAGACAGCTTCTTCAAGGGTAGAGCTTCGAAAAGCAGAGCTTCCGGAAACAAAGTCTTGAAAAACAGACTCAGCAAAGATGATAGGGAAGCTTACATCATGATATCACCCTTTTTTATCTTTTTTGTTCTCTTTGTGTTGGTTCCCATAACTGTAAATTTTGTCAACAGCTTTACAAATTACAATCTTGGGAAAACAAGGGGATTCGTAGGTCTTGAAAACTATATTAAGTTGTTTGTGGACAGAGATTTTCTTCGTTCTCTGTGGAATACCTTGATTTATGCTGCATTCAGTGTAATCCCACTTACGGTTTTGGGGTTTATTACAGCAGTTGCAGTTAATGGACGGGCAAAAATCTTCTATATAACAAGGGCACTTTTCGTATTTCCCTATGTAACTTCTATGGTTGCAGTTTCCATGATCTGGCTATATATGTATGAACCTACGACGGGAGTATTTAACAAGATACTTATATCACTAGGATTCGAACCCTTAAAGTGGTTGTTCGATGAAAAGCTTGCATTGCTTTGCTTGATTATTATGAACATATGGAAAAACATAGGATACGTTATGATAATTTATCTTGCAGGGCTTCAGAGCATTCCGGAAAACTTATATGAAGCGGGAAAAGTTGACGGAGCCTCAGAATTTAAAATGCTGTTTAAAATTACCATACCCATGGTGCGGTCTATTTCATTCTTCATATTTGTTACAACCAGTATAGAATCATTTAAAACCTTCGAACAAGTCCGGATTATGACTGGCGGTGGACCAGTAAACAGTACTACCACAATTGTACA
>Ga0116195_1000852_pt1 | contig 21645 bp, 18 predicted proteins | sample AD_SCU002_MetaG_FD_89881 | JGI IMG/M metagenome (GOLD analysis project Ga0116195, IMG submission 89881) | Active sludge microbial communities of municipal wastewater-treating anaerobic digesters from China - AD_SCU002_MetaG | ecosystem: Engineered > Bioreactor > Anaerobic > Digestate | place...
AGGCCCAGGTACATTACAATATCCAATATGCGTTGCATGGCAACCCTGTCAAATTTTCCGCAAAGGTATAATCATGATGATTGTTATTGTGGATTTCCTGCATGAAATCAACCTTAATTTTCTGATGCTCATTCGAGCACATTAAAAAATTAACAACATTACAGGGCATCATGTTCAAATATATTTTATATATTCGTATTTATTATATCAAGATCACTGCTGTATCAATTCAATTAGAAACGACAATGAAAAAGCTGATCATTTCATTATTCATTGCATGGACGCTAATGATATGCATCAATGCCCTGCAGGCCCAGACCTGGGAGTGGAGCAAACGGATAGGAGGGAGTCAGGTAGATGAAATCGAGCGCGTGGAGACGGATCCCAGTGGTAATGTGCTGGTTGTGGGGAAGTTCAGTGGATCCTTCATGTATGAAAACTACCCGATGAACAGTGCAGGTTCAAAAAACATTTTCGTGTCGAAATACGCTGCGGACGGCACTTTGTTATGGGTCAGGGGTCTGGGAGGCGTTGGACTGGATGAAGGGCTTTGTGTGGGCACGGATAAGGATGACAATGTCCTGATTTCCGGGAGTTTTACCGGTCAGGCGGTTTTTGATACGGTTGTGGTAAATGGTTTTGCCGGAGATGAGATCTTTATCGTCAAATACAACGCCCTGGGAGAGTTTCAATGGGTGCGCACTGCCGGTGGCCCGGGCAATGAAAAAGGCAAGGGCATCGCAGCCGACCAGCACGGGAATGTGTGGTTGACCGGGTATTATTATGACACCTGCCATTTTGGTAATCAAACGCTGGTAAGTCCCGGGCTTGACAACATCTTTGTGGCCAAATATGATCCGGTGGGAAACCTGAAATGGGTAGCGGATGCGGGAGGCGTCTATTCTGCCTGGGCTTCTTCCATCTCCATCGACGGTTTTGACCGTGCCTACATCACCGGATCTTTCAAACAGACAGCGGTCTTTGGTGCCCACAGCATTACTTCCTACGGAGGGAATGATGTGTTTCTGGCCCGGATTGACAGCAGCGGGACATGGACGCTGGCCGTTCATGCCGGAGGAACAGCGGATGATTTTGGCAATGGAATAGAAGTCGATGTCAACAATCACATTGCCGTCACCGGATCTTTCTTTCAGACAGTGCTCTTTCCGCCAACCGCCACCATTTCGTCCAATGGCGATAAAGATGGCTTTGTCGCCTTTTATGATCCTTCCGGAAGCTGTCTGTGGGCCAGAAATATGGGAGGATCTGGAAGTGACAAAGGCATAGAAGTCAGCAACGACAAGGATGGAAATGTGTATGTCACTGGATATATCAATGGTAACGGATATTTTGATACCCTTTACCTGGCCGGTAACGGGAATGATGAAATCTTTCTGGCCAGGTATTACCCCGGGGGGGCGTTACAGTATGCGGTGCTGGCAGGCGGCAGTTCACAGGATTACGGCAAAGGTGTTCAATGTGCCAGGCAGGGTGTTGCCTATGTAGCGGGATTCTTCCAGGGAACGGCTACTTTTGGAAGTCAGGTCCTGACCAGCGCCGGAGACAGAGATGCATACGTTGCCAGATACTATGATGGTAGTCCTTTGTTCCTTCAGCAACCTGCTTCGCAGGATGTGTGTGCCGGCGACAGCCTGCACCTCAGTGTGCAGATGTCGGGACCCGGTCCGTTCAGTTATCTCTGGTTTGATGAAGCCGGAAGCATACTCGGGGCAGTATATCCTTTCTTTTCTTTAAAGACACCAGACACCACCTATTCCGGTAAGTATTACTGTATGGTCAGCAATGCCCATGGCAGCGTGACCAGCGATACCGCCATGGTTCGTGTACACCCACTGCCTGCTGTTGATCTTGTTGCACCCGATACCCTGATGTACCAGGATACCCTTGTGCTCTTTGCAGGAGGCGGTTTTGCCTCCTATCTCTGGTCCAATGGTGCCACCGCTGACCATATTGTTCTGTATCCCGTTACATTGGGGACGGGCATGAAGACGTTTTCTGTGACCGTCACCGATCAGTACGGCTGCCAGGCAGCGGATACGGTCCGGATCATGATCGTCCATACCGGAATGGAGGAATATTGGCCTTCTGACATCCGTGTTTATCCCAATCCGGCCACGGGTCATCTGGTCATAGACCGTCTTCCACTGGGAATTCTGGACATCCGTTGTTTCGATCTTTATGGAAGAAGGGTATATCCCGGGGCGCGTTTCGACCCTGTCAGCCTGACATTGAACATTGATGCTGAACACCTTCCGGCAGGAACCTATATTGTCCTGTTTTCCGCACTTTTTCGAGACACCCATGTAAATCATTGTAAATCAGCATGTATTTATTATTTTTGGGTGTCCCGAAATAATAAGACATGTTCGTTCGCACCAAGTTGAACAAATCTGGAAGCACTAGCGTCCAGATAATTAGCAAGGCTAGGGGGCGGTATAAAGTGATCAAAAGCTTTGGTTCCGCCATCACGCGGCAGGAAATAGACCGCTTGGTACAGGCAGCCCAACAAGAGATTGAACAACTCTCCAAGCCACAAAGACTTTTCCCTTCTGAGACCGATGAGATGATTAAGAACGTCTTATCCTCTCTAAGCAACTCAAACATACAAACAGTTGGTCCTGAGATAATTTATGGAAAGATCTTCGATCATATTGGTTTTAATAAAATACGAGAAGAGCTTTTCCGTCATCTGGTCATATCACGCCTGGCCTTTCCATTGAGCAAGTTAAAGACGATTGAATACCTCTACCGGTATCAGGGCATAATGCTTGACATCGATGCCGTGTACCGTTTTTTGGACAGGTTCAGTAATCGCTTGAAGGACAAAGTTGAAAAGATTGCTTTTTCCCATACACTCAGCGTCCTGGAAGGAAAAATAAGCGTGGTATTTTACGACATGACCACACTCTATTTTGAAGCCTCTGATGAGGATGATCTTCGCAAGACAGGTTTTTCCAAGGATGGTAAACATCAACACCCACAGATCTTCATTGGTTTGCTGGTGGGTTTGGGCGGTTATGCCATTGGTTATGATATTTTCGAGGGTAATACTTACGAGGGTCATACACTGATTCCCTTTCTTGAAAAGATCAGTAGTAAGTTCAACCTGAATAAGCCGGTTGTTGTTGCAGATGCGGGCTTGTTATCAAACGAGAACATTAAGGCATTAAAAGCAAATGGCTACGAGTACATTCTTGGAGCACGGCTCAAGAATGAAACGGAGAGGATCAAAAAGCAGGTATTGCAGAACACGTTCACCGATGGCTCAATAATAAGCATCGCTAAATCAAATGATACAAGACTTATCGTCAATTACTCAGCAGCGAGGGCAACAAAAGATCAGTACAACAGGAAACGGGGCCTGAACCGATTGGAAAAGCAAATAAAAGCAGGCAGGCTTACAAAATCGCATATCAACAAAAGGGGTTACAACAAGTACCTGCGGCTCTCCGGGGAAATAACAATCGAGATTGATTATGAAAAGTACAATTATGACCAAGTTTGGGATGGACTCAAAGGATACAACACAAATAGCGCTTTAAGCAACCAGGAGGTTATTCAGAATTACAAAAACCTGTGGTTTGTTGAAAAGGCATTCCGGATGTCAAAAACCGATCTACGTATAAGACCAATTTACCATAGGTTACGCGACAGAATAGATGCTCATATCTGTATTGCATTTACAGCCTACTGCATTTACAAGGATCTTGAGCGTATACTCTACCAATCAAAATCAACGCTATCCCTCAAGAAAGCAGCGGAGCTCACTCATAATATGTACCAAATAACATATACCCTCCCAATCTCTAAACATACACAAAAACACTTACTAAAGATGGATAAGGATCAGCAGGAACTATTTGATATTATCCAAAATAATTTCTAGGGTGTCCCAACGCTGAAAACAGGAGGGTATATCCCGGGGCGCGTTTCGACCCTGTCAGCCTGACATTGAACATTGATGCTGAACACCTTCCGGCAGGAACCTATATTGTGAGCTTACGCACTGAGAAAGGCGTGATACCGGTCCGCTTCGTCGTATACCGGCATTAGGGTCAAAGGAAGACGTTGGTTTCTTGTACAGATTATCAGGTCAGTTGCGCCGGTAGAAAAGATACTGTGCAACCAGGACCAGCAGGAAGCTCAGGGCACTACTGAGCACCGTCCGCAGCAATGTATCTCCAAAATCCCTGAAACTGAATACCTCCAGCAGGAAGAGCAGGAAGTGGTGGAGCATGATGAGGATAAGGGAATAAGAAAAAAACCATTGAAACCCCAGGTATGAGATCCCGGGTTTAAGTCCGGGTTCATATTCCCTGGTGGAGGAAATAAGCCTGAGCACCGAAGGGCGTACGAAGGCCATCCAGGTTGCTGCTGCAGCATGAACGCCCCCGGTCCCGTTGAACATGTCTACGGATAATCCCATCGAAAAAGCGGAGAGAAGCAGCAGCCAGCCGGGGGTTTCGAAGGGAAGCAACAGGATAAAAAGTACGTATATGTAAGGATTCAGATATCCGCCAATGTAGATATGGTCCAGTACCAGCACCTGGATGGCGAGCAGCGCCAGGAAGCGCAAAGCATTGCTGATAATGACGTTATTCATTGACAGGTTCTTTTAGTTCCTTAAACTCATTTCGCATCAGGTCTTTCACAACATAGACATGATCCATTCGCCTGAAATCCACCGCAATTTTGATACGTATCTTATAGAAGTGTTCATCCTCTTTGAGTTCAAAATCTTCAATGGTACCGACGGGGATCCCGGCGGGAAAGATCAGGGAATAGCCGGAAGTGACGATGGTATCACCGGCTTGCAGATCGACATGTCCCGGCACCTCAGTCATCCATCCCCGTGACACATCCCCGCCTTCCCAGCGGAAGGTACCAACATAGCCGTTGCGCTTTATTTTACTGCTGATGCGGACATCGTTGTGTAGAACAGAGAGGGCGGAGGCATAATGATCAGACACTGACCGGATGATCCCCACGACGCCGTCAGATGTGAAGACGCCCATGTTCTTTTCTACCCCATGCTTGCGGCCGCGGTCAATAACAATGTAGTTATTACGGCGGCTGGCTGTATTTCGGATCACATCGGCAGGGAGGTAGGTGAATCGTTGCATGAACATGCTGTCTTCCTGGTAAAACATTGTCCTGCTGTCCTCAAAAAAAGCATTTCTGAGTTGGGCACGCAGGAGGGCATTTTCAGCCATGAGGGCCTCGTTGGTGTATCTCAGCGAGAAGTAGCTCATGACGCGTTCATAGGACTGCTGGATTCGTCCGGTAAACCTGCTTGTGGCTGTAAGGACGATGCTTTGCTGGTAGCCGTTATTCCTGACGACCAGGACGATGGAAATCGCCTCCAGTGTTATAAAGAGGAGGAAAAACCGGAAACGATACAGGAAGTCCAGGATATTCCTCATTTTTTCAGCCCCGGTTAATCCTGCCTTTCATGGGCAGTTTTATTTGATAAGGAAGGTGAACTTGTCAAAGTTCTTAAGGGCAATACCAGTGCCCCTGGCAACAGCCCTGAGCGGATCTTCTGCCACGTGCACAGGGAGTTTTGTTTTGATACTCAGGCGTTTGTCAAGCCCGCGCAGGAGTGAACCTCCTCCTGCAAGGTAAATACCTGTCCTGTAGATATCCGCGGACAACTCGGGTGGTGTCATCTCGAGCGCATTCAATACGGCCGTCTCGATCTTGGAGATGGACTTATCGAGGGCATGGGCGATTTCGACATAATTGACCTTGATCTCCTTAGGGATACCGGTAAGCATATCCCGGCCATGCACCGCAAAATCATCAGGTGGATTATCAATTTCAGCCATGGCAGCACCCACTTCAATTTTGATCCTTTCTGATGTTCTCTCGCCGATATTGATATTGTGCTGTTTGCGCATATATTCTTCAATATCTGCATTGAAGTCATCGCCGGCGATGCGGATGGACTTATTGTTGACGATACCACCCAGGGCGATCACCGCAATTTCGCATGTACCTCCGCCAATATCGATGATCATATTACCGGTAGGTTCCAGCACATCGATGCCAATCCCGATGGCGGCAGCCATGGGTTCGTGGATGAGCTTAACCTCCTTGGCGCCGGCTTGTTCAGCTGAGTCTTTGACGGCCCTTTCTTCCACTTCAGTGATACCGGAAGGGATACAGATAACCATTTTCAGGGCAGGAGGGAAAAGCGTACGTTTCGGAAAGATCATGCGGATCATTTCCCGTATCATGGCTTCGGCAGAGTGAAAATCGGCGATCACACCATCCCTGAGGGGGCGGATGGTCTTGATGTTCTCATGCGTCTTGCCGTGCATCATCATGGCTTTCTTGCCCACCGCGATGATCTTGTTTGAACTGCGTTCGATGGCCACGATGCTGGGTTCATCCACAACTACTTTGTCGTTGAAAATGATGATCGTATTGGCAGTGCCAAGGTCAATGGCGATTTCCTTGGTCAGAAATGAAAAGAGCCCCATAGTTATACCTTCTTAATCCGGACGAGGCCGGAAAATCATTCATACGTAAGCGGGTGTCAAAAGTTCTTTGTTTTCAATGGCGGAAGTGTCTGACACCTGTAAACACCATCGTCATCCCATGTTCGTTGCAGAAGCGGATGGAGTCCTCATCCCGGATGGATCCCCCGGGTTGAATGACAGCCCTGATACCGGCCTCATACGCTATCTCCACCGAATCTGAAAACGGAAAGAAAGCATCTGAAGCCATGACAGCGCCCTCCAGTTCGCGTTCGAATGACCGCGCTTTCTGAATGGCCTGTTTCAGGGCATCCACCCTGGATGTTTGTCCCATTCCACTTCCTGCCAGACTCCTGTTCCTGGCCAAAACAATGGCATTGGAACGGGTATGCTTGACAACCCTCAGGGCAAACAGCATATCCGCCCATTCTTCAGGTTCAGGCTTACGGCTGGTTACGACTTCTCCCTCTACCCCTGCCATTTCGTCTCTGGATTGTACCAAATAGCCATTCAGGGCAGAGCGGACGACATAGCCAGGCATGTTGAACGGTCTGGTCTGCAAAATTATCCGATTTTTCCTCGTTTTCAATACTTCAAGGGCATCGGCTGTAAATTCAGGTGCAGCGATGATTTCAAAAAAGACGGGATTAATGGTATCGGCCAGGTTTTTGTCAACCAGTCGGTTGCATATGAGAATCCCTCCGTAAGCAGATACCGGATCCGCGGCAAGGGCCTCATCCCATGCTTCTGCAAGGGTGGGGCGGATGGCAATGCCACAGGCATTGTTATGCTTCAGGATGGCAAAGACCGGTTCATCAAATTCTGCGACGAGCTGCAAACCGGCATCAAAATCCATCAGGTTGTTGTAGCTCAAAGGTTTTCCGTGCAGGATATCAAAAATGGCGGCCAAATCTCCAAAATACCGGCCTTCCTGGTGTGGATTCTCTCCATATCGCAGGATATGGGGCGGCTGAGCCGCCAGCCTGAGACCGCTGGAAGGCATCTTTCCATCGAAAAAAGCAAAAATAGCGGCGTCATAAGCTGATGAAACACTAAAGGCATGCCTGGCAAAATCACGTCGCTGGGCCAGTGTTGTAGAAGCCTGCCCTTCGGTTAGCAGGTTTTCAAGCATGGCATACCGGTCAGAGGATGCAACACATAACACATCCCGGAAATTCTTTGCTGCTGCGCGTATCAATGAAATTCCGCCAATATCGATCTTTTCAATGACCTCCTCTTCAGAAGCACCTGAAGCCAACGTTGCTTCGAAAGGATACAGATCAACGATGACCAGGTCGATCCAGGGCAAGCCATATTGCGTCATCTGTTCCTGGTCCATGACATTCTCTCTCCTTCCCAAAATACCTCCGAAAACCTTCGGATGCAATGTTTTAACCCTTCCCCCCAGGATAGAAGGATAAGAGGTAAGATCTTCCACCGCCTTCACCGGATGGCCCATCTCCCGGATCCATTGAAACGTGCCGCCGGTACTGTAAATGTCTATATTATTGGCAACCAGTATTTTGATAAGGTTTTCGAGGCCTTCTTTGTGGTAAACGGAAATAAGGGCCGATTGTATCCGTTTGGACTGATCCTGCATAGCTTTTAGGCTGATTGGCGATTAAACAGGTTGCAATGTTACCAAAAAAAGCACTATGAAAGGAATCAGGGAGTTCGTCGGTATCATCGCCATGACGATAGGTATTTGTGTATCTTTAAACGCTTTTTTAAAAACCACGTCCTTACCTTCACCCACAAGGAATCAGACAAGATGATCAGGTTTTTGCTTTTCATGCGGTTGTTCAGGGAGAGCTTCAAGTTTGCCCTGCACGCCATCATTGTCAATAAACTCAGGACGCTGTTGTCGCTGCTGGGTATCACCATCGGGATATTTGCCATTATCACGGTTTTCACCATTTTCGACTCGATGGAATCTGCCATCCGGAAGAACATAGAGTCTTTGGGTTCCAATGTTCTTTTTGTGCAGAAGTGGCCCTGGTCGATGGGCGGGGACTATCCCTGGTGGAAATATTGGAGAAGGCCCGAGCCAACCCTGGATGAGCTCCGGGATATTCAACGAAGGAGCCAGACGGCCGAAGCGGTTGCTTTTATGTTTGGCGTCAACAGGACCGTTAAATACAGGAATAATGCCGTTGAGAACATTACTATCATGGGCGTTTCCCATGATTTTAACCTGGTAATGCCTGTGGACATTGAAAGTGGTCGCTATTTTACACCACAGGAATCCAACGGAGGAAGGAATGTGGCCATCATCGGGGCGGATATTGCGAAAGATCTCTTTCAGGGGATTGATCCCATTGGTAAAGAGATTAAAGTATTCGGGCGTAAAGTGGTCGTCATCGGGCTGTTGAAAAGGGAAGGGCAGGATATGTTCGGCAACAGCAATGACGAACAGGTCATTATCCCGGTGGATTACATCCGGAGCCTGATCAATCTGAACAGGGATGACATTGGGACCACCATTGTGGTCAAAGCCAGACCAGGGATCAGCAATGAAGAGATGAAGGATGAACTGACCGGCATTATGCGCTCGGTGCGCAAATTGAAGCCCATGGCTGAGGATGATTTCGCCATCAATGAAACAGACCTGATCTCAAAAGGATTTGACCAGCTTTTTGGGGTAATCGCCCTGGTGGGATGGATTATCGGTGGGTTTTCCCTGCTGGTGGGCGGCTTTGGCATTGCCAACATCATGTTTGTCTCGGTGCGCGAACGTACCCATCAGATAGGTATCCAGAAGTCACTCGGCGCCAAGCGCTGGTTTATTCTTTTTGAGTTCCTCTTTGAATCCGTGTTTTTATCCCTCTTCGGAGGCCTGTTAGGCCTGTTGATCGTATTTGCAGGAACATTGATAATATCCCAGCTCACCAGCATGGCCATCAGCTTAACGGCAAGCAATATTCTACTGGGTACAGGTGTTTCCTTTTTTATCGGGATCGTCTCTGGTATTATTCCGGCCTGGATTGCCTCCCGCCTGGATCCTGTCGTGGCGATCCGTGCCTCAGGCTGAGGGGCAAGCGCATTCTTTAACACATACATCCTAAAAATAAATCTGCACTGGTCTTTCCGCAAAGAACCCTGATATCCGTATATTATGAAGCAGGATGAAAATATGGTCCGCGGATTTGGCATGAATGCGTAACTTTACCTTTCAATAATCTGATGATGGAAAAACGCTGGGCAATCAAACAACAAGGTGATCCTGAGATAATCAGGAATCTGTCCCAGGCGTTAAATATCAATAGACACCTTAGCAACCTGCTGGCCCAGCGAGGCATTTATAATTTTGAACAGGCCAAAGACTTCTTCAGACCACAACTGGAACACCTTCATGATCCTTTTCTGATGAAGGACATGGAAGAAGCCGTTAACAGGATTGAAAAAGCCATAAGCCATGGGGAGAAGATCCTGGTTTACGGGGATTATGATGTGGATGGAACAACAGCCGTTGCCCTGGTATACAGTTTCTTAAGGGAGATGTACGAGGCTGTCGGTTTTTATATTCCGGACCGCTATTCCGAGGGTTACGGTGTGTCAGAGAAGGGCATTAACTTCGCTGCCGAAGAGGGGTACAGCCTGATCATCGCTTTGGACTGCGGCATCAAGGCCATCCGGAAAGTGGCGTATGCTACCGAGAGAAATGTTGATTTCATCATCGGAGATCACCACCGGCCGGGGGATGAACTGCCGGAAGCAGTTGCGGTGCTGGATCCCAAGCGCAACGACTGTGAATACCCATATAAGGAACTTTCCGGGTGCGGTGTGGGCTTCAAACTGATACAGGCCCTGGCGTCGCGTAAAGGTATTCCATTCGAAAACCTGCACCGTTACCTTGATCTGGTCGCCATCAGCATTGCTTCCGATATCGTTCCGATTACCGGTGAAAACCGCATCCTGGCACATTACGGACTGAAGCATATTAACTCAGCACCACGTCCGGGTGTTGAGGCTATTCTGAGGTATTCAAAAATTGTCAGGCAGACCGCTGAGGGTAGCCAGGGAACTACGACGCCATGCTATTTCAACCGCGAGTTGAATGTCAGTGATCTCGTCTTTCTGATCGGCCCTCGCATCAATGCTGCCGGGCGCATGGAGAGCGGTAATAATTCTGTACGACTGCTGATATGTGAGACACTGGAGGAAGCGGAAGAAATCGGAAAGCAGATCAACGATAACAATGAAGAGCGGCGCAACCTGGATGCCATGACAACCCGGGAAGCCCTTGGCATGATCGAGGGTGATAAACTGGCGACCTTTGCCAAAGCGACCATCGTCTACAACCCCCAATGGCATAAAGGCGTCATAGGTATTGTGGCCTCCAGGCTGACAGAGAGTTATTACAGACCCACCATCGTGCTGACGCGTTCCAATGGTTTAATTACCGGATCCGCCCGCTCCATCAAAGATTTTGATATCTATGATGCCATCGACGCCTGCAGTGACCTCCTGGAGCATTTCGGGGGTCATAAGTACGCAGCAGGCCTCTCGCTCAGGGAGGAGAACCTGACGGCTTTTCAGGAAAAGTTTGAACGTATCGTATCCGCCAGCATCACAGAAGAAATGCTTGTGCCTGAAATCGAGATCGATGCAGAGATCAACATCGGAGATATCAACCGGAAGTTTTTCGATATTCTGAAACAATTTGCTCCTTTCGGACCAGGAAACATGGCCCCCGTTTTCTGTTCACGTAAGGTGACCGGATCAGAAGATATTCGTATTGTTGGAAACAACCACCTTAAGATGTCTGTGGGATCCCAGCAGGCCCGGGGTTTTCCGGTCGATGCCATTGCCTTCGGCCTGGGTAATCATTACGAGCGCATAAAGAATCAGGAAGAGTTCGACATTTGTTATCACATCGAACTGAATGAATGGAATGGTGTGAGTCGGCTGCAGCTCAATATCAAGGATATCAAAATGGCTGGCAAAGGCTAACCCAATACACCCATCAGTACGCGAACAATCAGGACTACCCCGAAAACCATCAGGAACACACCGACAACCCTGTTGATGATGGTGAGGATCCCTGGGGTCATATATGACTTTATCTGATTGGCAATAAAGCTTTTGAGGAAGTCAGTCAGGAGGATGGTCCCTAATAATCCGGAAAAGAAAAGGATCACATTGCGGTCGTGTATTCCATAACTTGAACTCACAGCCACCATCACACCCATCCAGAATATCCAGAGGAAGGGATTGGCAAGGTTGAGGAAGAAGCCTTTGAGGATAAAGGTGATTGTTCTGGGCTTTTTCTCCGTCAGTCCTTCATCCCCTTGTGTATCTGTCACTTTACGTGTGAAAGTATAAAACCCGAAAGACACAAGAACAATGCCGCCAATGACACCGAAATAGAGGTGATTGGCCTTATCCTGCAATATTTGTGCGGCCCCGAGATAGCTGAGTGCAACCAGGGTTACATCACTGAGAAAAACACCCAGAGAGAGGATCATGCCTGACTTGAATCCCCTATGAATACTGGTCTGAATGATGGTGAAAAAGGCGGGTCCCAGCAAGATCGCCAGGGTCAGACCCATGATTACCCCTTCCAGTAAAGCTTTCATTTCGTCAGATCAGATTTCTTTGCTTTAAAAAAGACTCCCATTTCAGATGTTGCTCATCCTTGAGCACCCTTGGAAACTTGTTTTGGGCACCGACCTTACCCTGTTCCTGCATCCAGTCATAAAAAACCTGGGAAGGCAGGACTTTGACAATCACATCACGTATGGCAGCAATGCGTTCAACACGGTAATCGTCATTCAGGACCTTCAAGCTGTTGTCAATAATATTGCGCGCCCTTTCCGGATCTATCTGGTGGTCGGTTCCAAGATACCATTTATGGGCAAACATGGATTCGTATTTGATACCCGTCATGGTAAACTCCCGTATATCCACATCCAGTTGTTCTTCCAACATTTGTACTGCGCGGTTCATGTTTTCCTGAGATAGATGCTCTCCGCAAAGATTGATGAAGTGCTTTGTACGTCCGGTGATAACCAACTCATTTCGTGCCAGGGAGGTGAATTTTACCGTATCGCCGATCAAATACCTCCACGCCCCGGAGCAACTGGATAAGAGCAGGGCATACTCTGTATTCTCCTCTACCTGATTGATCGTCAACGCTTCGGGCTTCTCGACCAGGTTGCCATTGAAATCAAAGTTCTTCCCATTAAACGGCACGAACTCGAAAAAAATGCCATTGTCAACGACCAGCTGCATGGAGTGGGTGTTGGGCCTGCTCTGGTATGCAATAAAGCCCTCGGATGCCAGGTAGGTTTCGATATAGGTAAGGGGTTTCCCGAGCAGTTTTTCGAAGCCTTTTACATAGGGGCCGAAAGAAACACCGCCATGCACGTAGATGGACAAGTTGGGCCAGATCTCATGGATGTGTTTCAGGTTGTAGCGGGCGATGACGCGCTCGAGCAGAATCTGCAGCCATGCCGGGACCCCGACGATGACGCCGATATCCCATTCAGGGGCTTTTCTCACGATCTCATCCAGCTTGGTATTCCAGTCCCGCTCTTTTGAAATCCGCTTGCCAGGCTTGTAGAAATGCTGGAACCAGAATGGGATATTACCGGTTGTAATACCCGAAAGGTCGCCTTCATAGAAAGTACCATTGTATTGCAGGTGGGTGCTGCCTCCGAGCATCAGGATCCCTTTCTCGTAAAAATCCCGGGGAAACTCATACCGGGCCAGCGAAAAAATTTGACGTATACTGACCTTCTTGATGGCTTTGAGCATATCCGCCGTTACCGGGATTTGCTTACTGGAAGCCTCTGAAGTGCCCGAGCTGAGGGCAAAGTATTTTACCCTGGCCGGCCATGTTACATAAGCTTCACCCTGCAATAAGCGGTACCACCAGCGGCGGAATATGGCATTATAGTCATGAACAGGTACCGTCTCCTGAAAAGCACGGATAAGATCCTTTTCCTTCAGCAGCCCGTGAAAACCGTAAAATTCTCCGAAGGAGGTTTCCCTGGCCCTGGATAATAATTTCCTTAAAACCCTTTCCTGTTGTACCAGGGGATCAGTGAAATTCCGCTCCTCACGCAAGTTGAGTCCTTTCAACTCAATGGCCGCTTTGATGATAGATCCCAGGATTGGCATTGTGCAGATACTTAATGTGAGGGGCTAAAATAGAAAAAAAACGCTTTTTGACCAGTCCTTATTACATTAGCAGTCTATGGATCATTAAGAAAGCATACCGGTATGAAACCATTTTTCATCATTTTGTCGGCCCTCCTGCTCCTGCCGGCCATATTTCTGCTCTGGACCTATGTCCGCATTCCTGCTATTAAACCGGTATTGATAATAGAAGAAAATAAACAGCCGGCTGTGATCTCAGTTGGGGATACAATCAGATTTCTCAGCTGGAATATCGGGTATGCCGGACTTGGCGGGAAGATGGATTTCTTCTTTGATGGCGGTGAAAAGGTGCGCGCTGCAGAAGAGGAAACACAGGCCAATATGCAAGGCATCATCGCGGCGCTCAGATCTCAGCAGCCTGTCGATCTTTTTCTTTTTCAGGAGGTGGATAAAGGGTCCCGGAGGTCCTGGAACCAGGATCAGGTGGCCCTCCTGACAGATAGTTTTCCAGCACATCATCCAGCTTTCGGGTGGAATTATGATGTGGCTTTTGTCCCTGTCCCTTTGCACGAACCCATGGGGCGAGTGCATTCCGGATTACTGACCCTGTCGCATTTTCTTCCCGCTGAAGTTGTGCGTTATGATCTGCCTGGCCGTTTTAGCTGGCCCAAGCAAATGTTCATGCCCTACCGCTGCTTGTTGATGGTATCATTTCCGGTCGATAATGGCAAAAAGCTAGTGGTTTTCAACCTGCACAACTCAGCGTTTGACCCCAGTGGAAATCAACGGGATATGCAGGTGGCCCGGCTCAGGGAGCTGGTGCTGGCTGCACATGCGGAAGGCCATTATGTGGTGGTCGGCGGCGACTGGAACCAGAGTCCAGCGGGCTATGCAGCTTCACTGACCCGGGAAGGCAGTGCCTTTGCCTCGCTACCAGCGCTGGAAGATGATGTTTTTGAAGGCTGGCAGGTGGCCTGGGATGCGAAACATCCCACTAACCGGGCGCTGGATAGAGCGTATACCCCTGGCGTGACAGGAGTAACGGTGATCGACTATTTCCTTTGTTCTCCAAATATTGAAGTGTTGGACAAGGAAACCGTCAACCTGGATTTCAGACATAGTGATCATCATCCTGTAAGGCTGAAGATCAGACTATTGCCTTAATGCTCCTTTTCTTTAGATGAAAAAGGATGCGGCGAGGCCATCGGCTCTCAGCATACCCTGAGCTGTTAACTTCCAGGTATTTCCAGTGCGTATCATCCACCCTTGCTTCTGATATTCGCTTGCCTGAAGCTCAAAGTGTTGATATTGTTTCATCGGACCCAGGCTTTCGAGTTTCGCCATTTCGCAGCCCCACATGGTTCGCAATCCGGTCATGACGTACTCGTTGTATCGTTCTTCCTGGCCCAGCTCCTCCTCACCTTCTTTCATTTCCTCAGGATTCGATGCCGCGATGTAGGAACCCAGATGGGCGTGGTTCCACCAGCGGCGTTTTCCATCAAACGAATGCGCCGAAGGACCGAATCCCAGGTAAGGAACACCCTGCCAATAGGATGTGTTATGCCTGGCATAGGCACCGGGACGGGCGAAGTTGGAGATCTCATAATGTTCATAGCCGGCGGTTGTGAGCAGCTGGTGCATCAGCAGGAAATGCGATGCCGTCTCATCCTCATCCGGAGCGGATTTCAGCCCTGTGGTTATCTGCCGGTGCAGTAAGGTACGGTCTTCTACGGTGAGTGCATAAGCGGAGATATGTTCGACATTCAGCGCCACTGCCTGGCGCAGGTTATCTTCCCACCTCTTCATGTCCTGGCCCGGAATACCGAAGATCAGGTCGATGCTGAGATGGTTGAACCCGGCTGCGTTGGCTTTTTCAGTGGCCAACAGGGCCTCCCTTGCCTGATGCCGGCGATCGAGGTATGCCAGGTCGTCCGGATGAAAGGATTGTAATCCAATACTCAGCCGATTGATACCCAAATTCTTCCAGCCATGTAGCTTATCAGGACTCAGGTCATCCGGGTTGCATTCAAGGGTGATCTCGGGGTCTTGTCCAAGGCTGTAATGACGGTTTACTGCATTGATGATGGTTTCAAGCTGCGCAAGTCCGAGAAGGCTGGGCGTACCTCCTCCCCAATAGACGGTTTCAATTTTTTTATCAGGAAGGGCATCTTTTCTCCATGTCAATTCCCTGACGAGCGCCTGCACCAGGTCATCGGCCTGCCGCACGCCTGCAATGGAATAGAAGTTACAATAGCCACATTTACGATGGCAGAAAGGTATATGGAGATAAATCCCGCTCATGAGGCGGATGAGAGTCGCTTTCTTACATTATTCCTGGCCCAGGCATAGATACAGAAAGCCAGCAAGGTGGAAGCCTGAATCCACAGAGGTGTAGATACCAGCGGTCCCTGTGGTAAGAGTAAGGCGCTGATAAACAAAGCCTTTAGTCCGTAGTAAACCACCTTGCTCAGAACAACACTCAGCGCGATGGCCGTCAGATCATTCTGTTGTCTTTTACGGATGAAGTAGAATAGCCAGACGTTGAGCAGCAATTCTGCGCTGATGAGCAGGGCTTTGTAAAAATGGGGATGAGCGCTCACGGCAAAGGAGAAAGCGGGCAGTGTGAGGGCAAGGAAATAGGCATTGACCGGTCGTGTATGCAAAACGGCCAGAATGACTGCAATGCGCATGGGCTCTATCAGGTAGAGCGGGAACTGCAGAAGGTGCGACAAGGCGGGCATGAAGTATACCAGGGCAATGGCGGCGGCATCCAGGATGAAGGACGGCACGAACTGGGTCAGTTGTAATCCGGTGGCTGATGATCGCATGGTTCAAATGGTATTGAGGACTCAAATATACGGATTCAATTAGGAATGAGGGATCAGGAATTTGGAATATGGGATTATGAGTTGATAATCATATAATTACGAATTACGAATTACGAATTGATAATCAGGTAATTACGAATTGCGAATGACGAATGATGGCTGATTGCTGTCAACTGATCGCTGACAACTGATCGCTGCCAATTCATTCCCATCGCTTATCTTTGAGGGGCAGATAAACAAAAATGTATGAAGCGAAGGAAGTTCATCCAGGCGGGAATGGTAGCCGGCGGGCTGATGGTGTTGCCGGGCTGGACGCGACTGGCATTCGGGGCAACACCAGCAACTGCGCCGGACCTGGTTGCCGTTATGGGCGGTGAGCCGGAAGCCATGTTCGAAAAAGCCATCCAGGCGATGGGTGGAATGCAGGCCTTTGTCAAAAAGGGGCAGAAAGTGGTGATCAAGCCCAATATTGGCTGGGACGCCAGCCCGGAACGGGCAGCCAATACAAATCCCGGCCTGGTTGGACGGATTGTCAAACATTGTATTGACGCCGGTGCACGGGAAGTCTATGTCTTCGATCATACCTGTGACAAATGGGATAAATGCTACATAAACAGTGGCATTGAAAAAGCTGCCAAAGACAGGGGAGCCAAAATGATCCCCGCTCACCTCGAAAGCTATTATCAGGAGGTGAGCGTTCCCGGCGTCAAATTGCTGAAGACAACAAAAGTCCATGAAATCATCCTTCAATCAGATGTATTTATCAATGTCCCCATCCTTAAACATCATAGCTCCACTGAATTGTCGATCGGAATCAAAAACCTGATGGGAATTGTCTGGGACAGGGGATGGTGGCACCGTAACGGATTGAACCGGGCCATCGCCGACTTCCTGGCCTGGCGTAAGCCAGACCTGACCATCGTTGATGCATACCGCATCATGAAGAAGAATGGCCCCAGGGGTGTTTCGGTTGCCGACACAGCCCTGACTAAGATGCTGGTCATTTCTCGCGATGTTGTCGCCGCTGATGCTGCTTCCGCGAAGATCTTCGGAACAGAACCCTCGGAAGTGGAATACATCCGGCTGGCTGCCGCTGATGGTTTTGGCAGGCTGGATCTTGACAAGATGAATATCCAACGTCTGAAAATGTGAGACGGCATCCGGGCAAATGGAAAGTACTCAGGGTCATTGTATCCGGACTTGCTTTGTTATGGATAGGGGCCCTGTTCCTGGATATTCACAACCGCATCCCTGAAGCCTGGTACTTACCGCTGAGATACTTCCAGATTGTGCCGGCCATGCAACTCATGCTGGCGGCTGGCGGGGGTGCCCTGCTTGCTTTTTCTATATTGATGCTATCCGCAGCCTTGTTTGGACGTTACTACTGCTCCTTCCTCTGTCCCCTGGGCGCGATGCAGGATATCATGGGCTTTTTCAGAAGGAAATGGACGCACCGTAAACGTTATAAAATGATGCCGCTGAACCGAGGCTGGCGTTACGGCAGCCTGCTGTTGTTTGTCTTCCTGATTCTTATTGGGAGTGGAGCAGCCATCGGGCTCATGGATCCTTATAGTCATGCCGGCAGGATTGTCAGCCAGCTGGCGGTAAATCCTGCCATACTGTTCAACAATATCATCGCCTGGATGCTGGAATCCCAGCGCCTGTATGCCGTTCCGCCGGTTCCTGCTGCCCGCTTCCAGGTGGCCCCATTTCTCCTGGCAACAACCCTGTTTGCCCTCTTATGGGTGCTGGTCTGGAGAAACGGAAGGATCTACTGCAATACCTTCTGCCCGGTGGGCGCAGGACTGGGTATCCTCGCTTCCCGCAGCCTCTTCCGTATCAGGTTTGATCAGGAAGCATGCACCGCCTGTGGCCTGTGTGCCGCAGATTGCAAGGCAGGTTGTATTGATTTCCGCCAGAAAACAATTGATGCATCGCGCTGTGTGATGTGCATGAATTGTCTGACATCCTGTAAAGAAGGGGGAATCCGTTATACCCTGGGCAGAAAACAGCGCACAAGGGCGTTTTCAGGTGAGCGACGGCAGGTAATGAAAATGCTGGGCATTGCACCGGTGTTGCCACTTGCGGCTCCGCTGTCAGCACCCGGTCCTGGGGAACGCAGTTGTGCCATCTCACCCCCGGGATCCGGCTCTCATGCACACCTCCATCGGCTTTGTACGGCCTGTCAATTATGTGTTCAGGCCTGCCCCAGCCATGTCTTGCAACCATCTTTCCTGGCTTATGGGCTGAAGGGAGCCTTTCAGCCTGTCCTGGATCCGGATGCCGGCTACTGTAATTTCGACTGTGTACGTTGTACCGAGGTTTGCCCTACGGGTGCCCTTCAGCCTGTTACCATCGACGAGAAACACCGCCTTCAGTTGGGCAAGGCGAAATTCCTTTTTGACTATTGTGTTGTCACCCAGGAGTATAAGAATTGTGGTGCCTGTTCCGAGCATTGCCCCACCAAAGCCGTCAACATGGTGCCATGGAAAGGTAAGCTGTACATCCCGGAAGTGAATGAATCGCTTTGTGTCGGCTGTGGGGCCTGCGAACATGCCTGCCCGACGGATCCCTTGTCGATCTATGTTGAAGGACAGGAAGTGCATGGCCTGGCCGATCTTCCTGAATCCCGGAAAGAGGAGCAGGTGGAAACACCGGTATTGGAAGAATTTCCCTTTTAAGGAGGCTACTGCCTTACTTTTTCATGATGATGCGAATGGTGGTACCCTTGCCGGGAGCAGATGTTCTGACGAAAATCCTTCCCTTGTGATAGTCATTGATGATGCGCGCTGCGAGCGATAGCCCCAGTCCCCAGCCTCTTTTCTTACTTGTATATCCGGGCCTGAAGATGGTTTTGTGAAGGTTCTTGGCAATTCCTTTGCCCGTATCCGTGATGTCAATGACGACCTGCCGTGCTTCTTCCCCGATCCGGACACTGATCCGGCCTGTCCCATCCATGGCATCCACGGCATTGCGGCAGATGTTTTCAATCACCCATTCAAAAAGGTAGCGGTTGAGGGGAAGAATGATTTCTTCCTGGGCTCCTGGGGTGATATCGAACAAGACTTTTCTGGAAAGTCTGGGTTTCAGATATTCTACTGTTTCATGGATGATCCCGGTGATGTTTTCAGGCTCGAGAATAGGAGGCGAACCTATTTTGGAAAAACGCTGGGCGATGGTATCCAGACGCTGAATGTCTTTACTGATCTCCACCACACTTTCATCATCAACCCCCCGCATTCTGAGCAGTTCTACCCACGCCATCAGCGACGAGATGGGCGTCCCGAGCTGGTGAGCTGTTTCCTTGGCGAGACCCGCCCATACCTGGTTTTGCTCGGACTTACGCGCAGTGCTGAACAACAGGTATGCGATCAGCAGGAAGACACCCAGCACCGCGAACTGTACGATGGGATAATACCGCAATTGCGTGAGGACGTAAGACTCTTTATAAAAAATGTACCGCTTTCCCTGACTTCCCAGGTCAATTTCCAGGAAAGTATTGGCTTCTGAGAGGTTATCCACCAGCTGATGCAAGGCTGACTTGTTCTTCAGGAAGGTGGAATCCAGGTTGCCTGTCGCAATGATATGCCTGCGGTCGGCGTCGGTGACAATGACCGGCACGGATGCGGCATTCACCACGACTTCAGTGATGAACGACTGGACGATATCTTCCAGGATCTTCTTTATTTCGGTAAATGGGCGTGAGTCGGCGTAGTAGAAATAATTGATGTTTCCTGCATAGTAATCGAAGGCGATGGGGGGGTATGCCGAGAACTGTTCCCGCAGCTCCGGGGTAAGCACACGGACGCTGTCGGTATTGAAATCCACATTTTTCGCCGAACTGATATGCCCGTTGGCATCGGTCAGGATCACCGGTATGGTGGTATTCCCGGCAATAATCTCGCTGTAAAAGGTAATATCTTCGGTATTATCCGCACTGATAAGCCGTTGCGTTGCGCGGGCGAGCAGCTCTACCCGTTTTCGCTCTTCCTGCTGCAGTGCGGCAAAGAGCTGCTCCTGCATCTGCACCAGTCCGGCGCGCTGCTGCACGGCATCGGCCCAGATACGGATATTTTTACGCTCTTCGCGGGCGATCTTGTGTACCATGGAGTCGGTATACCAGAACGACGCCCCGACGATCACCATGGCTGCCAGGAACAGGATGAGCTTCCAGCGCTTCTTTTGTTTGTAAATGCTCAAATGAACAGTCTTTATTGCAAAAATGAGGTTAATCTTCTGATTCCAGTCTTTTCTTAGCCTCCTGCAGGCCGGCCTGTTGCGATTCGTCCAATGAAGGATAGGCCAGGTCTAGCGCTTCCATCCGGGATACGATGATATCACAAACCAGGGCGCGCATAAACCATTTGCGGTCGGCAGGGATCACATACCAGGGGGCATTGGGCGTGCTGGTGTGCCGGAGCATGTCCTCATAAGCCTGCATATATTCATCCCAGTGCCTGCGTTCGTCTACATCCTTAACTGAGAATTTCCAGTTCTTGGCCGGATCTTCTATCCGGTCCAGAAAACGCTTTTTTTGCTCGTTTTTGGATACGTTCAGGAAAAATTTGATGACAATGGTCCCGTTTTCGTGCAGATATCTTTCAAAATCATTCATTTCCCTGAAACGCATCTTCCAGAATTCATCTCCCACCGGGTGTTTCAGGCCCGGCAGTCGCTGACCGGCCAGGATGGAAGGATGAACCCTGACAACCAGCACCTCCTCGTAATAGGAGCGGTTGAAGATCCCGATGCGTCCACGTTCCGGAACAACCTTGCTGCAGCGCCACATATATCCGTGGTCCAGTTCTTCGGCAGATGGGGCCTTAAAGCTGAATACCTGGCACCCCTGCGGGTTGATGCCAGACATGACATGCTTGATTGTCCCGTCTTTACCTGCTGCATCCATGGCCTGGAAAATGACCAGTACCGCGTATTTATCCTGGGCGTAGAGCTTGTCCTGCAATGCGGACAAACGTTCAATGCCATTCTTCAGGTGCTTGGCGGCTTCGTCCTTGTCGTCGAACTTTCCCTGGTCCGATGTCGCGAAATCATGGAGAAGGGCCCTGCCGTCAAAAGGAAATACATAAGGTGAATGATTCATGGCCATGCAGATTCGATGATATTATTCAAATATCACCAAAAAGCATGACATCGCAAAATATGGCCTAGCGGATAACGCGGAACATCTTATTGATCCGCCAGCGCTTCAG
>Ga0116195_1000860_pt1 | contig 21495 bp, 20 predicted proteins | sample AD_SCU002_MetaG_FD_89881 | JGI IMG/M metagenome (GOLD analysis project Ga0116195, IMG submission 89881) | Active sludge microbial communities of municipal wastewater-treating anaerobic digesters from China - AD_SCU002_MetaG | ecosystem: Engineered > Bioreactor > Anaerobic > Digestate | place...
AAAAATGGATGAAACAGTGGGTGCTAAAAATTACTGCTTATGCCGATAAACTGCTCGATGGACTCGATGGTCTTGATTGGCCCAATAGCACCTTATTGATGCAGCGTAATTGGATCGGGCGCTCCGAAGGGACCGACATCACATTCAAAGTTCAAGGACAAGACCTGACCTTCAATGTTTTTACGACGCGGGCCGACACGTTGTTTGGGTGTACTTATTGCTGCCTTGCCCCGGAGCATCCACTATTGGATAAAATCGTTAGCGATGCACAGCGGCAAGATGTCAAACGTTACGTCGAACTAACTGTCAATAAATCAGACATGGAACGAACGGAACTGAACAAAGAGAAGACCGGCGTGTTTACGGGTGCTTACGCTATTAATCCGATTAACGGCGAAGCGGTGCCGATTTGGACCGCCGATTATGTCTTGGCTAGTTATGGCGGTGGCGCCGTCATGGCGGTACCTGCCCACGACGAACGCGATTACGAATTTGCCAAAAAACATCATTTAGCAATCCGCCAAGTCGTCAGTGGTGACATATCAGAAACCGCCTATGTCGGCGAAGGCATCCATATCAATTCCGACTTCATCAATGGTCTCAATGTTAGCGATGCTAAGAAAAAGGTGACTGAAAGGCTGGTTGAATTAGGCGCCGGCAGTTCGAAAATCCAATACAAATTACGCGATTGGCTCTTTTCCCGACAACGGTATTGGGGGGAACCAATTCCGATTGCCTTCTTAAAAACTGACGGTGAACCACGGGCATTGAAATATTCGGATTTACCGCTGCTTTTACCGGAACTTGAACAATATAAACCAAGTGGAGCTGGGCTTTCACCACTTGCTAACGCCACTGATTGGCTCAACATTACCATCGATGGGCAACCGGCGCTTCGCGAAACGAACACAATGCCACAATGGGCTGGCTCGTGTTGGTATTATCTTCGTTACCTCGATCCCCACAATCATCAAGCCATCGCCGATGAAAAATTGCTGAAACATTGGCTACCGGTCGACTTATATATCGGTGGTGCCGAGCACGCAGTCTTGCATTTGTTATACGCACGATTTTGGCACAAATTCTTATTCGATATCGGTGTTGTACCGACCGAAGAACCATTTAAGCGCATGTTCCATCAAGGGATGATTCTGGGTGAAAATGGCGAGAAAATGTCGAAATCACGCGGAAATGTCGTGAATCCCGACGATATAATCGCCTCAATCGGTACGGATTCGCTTCGTCTATTCGAAATGTTCATGGGACCATTGGAGGCCAGTCTTCCTTGGTCGACAACTGGTCTTGATGGCTCAAAGCGGTTTATCGACCGCGTTGCTAGATTAATGAGCGAACCAGAATTCGTCGCCCTTCACAGTGGTACCAATAGCCACGAACTCGATTATGTTTACCATTACACGGTTAAGAAAGTCACCCGCGACATCGATTCATTGCAACTCAACACGGCCATATCGCAACTGATGATTTTCATTAATGAAGCGTATCGAGCTAAGTCGCTATATCGTCCATACCTGATTGGTTTTATAAAAATGTTCGGAGTGTTTTGCCCGCATATCGGCGAGGAATTGTTCGAAGTGCTCGGACACACGGATTATCTATCGAGATCGAGCTGGCCGACATACGACGAGAAAATGTTGGTGCTTGATGAACTCGAAATTGCCGTGCAAGTCAATGGGAAACTCCGCAACTCATTTAAAGTGGCCGCCGACATCGATGAGGAAAATTTGAAGCAAATTGTGCTTAAAGATAGCACCATCCAAAAATTCATCGACGGTAAGCCAATCCGTCGCTGGATTATCGTTAAAGGAAAAATCGTTAATATCGTTATCTAAGCAAAAGAAAAGGGCGCCTCAAGAAAATCGAAGCGCCCTATTTAGTTAGAATCAGAATCAATTAGACTTCTTCATCGGGGTTGACGTAAGTGTCAAGGTCGGTAGGAAGAGTCACGGTGACTGGTTCGCTGAATTTTAAGATTTGCAGCGTCGTGGTTGTGTCAATGTCGACGACTTGGGTAAATGGGATTTCGATTTGGACCCATTCATAGGTCGATTCATTGTAGTAACCATCCCAAATCATATCTTCAATCGTGATTTCCACATCAACGTCGATTTGGAAGTAAGTCAAAATGTTACGCGTCGTGTCGATGCGCACTTCAATGCGGAATGTCGTCAAATCGATGACTTCGAGTACTTCAGCGACCATGGCGTCGAGTTCTGCTTGCATGCTGGAATCGATGCTGGATGGTAATTCACCCATCGAACTTGCCATAGCAAGGATAAATGATTCGATTAAATCAGGTAAATCGGCTTGCGTCAATTGATAAACAATGCGAATTTCATTGCCAACGGAAGTGGCCGTGACATTGGGCATCAGCATGAGCATCGGTAGCATTTCGGCGATCATTTCATCGGATTCCGATGAGCCTAAGGCATTGGTGGGATCAGTCATGTCGGGGATTTCGAGTTGGTCAACTGAGCCAACAGGGGCTTTTAGTTTGGTTGGGAATTCAGCGGGGACTTCACCGTCGAACATTAGATCGAGTAAGGAAGTCGCGGCGCTTAAATCGATGTAGGCAAACTCGTTGTCGTAGTAGGCATTGACTTCATCGTCGGTTAAAGAAACGTTAATGTATTCGCCGTCATTAGTGTCAGACATGACGACCGAAGCTTCATTAATCGCCACATTTAAGTGGGCCTTCGGAGCTGTTCCCCATAAATCGGAAACTTTCACGTTGATGCCACCATCGAAAATGATTGAACCAGTTTCGTCGTACCAACCATACTCGTTTTCTTCGACATCGCGCGACATTGAAACGGATGTATCCGTCTCTAAACTAATTTCAAACGAGCCGATGGACATATTGGACATATTGGCCATTGCTCGCATCATAGTCGTGTTCGCGGTCTCGACGTTGACGGGATCACCTGATTGTGAACCGCCGAAATCACAAGCGGCCAAGGCCCCCACTACCATGACAGATAACAGGGATAGTAAAGATTTTTTCATAGCGTAGTCCTCCTATTCATAACTACATACTCATACTAGTAGTATGTCAAGCAAAATGCTAGTCCTTCATCCCGATAAATTGCGTTGATTGCGTGATATTGAAAACTTTTTTGCAAAATCGTCTATAATATAAATAAATCCATCGGGCACGATACTTGCAATAGCAAGATGGTAGCTAAGGAGCAATATGATTATACTCGTCGACTTGGGCAACAGCGCCCTGTCTATTGGTGTTTATGAGCAACAGAAGTGCCAACACCGCTTTTTTACTAATTCGGACCGTCATAAAACGGCGATTGAATATCAATTGATACTTAAATCGTTTTTATTGGAAACTAATTACAGCGCCAATCAGTGTGAAGCGATTGTTTTTTGTAGCGTCGTGCCACCGCTGACTCCCATTGTCAAGCAAGCGCTTGAAGCAATTTACCAAGCACCAATACTCATGTTGGGAAAGAAGTTAAAAACCGGTTTGGCGCTTCATGTCGACCATCCGAGCGAAGTCGGAGCTGATTTGGTTGCCGCAAGCGTCGGAGCGATTACCAAATACCAAGCTCCATGTGTCATCGTCGACATGGGCACGGCCACCAAAATCATCGCCGTCGATCAAAAAGGCGCCTTCGTCGGTGTTACGATCGCCCCAGGACTGATGGTTTCGTTAAAGGGTTTAATTGGACAGGCCTCGCAGTTATCAGACGTCGATTTGAGCTTGCCTGCGCAAGTGATTGGCCGCAACACGGTTGACGCCGTCAATAGTGGCGCACTCTACGGTCATGCTTGCCTCGTCGAAGGTCTGTCCGAGAAAGTCGCCAAGGAATTGAACACCGATAAACCGATAATTTTAACAGGCGGCTATTCGAAGTTAGTGCGCCAATTGTTACCAAAACTAATCTATGACGAGAACCTGCTATTCGATGGTCTGTTGACTATTTATAATAAAAACCGGAGCAATTACCATGAAAAACAATAAAATCATTCAAATGTCAATCCATGCGATGTTCATCGGATTGATGACACTGATGACGTTTGTGCCGCAAATCGGCTTTATCTCATTATCGCCTGTTGTCGCTTTTACGCTTTTGCATATCCCAGTTTTGTTTGGGGCGGTAATCTTTGGTTGGAAAACCGGATTGCTATATGGACTCGTATTTGGATTTCTGTCATTCACGCGAGCAATCGTCGCTCCCGTCTCGTTCATCGATTTTTATTTTGCCGACCCGTTAGTATCGATTTTGCCACGGGCACTGTTTGGCCTTGCGTCTGGCTTGGCATTTGATTTCGCCAAGCTTATTAAACGCAATGTATTTAATAAAATTGTCTTATCGCTTTCAAGTGCTGGATTGACACTACTACATTCAGTGTTAGTTTTATTAATGCTTGGCCTTATTTATGCTCCAACAATCGAAGCAAGCGTCGACTTTGCCGGAATCGGCTTTAGCACATACTGGTTATTAATGGGTTTCGTAATCTTGACCAACGGCATTCCCGAAGCGATCATCGCGGCCCTGCTCGTTCCGATTTTGGCGCTGGCATTATCGCGTTATCCGCGTTTCCAAGCAATCGTTGATGCCTTCAAAAAGGAGAAGAAACATGAAGAAAAAATTTAGCCTGTTAGCACAAAATTACCAAAACACTGCCATCGACCTTCTTTCAAAATGGATCCAGATTGACTCGGTATACGACGAGACTACCATCGAAGTTGGGGCCCCGTTTGGCCGTGGCGTCATGCAAGCATTACGTTATATTGGCGCAATTGCTGAAAAAGATGGTTTTGAGGTTTCTTATAACGATGGATACGCTACCGAAATATCGTTTGGAACAGGTCCGATTATCGGCGTATATGCCCATGCTGACGTTGTGCCGGTATCTGGCACTTGGACCAATCATCCTTTCAGCGGTGCTGTTGTCGATAATCGCGTCTATGGCCGTGGCGCGAGTGACGACAAAGGTCCGGCGATTGCCGCTTATATGGCGATGCGCTTGCTGAAGGACCATCACCTTACCGCTGGTTATCGGATGCGCCTCGTTATTGGAGGTAACGAAGAACGCGGTAGCGGTTGTCTTCATTATTATTTTCACGAATTGAAAAAACCTCACTGCGTCGCAGGCTTTACACCTGATGGCGAATTTCCGCTTATTTATGGCGAAAAAGGAATTTCCAACTACAAGTTAGAGGGCAAATTAAACCTTGGTCCTATCATTTCAGTGAATGCCGGCGTCGTTTCCAATTCAGTGATAGACCGGGCGGAGGCCATCGTTAAAAAAGACCTTAGCATTGAATCGTATCTAGCAACGACCATCTTTCGCTACCAAGTCAACCATGAAGGCGACACGACCCGCATCGTGATTTTGGGCAAGGCGGCGCATGGATCACTACCCGAACTCGGCGTTAACGCCGGTATCCAAATGCTCGATGCACTAGGCCATCATTATGGAATTGAATCCTTACAAACGATTGCCAACCAATATCGTGAGCCATTTGGCCGTTCGCTCGGCCATTATTACGAATCGCCGTTATTGCACCATACGACATATAATGTCGGATTAATATCATACAAAGATGGCGTTTTCTCAATGGTCGTCAATTTCCGCTTTCCGGAAACCGTCATATTTGAAGAAACAATTAAACAAATCGGTCAAAAAAGCATTTTGCCGGTCACCGTTTTAATGTATAGTCGCCCGCTCCTTTTCGATCCGGATTCCCCCATGGTGCAAACGATGCTCAAAGCTTATCGAAAAGAAAGTGGTGACACTGACAGCCAAATGATGACCATCGGTGGCGGCACTTACGCCAAAGAAGCACTAAATACGGTGGCCTTTGGTTCGCATTTCCCCGGTAAGGAAGACAACATCCACGATATCAACGAAAAAATCGATCTTGAAGATTTACAAGCAAGTATCGGTATTTACGCCCGAGCCATCTATGACTTGGGTCAATTGTATGCGGCTAAAAAATAAGCCGTGGGCACGACCGTTTCTCGATGCCCACCCCGATTTGGTGCTTGACCAAGATGCTTTTTTATCAAACCTTGGATCGATCCATAGACCAATCATGTTGGAAGTGGGTAGCGGCAAAGGAAACTTTCTTATTTCGATGGCCAGCAAATATCCCGAGGTGATGTTTTATGGCATCGAGCGAGCTTTGGTCGCTTCGGCTATCTGCGGTCGGAAACTAGCAATAAAGCCGCTACCAAACATTAAATTTGTCAATGCTGATTTTGCGGCACTGGTCGACATTTTGCCCAAGGTGGCTTTCGAGGCCGTGTTCCTCAATTTTTCTGATCCATGGCCGAAGAAACGTCACGCGAAACGTCGCTTGACTTCACCGCGATTTTTGCCTCATTACATGCGAATTTTAAAACCGCAAGGACATATATATATGAAGACCGATAATCGTGACTTGTATGAATATAGCCTCGCTACGATGCGCGAGCATGGTTATAATATAGTGACGAAAACTGAAGACTATCGTGTTTTAGACGAGTCTGACGCTCTAACCGAATACGAAGAGACATTTCGCGCTCAAGGTCAAAACATTTATCGCATCGTCATCAGAAAGGATTAACCAATGCTTACAGACGCACAACTTAACAATCTTAAAACACTTACCCAAATCAATGGCGTTTCCGGCCAAGAAAATGAAGTGGCGCGGTATCTTAAAAACGAATACGAGAAGCGAGGATTACAACTCGTCACTGATAATCTCGGTAGTATTTTTGCTCTTAAGAAGAGCAAGATGGCCAATGCCAAAAAGGTCATGGTCGCCGGACATATGGATGAAGTCGGATTTATCGTGATCGAGATGCTGGAACACGGCTTGCTGAAGGCACACAACATCGGTGGTCTTAATACGTTGGCACTCACGAGTCAGCGCGTCGTTTTACGAACGAAAGATGGTACCTATATCCAAGGAACGATTGACGCAACGCCGCCGCATTTACTAAAAAATACCGAACCGAAAGTACCAGAAATAAAAGAATTATTGTTCGATTTCGGTTTTGCATCACTCGAAGAGGCAAAAAACGCCGGTGTCTTTATTGGGGCGATGATTGTCGTGTCCGGTCCATTCCTCGTTTTAAACGGCGGAAAGCGGCTTATGTCCAAAGCGTTCGACAACCGCTATGGCTTGGCACTTGGTCTTGAGATTCTTGATGAACTTAAAAACGAGGAATTGCCTTTTGATTTGTATGTCGGGGGCACGGTTCAAGAAGAAGTCGGTTTGCGTGGGGCAACAACCGCCAGTTATAAAATTAATCCAGACCTTGCAATCGTGCTCGATTGCTCGCCTGCCCGTGACAGTAGTGGCGACAAATCGCAATGGGGACAGCTGGGCGGTGGCATCTTGTTACGTTATGTCGATGGGTCGATGATTGCGTATAAACCATTGCTCGATTTTCAAGAGCAGTGTGCCAAGGAAGCTGGCGTCAAAGCACAATTCTTTGATTCTCCGGGAGGCACTGATGCCGGAGCCATCCATAAAAACATGTCGGGCGTGTTAACACTGACCCACTGCATTTGCGCACGAAGCATTCACACCAATTCTTCGATGATTGACGTCGAGGATTATCTTGCCGCAAAAAAATCACTGCTTACGATGCTTCGAAAAATTGATGCTACCAAAATCGAGGAGTTTCGTGCGGGACGACGATGAAGCGTTACGACCTATTTTACCAACCAAAGTCGCTTGGCGATGTGCTGCTGGTAATCATTGAGCCCAACCAGTTACCGACACATAGTCAACGCATCGCTGACACGGTGCTCATTTATCACGATGATAGTTTGATTGGCGTCAATGTTTTCAATATTCAATCATTAATAAAAATTCATGCTTCGGGATTAATCGTCAATCCACCGCAGGTGCTCATTGACATTATCAACGACAAATTTGCTAACGATGGCGTTGATGTCTATTTGCCCAAATTCACGAGCAATTTCATCATCGGCGAAGTCACCGCAATCGATTACGCCACGAAACAGGCGCAAATTAGCGATGGTAGCAACCGATTCTGCGCGGATGTAACAAATTTGATGGTTAGCGTGGGACAACGCCTCGTCATTGCGCTTGATGGCACCCTGTTACCTAATGGAATCGTTTACGTTTCTGAAGATCATGATAATGTTTTTATTTGCCCAGCCAGCATGTTTGATGTCATGGGCGCGCCTGATTGTCCGCTGACGGTAGCTGAAAAATACTCGCTTGGTAGCGAATATTTTCATTGGGAGTGAATTATGGATCTGGAAGTTAAATTAAAAGAAGCCGGCAAAATTTCACGAGTGACAAATAAAACATTCAATTTTGACCCGAAACTAGGACTCGGTTTTTATGCTGCTAATTACTTTTTGAAAACTAATCAAATCGTGAAACAAAACATTCCGGGCCATGTCGTTACGATGCAATTTTTTCAACGGTCCGACGACACAATGGTATGCGGTGTCGACGAAGCGATAGCTTTGATCCATACGTTTGCGATTAATCCTGGAGAACTAGAAGTTATGGCACTTCGCGATGGCGACATCATCAGTAACGGCGAACCGGTTTTGAAAATCAGTGGCAAATATGAAAACTTCGGTTTTCTTGAATCAATGATCGATGGCATCCTTTCACGACGCACGAGCGTAGCCACCAACACGATGCGGGTACTACGCGCAGCCAATGGCAAGCCAGTGTTTTCGATGGCTGATCGCCAAGATGATTATCATACGCAACTGGGTGATGGTTACGCATCATATGTCGCCGGAATCAGGAAAGTTAGCACAGATGCGCAAGGGCTTTGGTGGGGTGGTAAAGGCATGGGCACAATGCCGCATGCCCTGATACAAATATGCGATGGAGACATAATAAAAGCTGCTGAATTGTATCACAAAACATTTCCCAACGACCCGATAACCGCTTTAATTGATTACAACAACGATGTTGTCACCGATAGCGTGATGCTAGCCCGTCATTTAAAGGGTAGTCTTGCCGCTGTTCGAATCGACACATCGATGTCTTTGATCGATCGCTATTTCGATGATAAGGATACATCGGGTTTTGATGCCCATGGCGTTTGTAAAGAACTTGTCTTCGGTTTGAGGGAAGCACTCGATCAAGCCGGCTTCCCCCAAGTAAAAATCATCGTTAGTAGCGGCTTCACCGCTCAAAAAATCGCGGAATTTGAACAAGCTAAAACACCAGTGGATATGTATGGTGTTGGTGGCTCCCTCGTCCCTTTAATCGTAAATTTCACTGGAGATTTGGTCCGTCTTGATGGTAAAGCACAAGCAAAAGTCGGCCGTCGTGAAATCGCAAATCCGCGGCTTGAAAAAGTACCATTTCCGATCGATTGATTTTTATTAAATTTTCAGTCATTTTCATTGTGATACGAAAATTTACCTGTTAGAATGAAAATAATCATTCTGGGGGTATTCATTTATGAAAAATATCAAAGATCGCGTGACGATTTATGAAGTTGCGAAGGCTAGTGGTGTTTCATTGGCGACTGTTTCGCGTGTCATCAACCACAATAACAACGTTACCGAAGAAACAAGAAAACGCGTGCAAGAAACGATTCAACGGCTCGGTTACAAACCAAGTGCTTTGGCACGCGGGTTAGCGACCAATCGAACCACCAACATTGGTATTGTCATTCCTAACGCCAATTATGTGTATATTGCCAACATGCTCAATGGGATGTCCGATGAAGCCAAACTAAAAGGATATCAATTAACGCTTTTTGTGACCAACCATTCCAAAGATGACGCCCTACAAATGGTTGAGAAAGTCATCACATCACATGTTGACGGCGCGATTATCTTTGACGATGAACTCGACGTTGACGAACTCAACAAACTGAGCTCCTACAAGATTCCGCTCGTGGTCATTAACAACAATATCAACGATGAACGCATCGGCTCGATTAACTTTGGTTACGAACACGAAATTCGGTCGGTCATCAACGAGTATTTTGATAAGGGCGATAAGAAAATGTATTTCTTGCATCTTCATCATTCTGGAAGATTGCTCCAACGGATTGAACGGGCTTTCGTCGATACGCATGTGGCGGCGATGCGCGGTTATGGTATTTACAGCATTGAAGACAGTTATCGCCAAACATATGCCGATTTCATGGAAATCTTCAAATCGACACGATCGGGCTTTTTCCTCGCCCATCGCGACTCGCTCGCGGCCGCGGTCATTAACGCTGCAATCGACTCGGGATTGCGCGTGCCTGAAGATGTTGAAGTTTTGTCGATTGTCGGAACCAAATATGCTAGTATCCTGCGGCCCCACATTTCTTCGCTCCATATCGATTTGAAGGAAGTCGGCAGCAAAGCCATGCAGATGATGACCGATTTAATGGGAGACGAACTAAAAGAACGTACCTTTAAATTCGAATCGGTGTATGTCAAACGCGACAGCACCAAATACTGAAATTTGCCAATTTTAGCCTTATAGGCTATAATATTTAGGCTACGAACAAGATTTAGTACCATCACAAGCGAGTTACATTAGGTGTAAGGTAACGTTGGGAATTACCCTTGGGAGCATGTGCGCGAAAGCGCGCCGCGCGATGCGTTATCTCGCACAATGAGTGGCCGTATGCGGCAACTAAGGTGGTACCACGTGAAAGCGTCCTTAGCGGACGTTTTTCTATTTAATTGGAGGAAATTATGCAACTTTACGACGAACTTGAATATCGGGGTTTACTCAAAGATGTGTCCAACGTTGACACATTGAAACAATTGCTGGCGACTCCCCAGACGATTTATTGTGGCTTCGATCCTAGTGCCAGCAGCATGCACCTAGGTAATTTTGTCATGATTTCGTTATTGATGCGTTTGCAACAAGCGGGACACCGTGTCATCGCCGTTGTCGGTGGAGCAACGGGAATGATTGGTGATCCCAGCGGCAAAAACAAGGAACGCAACTTGCTTAACGATATCGATTTGCGCGCCAACACGAATGCAATTCGCGGACAACTTGAGCGATTCATCAATTTGCGCGACACCTCAAAAGGATTGCTCGTCAACAATTATGATTGGCTCTCGACCTTGGCAATGCTTGATTACTTACGTGATTATGGCAAATTTTTCACAATCAACTATATGCTTAGTAAAGAAGTCGTCAGCAATCGCATGGAAGCCGGTATATCCTATACTGAGTTCAGTTACATGATTTTACAATCGATTGATTTTCTGACGTTATACAAACGATATGGGTGCCGGATTCAAGTCGGGGGTTCCGATCAATGGGGCAACCTTACCTCAGGATTGGAATTGATTCGCAAAGTCAGTAGCGACAATGAGCAACTGGCCGTATTCACCGCGCCACTTGTCACGACAAGTGATGGTCGCAAATTTGGAAAATCGGAAGAAGGGGCGCTGTTCCTCGACGCCAATCAAACGTCGCCTTATAAGCTTTATCAATATTTCATTAATACGGGAGATGCCGATGCCATCCGCTATTTGAAAGTATTTACATTCTTATCAAAGGAAGACATCGAAGCAATCGCCGAGCAACATCAACAGGCACCGCATTTGCGCCTGGCACAAAAACGTTTAGCCTACGAAGTCGTGAAAACCGTCCATAGCGAAGCGGCCGCTGACGAAGCCGTTTCGATGAGCGATATTTTATTTTCCGGAGAAATCCGTCGATTGTCTAAATCGCAACTTGAGGATGCTTTGGGTTCTTTGACGGTTGAAGTACCGCCAGCGTTAAGTTTGGTTGACCTTCTCATCGCCTTGAGGGCGGCCACAAGCAAACGCGAAGCGCGCGAATTCATTACCGGTCGATCGGTTTCGCTAAACGGCGAAGTGATCACCGACGTGAACATGATGGTCGCTGGGTCCAATGGCTTATTCAATCAATACACCGTGATTCGTCGCGGCAAGAAAAATTACTATTTGGCGAGCCACCGTTAACCCTAACAAAAACACTAAAATAAAACGAGACACGATAATTCGGTGTCTCGTTTTTTTGCTCTATGTTCTAATGTGATTACAATAAGCGGTTGTAGTATTCGACGATGAACGATTCGGCGATATCTTGTGGAAGTTCGCTTCGTTCTGGCAGCCGGAGGAATTTGCCTTCGAGCTTTTCCTTATCGACCGATACATAAGCGACAGTCGAAGCGAATGAATCTAGCGACCCTTTGATGGCTACTAAATCGCTACTTTTCTCAGCAACGGCAATCGTATCGTTGATGTTGCAAAGATAGCTTGGGATATCAACTTTCTTACCATTGACGGTTACGTGTCCGTGATTGACGAGTTGACGCGCCATCTTCCGCGTGCGGGCGAAACCGATGCGGTAGACGAGGTTGTCAAGTCGCGATTCCAATACTTGCATGAACGCCAGACCAGTGACTTCTTCGCGTTTGATGGCGATGTTGAATAAACGACGGAATTGCCGTTCGTTGACGCCGTACATGAAGCGTAGTTTTTGTTTTTCGACGAGTTGCTTGCCGTATTCAGACGGTTTGCGTTTGCGGGCGTTGCCGTGTTGACCAGGGCCAAACGGGCGGCGCGTCAGTTCTTTGCCAGTCTCGAGCGTCGAAAAGCCCAAGCGGCGCGATCGTTTCCAATCGGATCCAGTAAATCTCATTTGTGTTCTCCTTTACACTGCACTCATAGCAAAGGGGGTGATTCCGCGTCCCGGGTGTCGCAATTAATATTTCGCCTTAGAGCTTCGGTTACTTTATCCCATTGGTTGCGACGTCAGACGGATCGTATCGACCTGCTGCTAACATGCGTTTATTAATATACCGATTAACTGCAACGATGTCAATGAAAAGGGGTTTAGCTATATAAAATTCTTTTATATAACGGGGTAATTTAGTATGATTGATATTGTAACAAAGCAGTAATTCCGACATCGATTCGTGATAAAATAACAAAGAAGGTTAACCAATGCTTTTTCCCAACCGCCACCTAGCCGATCTTGAGAAGCGTTACGAACATAGTCACGCCCTTTTCATGAGCCATGCCCACTCGATTATCGATCGCTTGGCTTCGATTGCCAATCGCAATATTTTATATGTGCCGATTCACGACGATTTTGCCACCCGATATGACAAGATTAAGGATGAATATTTAAGTTCCGTCAGCCAATCGATTAATAGTCTTCGCACGATGCTCGACAATAAAAACAACAAAGGGTTTGCTTCGCTTTACGAACCGACGCGCGTCGTGGTTACCAATTTCGAAAAGGCCGTTGCTAAACTAAGTTTGGACCTTGAGAAAGTCATGAAGTCGGAAGAAGACGCCCGCGGCCTCGCCTTTGGCATCAAGGAAGAAGTGCGACGCTTAAAAGATAATTACCGCGTCCATCAAACGGAATTGTCACTAATTGAAAAATCGTTTGACCGATTGTTTACCAATATCGACATCAACCTTAAAAAAGTCGATGAATTGATCGAAATCGCCGATTATGGCGAGGCTGGTATGCTGATTGCCAAACTGAAACGATTGGCACGTCAAGTCGAAGATGTCATTCGCGAAGCACCGAGCCTTTGCGTAATGATTGAACGCATTATTCCCGAAAAGATTCACAGCTTGCGCGAAGAAAGTGAGCGCATGGTCAAAAAGCAATTTCCCATCCATCATTTGATGCTCAATGTTACAATCGACAAAATTCAAGACGAATTAGCCGTTTTAACGACTCAAATGGCGAATCTCGACATTACCGGAGTCTCGGAAAAACTTCGAGCTAACATCGGAAAAATTGAAAAGTTCTATGGCGATTTCGACAAGGAAAAAGAAGCAAAAATTCAATTTGAGAAAGATTATCAACCGACTTACGATGCCGTCAATCAAATCGAACGCAACTTTATCAAACTTAATTCAACGCTACCTCAAATAAAACAATATTATGTGCTTGGCGCTGCCCAAAGCGATAGCATCGAAACAATCCGCCAACTCATTTCAAAAATGAACATGACCAAACGCGGGCTCGATACCCTCGTTTTATCGGCGACAAGACAACCGTATTCACTTCAAGTCGATATTATCAAAGTATTGAAAGAAGAAAATGAGCGCGCCCTCAAATTGATTGCCGAGTTCAACCAATATTTGGCTTCCTTGAAGGCTAAATCCAACGAAGCCTACCAATTAGTCAATACATATTACGTTAAGTTTAAAATCGCCGAGCACCAGCTCTTTGAACTTGATATTGATGCAATTTCTGGGGAACTACTGCCAAAATTTGACGATTATTACCATAGTTTGACGATTATTTCGGAAACGCTCAAGGTGTTGCCGATTGACATTGGGGTCATCGAAACCCATGTCGACAATTTGAAGACGGGCGGTGAACAATTGCTGGTTCGGATTGATAAAGAACTATCGACGGCGCAGCTCGCCGAAAGTGCCATCATCCATGCCAATCGCGATCGTAACCGGCTAACCGATTATCATCGACTCCTTTCGATGGCCGAAGCCTCATTTTTGGCCGGTTCATTTCAGCAATCTTATTTGGAAGCCGGCAATTTGTTGAAAAAAATCAACGCGCAACTTAATCAAAAATAATCGCTGCTTATTATCAAGGAGCATCTATGAACAAAACGAGTTTATACGACCAGCATGTACGTCTCGGGGCGCAAATGGTCCCATTCGCGGGATTTTTGATGCCATTGCAATACACTTCGATTACCGCTGAGCACCAAGCCGTTCGACAATCAGTCGGTTTGTTTGACGTCTCCCATATGGGAGAAATATTCATCAAAGGGCCCGAGAGCCATGCCCTTGTCAACCAGTTGGTAACCAACATTGTGCCACTTGGGCGATCCGAGAAAGCCGTTTATGGTTTGCTATGTAACGAAATGGGATTTGTGCTTGATGATTTATTCGTTTATCCACTTGCGGAAGATGAATATCTTTTAGTTGTCAATGCTTCAAACGTCGCCAAAGACGAGGCGTGGATTCGCATCCAATCACACGCTTATGACGTCATCATCGATAACGCCTCAGACCGTTATGGCCAATTGGCGCTTCAGGGTCCTGATGCCGAAGCGCTGATGATTGATAAATTCGGATCCCAATACGCTCAATTGCGCTTCATGCAGTATGCCACTGCTGATTTTGAAGGTGCTCAAGTGCTTATATCGCGCTCGGGATATACGGGTGAAGATGGTTATGAAATTTATGCCGATCCCAATACAGTCGCGAAACTTTGGGATTACTTCATTCAAGAGCGGCACGTGACTCCGTGTGGCCTAGGTTGCCGCGACACACTGCGGTTTGAAGGAGCGTTATCTTTATATGGTCACGAGATCGATGAAAATACGACACCGCTTGAAGCCGGCCTTAAATTTGCGGTGAAATTTGAAAAAGAATTTATTGGAAAACAGGCATTAAAAACCGAGTTTGAGGCGGGACCGACTCGACGCCTTGTCGGATTGGAAGTAATTGGACGCGGAATTGCTCGGGCCGATTATGAGGTCTATGCCGACCATCAAAAAATCGGGCGCGTGACGACCGGATATTTGCTTTCGGGTCATCAAAGACCGTTAGCGCTGGCGCTACTTGACACCAAATATGCACAAATCGGGACGAATGTCGATATTATGATTCGCAATATTCCCGTACCAGCGGTTGTCAGAGACACAATCTTCATGGATAAAAAATACAAAAGGTAAACAACAAGGAGATATTTATGGCAGAACTACGTTTTTCTAACACCCATGAGTGGGTAAAAGTAGATGGTAAGGAGGCACTTGTCGGCATTAGCGATTATGCCCAGCACAGTTTAGGCGATGTCGTGTTCGTCGATTTGCCAAGCGTCGGCGACACCTTTAGCGCCGGAGATGAATTCGGCGCCATCGAAAGTGTCAAAGCGGCGTCGGAACTAAACATTCCAATCGGCGGCAAAGTCATTGCCGTCAACGATGCTTTACTTGATCATCCAGAAACGATTAATAAAGATCCATTGAATACTTGGCTGATTAAAATCGAAGTGGCGTCACCAATCGATTTGTCGCATTTGTTAACGCTCGAAGCCTACGAGAAAATTGCTAAATAGCATATGCACCGTTATTTACCGCATACGAGCGAAGAAGTAAGCGCGATGCTCGCTTCGCTGCGTCTTCGTTCAATCGAAGACCTGTTCACGCACCTGCCGCAACAAGTGCGTTTTCATGACGCTTATACGAGTGATGCTCCTCTTAGCGATGGACAAATTCGCGATTTGATGGCCCGTTCTGGTGGCCAAGTGCTCGTTCCTTTTCGCGGCTTTGGTAGCTACGATCATGAACGTCCAGCGATTATCGACGCCATTGCTTCACGACAAGAATTTTTAACATCTTACACACCATATCAACCCGAAGTCGCCCAAGGTACGTTGCAATATATTTTTGAGTTCCAATCGATTGTGTGCGAACTTACGGGCCTCGATGTTTCTAATGCCTCGATGTATGATGGAGCAACTAGCGCCGCCGAAGCCATGATGATGGCCGTCAATGTGACTGGTATTTCCCGTATTCTCGTGGCCTCGGATTTGTTACCCCATGTGATTGAAACGATTAAAACATACGCACATTTTCGCGGCGTAGCCATCGACTTAATTTCTTTTACGAGTGATGGGCAACTTGACTTTAATCAATTAACGGAACTATCAAAAACGCCTTTTGCGGCGTTTTTAGTCGCTTATCCTAACAGATACGGCATCATTGCTGATTATCAAGATATTCAGCAACTTGTTCATCAATCAGGCGCTTTGTTAATCGCTTATGCTGATTTGCTGGCACTAAGTGTTTTTAAACAACCTGCCTCATTTGGCGCCGACATCTGCTGCGGCGAAGCTCAAAGTTTAGGGATTCCCCTCAGTTTTGGTGGTCCCTATGTCGGTTATTTGGCAACCATTAATAAATACGTCAGGAAGATGCCTGGCCGTATTTGTGGCATTACGCTCGACAATCGCGGGCAACGCTCGTATGTCTTGACGCTTCAGGCACGCGAACAACACATTCGACGTGAAAAAGCCAATAGCAATATTTGTTCGAATCAATCACTGATGGCGCTGCAGGCCACCATTTATGCGGTCACGCTTGGAAAGACGGGGTTACGACAAGTAGCCATATCGACGATTTCTGCCACGAGGTATTTGCACGAGCAACTGATTAAGACACAGTTATTCACACAGCCATTCAAACAGCACTTCGCGTTTGAAACAACGCTTGATTATGTCGGGCCAATCATTGAGCTGAATCAAAGACTAATCAAACGCGGTTATTTAGGCGGCATGCCCCTTGGCGAGCATCGCACTGTATTTTACGCCAGCGAGAAAATGAGCAAACAAACCATCGACGCCTTCGTCAATGCGATTAAGGAGTGCCACGATGAAATACGATAAACTGATATTTGAATTATCGGTGCCTGGTCGCATTGGTTATACGCTGGCGGAAACCGGTATTGATAAGGTTGATTTAACAAAGATTTATCCCGATCAACTGCTTCGTCAAGAAGCGCCACGCCTTCCTGAAGTCGGTGAACTTGACGTCGTTAGACATTACACCAACGTCAGCAAATTGAACTTTGGTATCGAAACAGGGTTTTATCCGCTTGGTTCGTGCACGATGAAATACAATCCGAAAATTAACGATGAAGCCGCCTCGCAACCTGGCTTCCGGAACATTCATCCGCTTCAAGACGAAACGACACTACAACCGCTGTTAAAACTATACGATGATACCGCCAAGATGCTATCACATATCGCCGGCATGGATGCGACGTCGCTGAATTCATTTGCGGGCGCCCATGGCGAACTGACTGGTTTGATGATTATGAAAGCGTATCATGAACGTCGCGGTGATTCGAAACGAACCAAGATGATTATTCCCGACAGTGCCCATGGGACTAATCCGGCTTCCGCGGCTATGCTTGGCTATGAATGCGTGACGATCAAATCAACGCCACAAGGACTCGTGGACATTGAAGCATTGAAAGCCGTGTTAAGTGAAGAAGTCGCCGGTATCATGCTAACGAATCCGAATACGCTTGGATTATTCGAAACCGACATTTTGGAAATCAGCCGACTCGTTCACGGAATTGGCGGCTTGCTTTATTACGATGGCGCTAACCTTAACGCACTGCTGGGCGTGGCCCGGCCAGGTGATATGGGTTTCGACATTATGCATATGAATTTGCATAAAACTTTTTCGACGCCCCACGGTGGCGGCGGACCGGGCAGTGGTCCCGTCAGCGTTAAAGGTCATCTCGCCCATTTATTACCGCATCCCCGTATCGTTTTGAAAAACGATCGATACATCATCGAACGCGATGGCGATTCGATTGGACAAATCGGTGGTTTCTTCGGTAACTTCCTCGTCGTTGTAAGAGCCTATGCCTATCTGAAATCGTTTGGTCGCGAGCTTAATGCGATTGGGCCACTTGCCGTTTTAAACGCCAATTACGTTAAAGAAAAACTTCGTCACGCTTATCACCTTCCAATTGATGCTCACTATATGCATGAGTTCGTATTTAATGGTTTGATTGATCAATCCACGGGTATTAAAACGCTTGACATTGCCAAACGATTGCTTGATTTTGGCGTTCATGCACCGACTATTTATTTCCCGCTTTTATTCGATCAATCAATCATGGTCGAACCAACTGAAGTTGAATCGAAAGCAACGCTTGATCATTTCATCGATTTAATGTTACGAATCGCCAAAGAGGCAATTGAAGAACCAGACTGCGTCAAACTAGCGCCCCACTTCACACCGGTCGGCCGTCTTGACGAGGTTAAAGCCGCTCGTAATCCAATCCTAAATTATCGCGATTATGTCAAATCAATATAACTTCATTATCATTGGGGCAGGACCCTCAGGCACTGACGCCGCGCTGGCGCTTAGAAAAACGAATCAATCCGTTTTACTCATCGAAAAAGACAAATGGGGTGGCACTTGCCTTCATCAAGGCTGCATCCCGACCAAAGCGCTGATTCATTATTCGTCACAACCGTTTAACGGCGATTTGCCGGCGTTATTTTCGAAAGTATTCACGAAAGTAACTGCCATTAGTGAGAATTTGCTTGCCAATTTGCTACGTAACGGAGTCAATGTCCTTACCGGGGAAGCACAAGTGCTAGATGCTAGTCGGGTCAAAGTCGGCGATACTATTTATACTGCTGACCATATTGTCTATGCCGCCGGGTCGCTACCGATCGTTCCTCGTATTATCGGTTTGGACATGGCTGGCGTTTATACCAGCGAAAGCATTTATTCGCTGACGACATTGCCTAAGCATTTGGCGATTATCGGTGGTGGGTACATCGGATTCGAGTGGGCCAATATTTTCATGAATCTCGGGTCTCAAGTTACGATTTATGAAACGCAGCCGCAAGTTTTAAGTGGCTTCGACGATGACATTAGGCGCCGGTTGTTATCGACGCTTCGTACGCGTCCACTTACAATAAAAACCAATGTCTTGATTACTGAATTCGTCAAATCCGAATCCGGTATTGCCATCAACTTCAATGACGGCAATTCCGCTGATCATGCCGATGCCATTTTGGTCGCCGTGGGCCGCAAGGCTCCTAACATCGCGCTCCCCAAAGGAGTCATTAAAATTGGCGATGTTGAAGGACCGCCGTATTTGGCGCATAAGGCCAGTGCGCAAGGGCGCGCTTTAGTTGATGCCGGATACTATCCGAACATCGTTCCCTCCGCCATGTTCACGGAGCCGGAAATCGCGCTGACCGGATATAGTGAAGGGCAACTTAAACAATTGCAGATTGAGTATTTAACTTTCAAATTGCCGTATCGGGCCAATTCAAAAGCGTTTGTGATTGACCACGACGATGGTTTCGTCAAACTGATTACCGACATCAATAAGGAGTATTTATTGGGAGCGGCCATTATCGGCTATCAAGCATCGAATATAATTAGTTTATTGACATTGGCCATCCAAGAAAAAATTCCCATCGAAAAACTGAAACATATTATCTTTCCTCATCCAACCATCGGCGAAATCGTTGGTCAGGCATTAGAAGCTATATAAAAGAAAAACCCCAACAGCAAGTTGGGGTTTGTTTTTCTTAGTGCGCAATATTTACTTGGCTAATTGCTTTTTCGCGTCAGTCACGAGTTTTTCAAAACTTGAAAAATCGGAAATGGCGAGTTCGGAAAGCATTTTGCGGTTAATTGTGATGTTGGCTAAACGAAGTCCGTGCATCATTTGGCTGTAGGAAATGTCGCACATACGGCAAGCGGCGTTGATGCGCTTAATCCACAGTTTCCGGAAATCGGATTTGACTTTACGGCGATGATCGTATGCATATTGGTATGAATGCATGACTTGCTCTTTGGCAGTCTTGAATAAAATGTGTTTGCTGCCGAAGTAGCCGCTTGCTTGCTTAAGAACTTTTTTGCGTCTTTGTCTGGTGACGCTTCCACCTTTGACTCGGGCCATGGTGCTATCCTCCTATTGCGAAATCAAGATGCGAATACGCTTCACATCGGTTTCATGCACTTGACGTGGTTTGCGCAAGTGCCGTTTTTGCTTGGTTGTTTTCCGGGGCGCTAAATGGCCGGTGTAGGCGGCTTTACGCACGAGTTTGCCGCTTTTGGTAATCTTGATGCGCTTCATTAAAGCGCGTTTGCTTTTCATCTTTGGCATGGTAGTTCCTCTATTTCTTCGTCTTGCTTGCTAATATTCCAATGAGCAACCGACCTTCAAGTGCCGGTTTCTTTTCAACGGTGGCGACGTCTTCAACCAGACTGATGAATTTGTCCATCGTCGCGAGGCCGACTTCTTGATGGGCCATTTGGCGGCCCCGATAGCGCAAGGCGACTTTTACCTTGTTGCCGTCTTCAAAGAAACGACGCGCGTTTTTGACTTTGACCATCATGTCGTGCTCGCCGATTTGCGGAGTCAGCTGCACTTCCTTGATTTCGACGATGTGCTGGTGTTTTTTGGCTTCTTTCTGCTTTTTTTGCTGATCGAAACGGTGTTTGCCGTAGTTAATGATCTTGCATACGGGTGGGTTGGCGTTTGGAGCCACACAAAGTAGGTCAAGACCATATTGATCTGCTGCTTTCAGCGCTGCATCACGCATCATGACGCCGAGTTGTTCGCCCTCTGGTCCGATGACGAGCATCTTGGGAAAACGGATGTTTTCATTGACCAAGTCGCTGTTTTTGCGATCGGGCCGCACGGGAATGTTGTAATAAGCTATAACGATCTCCTCCTTGCTAATAAAAAACGGGTGCAAGCTGCGCCCGTTAAGTATAAAACCGTTAGCTCTTGACCTATCCGGGAACCGAATCAGGTGAGAAGCGGGCGCCTCTTCTTTCTATTCTTTTATTGCTTGACTATATTAGCAATGTTTCACTAGTTTGTCAATTATTTCAATGCGATTGCCGTTAAGCTTCGTGTAACTATACAATTGATGTGAAACATGAAGCCTGAATAAAAAAGGCAACCACTCTTTATAATGTAATTGTCCGATCACATACAAAGAGGAGATTGCCCATGACTATTTTATCACACCGACGC
>Ga0116195_1000861_pt1 | contig 21470 bp, 52 predicted proteins | sample AD_SCU002_MetaG_FD_89881 | JGI IMG/M metagenome (GOLD analysis project Ga0116195, IMG submission 89881) | Active sludge microbial communities of municipal wastewater-treating anaerobic digesters from China - AD_SCU002_MetaG | ecosystem: Engineered > Bioreactor > Anaerobic > Digestate | place...
AGCAGTCGCTCAACCTTTGCACGATCAACCTCCTTCACTTTTGGACCAAACTTGACTCCCTTCTCCTTCGCCGCCTCCTGACCGAGTTTCACCCGCTCAATGATCAGAGCCCGTTCATACTCTGCAAATGCCCCCGAAATGTGGAAAAATAGCCTCCCGGTTGAGGTTGTGGTGTCGATACTCTCTTCCGTGCTGACCAGGTCGATTTGGTGCGCTTTGAACCACTCCGCGATTCGAATTAGGTCCGAGAGTGACCGGCCGAGCCGATCCAGTTCATGGACGATGACCACATCGGCCATATGGGCCCGGAGTTCCAGATCCCGGAGCATCTTCTGGAACCCCTGGCGATCCGTGTCTTTCCCACTGGCCTTATCCGTGTAAACCCCCATCAGTTCTATGCCCCGGTAAGTACAGAACTTCTGGATCTTCTCGATCTGAGCATCAAGGTCCTGGCTTGGAGTGCTCACCCGGGCATACCCATAGGCCCGCTTCACCTTGCGTTCGCTCATTCTAATCCCCCCTCCGTTCCTCGGTTCTCATTCTCCTGCCTCTCCTTTTTTCTCCGATAAAACGTGGTGAGCGGGTAGCCGCATACCTTCGCCGCCGCCCGTTCGGACAGTTTCTTCTTCTTCCAGAACTCGATCTTCTCCCAATCAACCTCTATCCTGGGGCGTCCGATCTGCTTCCCCTGCGCCTTGGCTCTCGCGAGGCCTGCTTTCGTATCCTCGCGAATCTTCTTCCGCTGGAGATCCGCACCAAGCGTCACGGCTGAGGTCAGCAGGGGCTGGAGTTCCGGCTGGGCGTTCAAAACAAACTCATCCAACTGGTTCAGCGAGACCACCTTGATCCCAGCGTCCTGAAGCCGCCAGATCTCCTGCAGGGTCCCCTTCGCGTCACGGCCGAGGCGGGAGAGGTCCGTCACATAGAGCTCCTTCACCTCTCCAGTATTGAGGAGGGCGGCCATCTGCTTGTAACCCGGGCGCTGTTCGGGGTCCTTTGCCCCGCTCACACCCTGGTCGCGGTAGATATGCTGCTCGGGGATCCCAGCCTCGGTGAGCTGCTTGATCTGCCGGGTCATGTCCTGGGAGTCTTGAGAGGTCCGTGCGTATGCAATTCTCATGATGATACCAGATGTTACCTTTAAGGGTATATATGTGTATCCTATGTGACGGGCGTTTTGGTGTCACGCAAACGAGCGGTTGTGGGGGCATTATGTTTGTAATAACACGAACAAAAAGATCACTTAGCAAATAAAATTTCAGTAGAGTAAATAAGTTTTAGTTTTTTTAGTAACACAAACTGGTAAAAAAGTGTTACGAAAACCGTAGCACGTTTTTAAACAAACGTAACACTTCCCCGTCTTGAGATCGATCAGGATCATGGCGACCGACAGGATCCGATCCGGGGAGGATCCCGGGAGGGCGTCTCCCCCGCACTACCCATATCTTTTAGCCGACCCAGCCTCCAACCTACTCCCAAGAGACAGCACCATGCCCGATCCCCCAGATATCATCTGCCCCTACTGCGGCTGCAGGGGGCACAAGACCCCGCACCGAAAACTCTCCTGGATCCACAGCAGAGAAGAGGCCGAGCAGTTCGGGTGGAACGACTTGGCCTGCGGATCCTGCGGCCGGGCGTTCCGGGGCTACCCGTGGCCGCCGCGGAGCTCCTGATGCCCCCAAACGTATATGCCCCTGAAGAAGCACACTACCATAGAGAAGAGGACATGATCCCGATGCAGACGATCATCACCGAACCCCCTCCCGCCGGCACCTTCTCCGCCTACGCCCCGGAGGTCCCGGGGTGCGTGGCGACCGGGGCGACCCGGGAGGGGGCCCGGGCCCGGCTGCTGGAGGCCCTGGCGTTCCACCGGGCCGGGCTCGCGGAGGACGAGGGGGCATGACCGCCTCCCCCGCCCTCCTCCGGCTCGCCGGGCTGGAGCGGTTCACGATCCCGGACAAGCGGTATCCTACCCCCCTCCCGCCGGCACTCGAGGCGAACTACTGCTACACGGTGGACGGGGGCCACTCGATCCTCGTGGTGCTCGCAAACGAGTACCGGGCGGGCGAGCCGGTCGCGGACTACCTGACCCCCGCCGCCGTCCGCACCGTGCTCCGCCGGGGCTACACGGTGAAAGAGGGGGCCCTTGACGGCGAGGTCCACCCCTTCGTCTGGTGCCGGATCCCCTACTCCTCGGAGATCGGGCTGCTCGAAGAGGACGACGATATCGAATACTGACCCCGAAGGGGTCAGGACCCTTAAAAATGAGGTAAAAATGAGCAAAATTCCCGTAACCAAGAGGGGATCGGCGTGACCGATGCTCCCGAGTTCCCCCAGGCCGACCCGGCGGTCCAGTACATCGTCCGGCAGGTCGCGAAGATCGAGGACGCCCAGGCCTGCACCGCGGGCTACTACAAGGGGCAGGCGGCCCTGCTGCGCCGGCTGGAGAGGACCGACGAAGAACTGACCCGGATCCGGGGTTTGCTTGATGGGCTCGACCCGCAGGCCACCGCCCGGTACTTCCGGGAGGGCATGGACCACGCGATCAGCGAGGTCGAGGGCGAAGTCCGCCGGGAGATCCAGAAGGGGGCCGCCGACGCCGTTGCCCGGCTGGCCGCCGCCTCCCGCAACCTCGAGCTGACCGCGGCCGATGTCGAGCGGCAGATGGAGAGGGTGCAGAAGAACATGGCCGGGTCCGAGGGCCTGCTCCGCTCCGCCGTCCGGCAGGCCGCCGGGGAGTATGCCGATGCCGTCAAGGGGTCGGAGGCATCCCTGCAGGCGACCGCCCGGGCCGTCACCGAAGAGTTCCAGGGGATCGCGGCATCCCAGACCGATCTGCAGGCCCGGTTCGCGGCCCTGGTCGAGAAGTGCCTCTACCGGGTGCCGCTGGCGTATCTGGCCGGGCTGGTGGGGCTGGCCTTCGCCCTCGGCTTCGTGGTCCGGGGGGTGGTATGATCCCCCTGGACCGCGACACCCTCACGAGCCTGGCCGGGCTGGAGGTCCTGGCCCTCGCCGGGATCCTGCTCCCCCTCTTCGTCGGGCACTTCCTGCACCCGGCCGCCGGGCTGGTCCTGGCCCTGGTGTGGTGGGCGACCCCGGGGTGCCCGGTCCAGATCCTGCACGACTTCCGGCGGGGCTGGTACCCCTTCCTCGCGGCCTACCCCTGGTGCCTATATCTCTTCTTCGAGGACCTGCTCGCAGGCGACCCCCTCGCCTGACCGTTCCCTGTCCGTTTTTTCTGCACATGCAGGCCGCTCGGGCAACCTTTAGAGAATCCCGAAGAGTTGCCCCCCAACTCTCCGGTAATCCCGGATAGTTCCTCCCGCACCAGCGCATCCCGTAGCACCACCATAGGCAACCTATATCCCCCCCGCCCTGCTATTGTGATCGAAGCACCATGGCACCCTCGAAAGCACATCCCGAACGGGGCTGCAAGCTCACCCCGAAGCAGGCCGAAACCCTCCGGAGGGAGGGGTTCGTGGATATCGTCCGCGGCGGGAAGAAGATCCGGCTGAACCGCGGGTACACCCCCGGCGTGGTCCGGGCCAGCACCCGGCAGACCGGCCGATCGATCCCGCAGTACGACGGTCGGATGAAGGCAATGGCTCCCGGCAAACGGATCTCGGCCCGGGGCCGGATCTATTTTGAGTACCGGCGGAACCGGACGGATGTCCGGGGGTCGCGGGTCTAAGGGGGGAGACCCCCCGCACCCCTCATCAGGTGGCCCCCCGGATCCTCTTCTCGCTCCTGCGCCGCCCAGAGCCCCGATTCTCTGATCCGTCCCGTATCATCACCTCCCAAAACCCGATCCTATCCTCGCAACCCGAAGCAACGCCATAGACAACCTTTATCTCTCATCGCCCCCACTTCCCCTGTAGAGCAACCCCCGACGAGGAGGTGGATCTGCCGAGATCCGGCAGGAACGAGCATGAAAGTCAATGCAAAAGGGAGGCGGTGCGCCCCCACGGTGACGGCAAAGCGGCTGGAGCAGTTCCCCGGCAAGGGAACCGCTTACATCCGCGAGAACACCCCGAACCCCCGGCTGACCCGGCCGGAGGATCACGGGTGGACCGAGATCTCGGACGCCGAGATCGCGAAGTTCGCCCGGCTCGGCTACGATGTCTGGTACAAGACCGCCAGCATGGGCGGGGCGCACCGGGTGTACCGGTCGCTGAAGAAGGCCGGGCAGAAGTGAGTGACTGAACAGTAAAATGAGGTAAAAAATGGGAAAACTGAGGAAAGAGCGCCCCGAACGCCGGACGTTCAACGGGAAGAGGTTCCAGATCGTGGGCTGTTACAAAGAGGCCGGCGAAGCCCGGAAGACGCAGCGCCGTCTCCTGGCGCAGAACCGGCTCGCCAGAGTTGTGCCGTCCACGGCCCCGCTCCTGAAACTCGAACAACTGCAGAAGGCCTCGGGGCAACCGATTGGAAAGCCCCGGCCCGGGGAGACCTACTACATCCTCTACGCCCGCAGGCAGGAGTCGGAGAACTGGCGATGAAAGCCTACTGTATCAAGGTCGGGACCCAGTACGTCTCCGGGACCTGTGCCTTCGGCGGCTGCGTCCCGAAACTGGTCTCGAACAAGAACTTCGCCTACGTCTACGACACGCGGGCCGAGGCCGAGGCCGCGGTGCGCTACCTTGCCGTCGCCCAGATCACCTGGGATGCGCAGATTGAAAAACTGTAAAATGAGGTACGAAAAATGGTGAAACGCTACAACTACAAGAACCCCAAACCCGCCCAATGGCATGAGGGGCCCCGCTACGACATCTCGGTCGCTAACAACCTGCTCTACACGAACAGCGACTGGACCCGGGGGAAGGTCACGGTCTTCATCAAGGACAAGTGGGACGGCAACAAGATCCACCAGCGCACCGGCGATGCCCAGATGATCGGGAACTTCAGCCCGATCTGGGTGAACTGGAAGGGCAAGAAGATTATGATCGAGAAACTGCTCGACAGCACGCAGTAAAATGAGGTAAAAATGGAACAGTTATCATCCGCTCTCCGAAAAAAGGGCAAACTGGTGAAGATCGTCAATCTCACCTACCGGTCCCTCGAGGATGCAAAGAAGGGCATGGACTTCTGGGTCAACAAATCAGAATAAAGGCTTGATCTGAAAAAATGAGGTGAAAAATGACATCCAAAAAAGGGTCTACAAAAAAGCAAATTCCCCACAGGGGGTACATTGGCTTCCTCCAGGTGAAAGATGCAAGAGAAGCCAAGGCGTGGGTGAAGAAAAAGTATGATGTTCCCCCCGGGTCCGTGATTCTCGCAACAAGAGTCCCCGTGAAAAGCTGTGGGAAGAACCCACTGCCGTACCCCTACATCTACGAAATTGAGGTCTATGTCCCATCTCGGGACTAAAATGAGGTGTAAAAATGACAAGACCTACTGAACGACTGGGTCGGGATTACGGCCCGTTCGAGGGTGTCCGCATACTCACCATGAACGGTGTCCGGCTGTACATCGTGAACAAGCAGGCCGCGACGGAAGCAAACCTTAAGGACCACGATCTGATCCCGCTCGGCGGCGGGAAGTATGCCCACACCCTGGGGCTCACCCGCGACAAGCTCTACCGGGCGGCCGGCTACGATGTCAACAAGATCGACTTCGCGGTCCCGCAACCCTGGTATGACCTGCCCGAGAACCATGCCCGCCGGAAGAAGGGGGACCGGGCCGTCTGGTCCTACGCGGGGCGCAGGAACACCTTCGGGAAACCGATCTGGGACTCCGAGGCGCGGAAGCGGCTCAAGACCCGGATCAACCAGCGGCTGAGGCGGTGATCCCGGTGGGCTACAGTTGCACTGCCGCGGCCAACCGGACGCTGGACGCGATCAGCGAGGCCTGTTACCAGCAGACCAAAGCCGCGAACGTCTACCGGCACAACGGGAAGGACTACTTCTGGGAAGTGGGGCGGGAGAATGCGGACGGCGCGATCACCGGCACGATCTACCGGTACTCCGGCCCCCGCACGAACCCCAAGACCACGGTCACAAAGGCGGGGTCGTTCCGGATCAACCCGAACGGCACCATCGCCCGGGGAGTCGGGCTCAAGGGACTCTATGAAAGCCGCACCCAGAACCCCAAAGCGCCGGTCAAGACCGCCACGCTGCTCCCCTACACCTACACGAAGTATGGGAGGGGCATGGGGATCGTGTATGTGGACAAGGAGAACCCCTCCCCGGACCCCTTCAAGAAGATGATCTGGGGGTTGACCAAGGACCTCCAGACGGTCAGCGACTTTAAGGGGTTCTTCACCCGGGCCGGGAAACCGATCCCGGTCGAGTATGAGGTTCCTCCCCGGAGCACCGCCGCCGGAGAGAAGGCCGTCCGGGCCAAAGCAATCACGGCGGCGATCAAGGCCCTGTAACAATGGAGGAGTAAAATGGCAACCAAACCACAGGAGATAGGCGGGTACCTCGCTGATGGCGGGGTGCTCACGGATTGGAACGGGAAGAAGATCGGCACCTACCGGCTCATCGCCTCCTGGAAACTGCCGAACATGTACATATCGGATCGGATGTTCCAGGTCGAGGCCATCGTCAACGGCGTAACCTACACCGGCCGGAGTGCCGGGGTCGGGATGGCGTACCGAGGAAAGCGAAAGAAAACCCCACCCCGGGGACGGTGACCCCGGCAGTAAAAATGAGGTAAAAAATGCAACGCAAACCAAGCAGCAAGGCAACCCCCCCGAAGGCGAGGTCCTCGATCCCGGTCATCCCGGCCATGCGAGGATTCTCGTTTCTCACCGGGGACGTAAACTGGAAAGAGTACGGCGGAACCTTCTACCGGAGCTTTGGGGACGGAACCTACGCCCTCATTGAGTTCATCAACCTCGAAGATGCTGTCAGGTATGGGGGGATCCGGGGGAACAGGTATGCGGCCGTAGGACGAACCGTGGACCTCTCGCCGGGAGGGTTCTCGCTGAGAAACCTCGATTCAGCCCTCCGCACCATCGGGGCCTCTCCCGCGACCCGGAACCCCAAGGTTCTCCTCGATGCGGTGAACGCCTACGGGTCATTTGATGTTGACTTCGAGATCTTCGGCAACAATGCCGACAAGCTCCTGGCCGCGGCGAAACGCCGGTACTGACCTGCATATGCAGTAAAATGAGGTAAAAAATGGATCAGTCATCATCCGCTCTCAGGATCCTTGAGAAGAGCAAGCGAGAGAAGGAGTTCCGGGTTTCGCGAGACCACCTCTACTACTTTGCGGGGGAGTACTACTACAAGCGCGATGCCGAAGACACCAAGAACGCCCTGAAAAAGGCAGGGTATTCGGTACTGATGCGGAAAGGCCCTCGCCAGTCTGACGGGTACCAACTCCATGCTCGGAAGGTCAAAGCGACTTCTGAAGACAAAGCGAACCCCCTGTATAGGGGAAACCGGGTGGTAGAGGTCACGCTTGAATCCGCTCGGCCCCCCATCTGGACCGTCACGCTCATGCACACCGCAAAGAATGGCGAGTACCGGAGAGATTACTCTAAATCCGCTGGTGAGTACACCCGATACCATGACGGCCCCTCTATCACCCCTGCGGTCACAGAGGCAAAGCGTCTGGCGAAGAAATGCGGGAAAGGAACCTACGTTGTCATCTACGGTGCGACCTCAGCAGAGACGTTGCAGTGGGATGGAACGCGGTTCGTGAACCTGAAACGGGCCCCGTAGAATGAGGTGAAAAAATGCCCTGGAACAAAGATGGCACGTATGTGCCGGTACCCGATGACCGGACCTTCGACGGCAAGCGGTTCTCCCTCCTGTGGGTGACCGGGTTCAGCTCGAAGCGCCGGGCAGAACAGACAAAGAACGCCCTCAAAGAGGGGGGGAGCAAGCCCTACAATGTGCGGATCGTTCCCTATGATGGAGGCTACTACCTCTACACCGCTCCGCGGGTGACCCGGGAAGACTCCCAGTGGTTGATCCAGCGGATCGGGGGGCTCTGAAGGGGCCCCCCAGAAAAATGAGGTGAAAAATGGAGTTCAAATCACTCGAACAATTATTCGAGGAGAACAACGGCCGGACGGTCGTCATGGACCGCCGGAAGTACTGGGTTCGGTACATGCGGTACCGGGGCGGCGAGGACATCTGGCTGGAACCCGTCAACAAGGACGCCCCGTGGTACCGCAAGATGCGGGACTACCTGGGCGATGACTGGGTCACGGACGCGAAGCACCTTGAGGGCAAGGCCTTTAGCGAGGTCTACCGGCAGCTCGCCTGGAAACAGCCCTCGACACCCAGCCGCAAGGCGACGACCTCGCGGAAGAAGGCCCCGGCCCGGAGGCGCTGACATGCCCGCCGCCCCCCGCAAGCCCGTTCGCCGGGCCAAGCCCCCGGCCCCCCGCACCCCCGCGACCAAGCCCGGCCTGACCCGCCGCTCCCCCGGCTGGAAGACCTTCGTCGCCCTGCTGGAGCAGAAGGTCAACTTCCGCACGATGCGGAACGGAAACACGACCTGGACCTGCGACGGGAAGCTCACCTTCACGCGGCAGATCCTCCGGTCGAAGTTCCCGGGGGTCAGCATTGAGAAGACCATCAAGTACCTGCAGGACCGCGGCGGCTACTGCGACTGCGAGGTCCTGCTGAACGTGGATCTGTGATGATCATGCGCCAGGAGATCCGCAAACGGTTCGCCGGCCCGGCCCGCCCGGCCCACGGCCACCATCGACCCGAACCTGGTGCTCTACTCGCCCGACGATGACGCCTTCTACCGGTTCGACCGGTTCACGGCACAGTATGCCGTGTTCCGGTTCTTCCGGCGGAACGGCTGAGATCGGGCAGGTATCGACTGAAGAACACCGTAAAAATGTGAGTAAAAAGGAAGTCCGTAAAAATGGCAAAGAGTCCGTTCACCACAGCAACCCTCACCTATATGGTGAAGGGCAAGGTACAGTCCAAGAAAATCCCGATCCCGGCCCAGCGTCATGCCCTCGGGATCCTGAAACAGCGAGAAGGGTATGTTGAGATCTGCTGGTTCAAGGTGCCTCCCGCGGTAGGGGGGTACCAGGAGGACAACTTCAAGACCAAGGTCGTGCGGGTTCCCATGGATGCCGGGCTCGCCAGCCTGAAGGTCGGCGGCCGCGTGATCTCCAAGGCCACCTGAACCGCGTGCAGAACATCGTTAAAATGTGATCAAAAGGAGGACCAGAAAAATGGCAAACATCAAGTACGACCGGTCGCGGAGCAAAATCTTCAACGGCACGCCGTATTTCTTTTACAAGCAGGCTGACGGCCGGGTCAACGGCCGGAACATCGTGAACCGGCTCCGGGGCATGGGCTTCTCGGCCCGGATGACCGTGAACCAGGGGAAGAACACCGGCGGCTGGCCGGTCAAGGTCTACAACATCTGGCTCAGGGAGCGGTGAGGGCGGCTCGGCCCCCCGCCCCCGGCTGCATGTGCAGAAAAATGGAGGTTAAAATGTCTCGAATCTTTGATGGAAAGACCTTCCGAGAGGCGACCGCGGCCCCGACCCGGGCCTCGGCAGAGATCGTTGCCGCCGAGTGGCGCAACAATGGATGGAACGCCCGCGTGGTGAAGAAGAAGCACTCCTACACGATCTACGTGCGGAGGAAGTAAGGGCCGGTTGCCCTGACGTTAAAATGGAGTCCGAAAAATGATGCTCAAATACTCAACCCTCTACGAGGTCCCGCCCTACCGGGCGTGGCGGATCGCGTTCTACAACTCCCAGTACACCTACCTGTTCTTCGGAACCAAGGAGGACGCGAAGGCCGCAGGCCAGAAGCTTGCAGACCAGCTCGCAAAGAAGGGTAAGCTCGTCTCGAATATGTCGATCAAAGAGGTCTCCAAGTACCTGGGGAAGTGACCCCCCCAAAAATGAGTGAGTAAAATGGCACGAGTTACCAAAGCCCTGCTGGAGGGCATGACCAAAACCGTGGGGCGGCTCTACGGCTATCCTACTGTGGGTGAACCTGCCCCCCAAGGCTCAAAGAACCGTTATAAGAAGGCCTTCCTGATGCTGTCCGCAGATCAGTACTACAATCTGATGGTCGTCCAGAAGGACGGCAGCTGGACCGAGTTCGGCGGCTCCCGGCAGTACACCGCCTCAGAGATGGAGGTCTACCTCAAAGGACTGATCGACGGCAAGACCCACCAGAAGCGGCGGTGAGGGGTAGGAAGATCATACCCCTCTGTATCAGTATGGAGGCAAGTACCAGCATGGAAAAATACACGCTTACTCAGAATCAAAAGGCTGAGCTACAGAAAACCGGCTACGTGAACATCACCCGAAACGGCAAGCAGGTCCGGGTAACAACCTCAATGGTGAAGGAAACTCTTGCAAGGCCGTCCGTATCGCTCTTCAAGATGGATCATCTGGCGAACCCCGATGAGAAAGACCTCAAAATCGCCACTGACCGGATAAAGGCCTACAACAAGCGGAGAGGTCCGCGGGTCGGGGACTTCATCATCATGCCGGACGGCTCTTACCAGCGATTCTCGTACAAATGGCCGGAAGGGTTGCAGACTTCAAACGGGGGGAGTTACTTCCTCGGGTCCTCCGGCTACGCTTCAATGTCTGGAAGTCTGAACCGGACGGTTCCGAACAAACAGATCAAACCGACCCCCGAACGAAAGGAAGGTCCGTTCTGGTTCTTCCACCATGACATGGCGACGGCTCACAACGCCGTTGGGGTCAGGGCGTTGTGTCGGGTGTACCGGCATACGGGATGAGGTGGCCGGTATGGTACAACTCTATCGTATGTTTGACGGCAAGCGGTACACCTGGGCGGGCTATGCCCGGACCAAGACCGAAGCCGAAAGACGGAAAGCCAAAATGAAAGAAGAGGGGTTCAAGGTCCGGCTCGTCAAGATGCTCGGAACCTCGATCCGAGCCCCGCCAGAACGCGGGAAACACGCCGAGAAAGTGTGGGTCCTCTACGAGCGGGATAACCTCTTAGATAGGTGATGCGCAAGGCCCGCCGGGCCTGAGCCCCCAACCTCCTCTTTTCTCCTCCTCCCGGGTGCAAACCAGAACCTATATATTGGATAACCGACCAATCTCTGTTTCGAGGCCTCCCGGAGAGCCCCGGGCGGCCGGAATACCGCCGGGAAACCCTGCGTTCCCCGGCACCAAGTGAAAAATGGAGCGTTAAAATGAGTGGAATACCAATAGCAGGGGAGACCTGCTGTGCAAACTGCGTCTCTGACGCCACCTGTTCGCACCGGTCGGATCTCCCCGGAATCGCACTGATCTGCGACCAATTCTTGAATCGAACCTTCCCTCCAGAAGTGCAGGACGAGATCCGGGCCGGGGACCGCTGTCACATCTGCGGAGCCCCCGCGATCATCGGCGGCGGGGGGCGGCTGACCTGCGGAACCTGTCTCATCGCCCAGGCCGCGGCGAAGGTCAGGATCGGGAACAAGGCGATCCGGGAGTGGCTGGGAACCGTCGCGATCGTCCCGGTTCCCACGGGCGACGCCGGGGCCGACCCCGACGACATTCCCGAAGAGGACGAAGAGGAGGCCCTCTGATGGCGCTCCAGATCTACACGGACGGCGGGTTCCGGGCGACGGCCGGCGGGGTCGGCGGCTGGGCGTATCTGTTTGTGGACGACCGGCAGGGCCAGATCGGGTCCGACGCCGGGGTCCTGGTCACCGATACCCCGGCCGGAGGCGAGTACCTCGCGATCATCAAGGCCCTCCGGGCGGCCCGGGATGCCGGGCACCGGGAGGTCGCGGTCTACAACGACTGCACGGGCGTGGTCAACCAGCTCGCCGGCCGGGCAGGGGTCGCCTCCCCCCGGATCCTCCCGCACTACCAGCGGGCGGCCGAGCTCCTCGCGGACTTCGATGTCGCGACCGTCGCCTACGTCTCCCGCGACCACCCTCACATCCAGGCCGCCGACGCCCTCGGCTGCGAGGCGGTCGCCCGGCGCACCGGGGCCGGGTTCCCGGTGCGGTGGTGGCACAAGAGCAACGCCGGGGCCCCGCAGGGCTGGCGGGCGGCCCGGGCGGTGCCCGCGGCAGAGGGGTGGGGATGATGGTTGACCTCACCCCGGCCGAGGCCGGGATCTGTCTCCTCGCGATCGTCAAGGCCGAGTTCGCTGCCGGGTGGGATGGTACCCCCCGCCCGTGGGGCGCCGCCTCCCGCGGGATGATCACCCGGCTCCTCGCGAAGCTCGGCATCCCCGACACCGAGGTCCTCACGCTCGCCTGCCCGGTCTGCGGGAGGGTCCAACGGGTGGACCGGACGGCCTATCTCGACAACATCGCGATCGGCGGCCACCCCTACACCTGCGGGGGAGCGGCCTGCCCGGGCCATACCGTCATGCGGGTTGTTCCCAGAGAGGAGATCCTGCGGGAGGAGGCCGAATGACCTCCTGGTGGCCGCGGCTCTGGCACTGCGGCCTCAAACTCTGGTGGAACCGGCTCTGGGTCCGGGCCGACGAGTTCCACCCATCGCTCGACCTCGATCTGGCCGCCATGGAGGCGATGACCGCCCCGGAGCGGGCCGCATACCTCCGCGACCTCTTCCGCCGGCGCGAGATCGCCCACCGGAGGTCGTTATGAGCAACGTCCCGGAGGCCCTCGCGGCCCTCGAGCACGAGCAGTGGATAGCCTGGTCGAAGAGCCTTGCCGCAGCAGAACCCCTCTCCGCGGAGCGGGTCGAGCGGTGGCGGGGGCTCTGGGTGCCCTACGCGGACCTCTCCGAGCAGGAGAAGGATGCCGACCGGGTCTGGGCCGAGAAAGCCCTCGCCATCGTGGCCGACCCCCTGGCATCCGCCCTCACCCTCGAGTACCGGGAGTGCTGCCGCCGCCTCGCGGACCCGGCCCTCCAGAACCCGCTCTGGTGGCTCGGCTACCGGTGCGGGATCGAGGACCTCGTCGCCCGGCTCGCGGAGAAGGGGATCGCGGTCACGCTCCCCTCCCCGGCCACGAGGAGGGATCGGTGATGGTGACCTGGAAGCAGGTGATCGAGCGGCACGGGGCAGACCTGGCCGAGAAGATGGTCGCGACCGGGCTCCTGGACGGGATCACCTGTGTCCTCCTCCCCTCCGGGGAGGCCGACATCCCGCAGTGCGACATCGACCGGGCACTCCGGGCGGTGCGGGGGTTGCCGGTCCACGACTGGGACTAAAAAACCTGCATGTGCAGAAAACAAAGGAAACTACAGAAATGTCCCTGTATAATGCCATCAACGGGCGGCACCCGAAGAGCAAAGAGATCCTCGCCCTCCTCGACCTGACCGAGGAGGAGATCGAGCGGTACCGCGACTGCCGGGTCTTTCCCAAGACGAGGACCATCGAGATCCTCGCCCGGACGGGCGGGGGGAACCGCGAAGACTATCCGAACACGGCGCTCACCGCCCATCCCGGCTACGTCAGCGACCGGGACGCGAACTTTGACGGAACGTATACGGTCTACACCATCCGAGTTCCCGATGCGGTCCCGGCGACGGCCCTCCAATCTCTGGACAAAGGAACCCGCTGGGGGGAGGGGTAGCCATGTGCCGGAACGCGATCCTCCATCACCGCGACGGGTCCGAGACCGTCTGCCGGTGCCAGGCTGACCTCCAGCAGGCGATGCCCCGGGGGATCTGGTTCTTCCCCCCGGCCGGTGAGCCCGACCTCGAGAGAGGCGGCTTCGAGCCGGGGGTCTGCCTCTGCCCGGTCGATCTCGAGCGCACGGCCCGGGCGAACGGCTACCGCCTCTCGCGGCAGGGGCCGGACGGGGTCGAGGACGTCTTCGACGACCACCTCTACCTCTGCGGGGTTGAAGGGGCAGAGCGGGAGGGCTCCCTCCGCAAGGAGGGAGGTGAAAGCGGAGCCCCTTCTTCACTTTCACCCCGCACGGCCCACCTTAATGCCATAGGAGGACCAATATGATCGTATCGTATCGACCACGGGCGGACGGGATCGGTGAGGTCCCGGCCGAGAACGGGCTGGAAGTCCGGGTCGCCGGAGGCCAGCCATGAGCCGCCGGGATCTCATCGGGATGCTCGCCGGCGGGGCGATCCTCGCCTTCAGCGTCTGGGGCCTCCTCGGCGGGTTCTCCACGCCGGAGGCGAAGGCCTTCCTGCTCCTCGACGGCCTGATCGGGCTCTACATCGTCGCGAAGGCGACGGAACGCCTGCTGGCCACCCGGTTCCCCCCGCCGCCGCCCTTCGTGGACGAGAACGCCGATCCGTGGGAGGACGAGCCCGCGGACGAGGACGAGGAGGTGTCCCCGTGAACCGCCTGCTCCATGGTCTGATCCTGGCGGTATCTCTGGGCTATTTCCTCATCTCTGATGGTGAGAACCTCCTCCTGAGCCTCCTCTTCGCCGTCGCTCTCCTCAACAGCCTCCTCACACTCTTCGTTCTCATCTGGATCAAACCCGGGTCCGGGCAGGAAACCCTGCACCAGACCCTCCTCCGCGAAGAGGAGGAGTGGTGGCAGGCCCGTCTGGCCGCCAGGAGGGGTCAGCCGTGACTCTGCCTCCCCGGTGCCGCCGGGTGATCGCGAGGGTCCTGGCCCGTCCCGCCGCCCCGGACCCCGAATGTGCCGCAGAACAGTATGTCGAACGGGTCCGCCGAACCCTGGAATACGGCGAAACGCTTCTATCGAAAAAATGAGGGATGCAAAATGCAGTACTACCAGATCCACCCTGACCTGATGCGCCTTGTTGCCGACTATGTCATCGCCGCCGGGCTCCCCGTCCGGTGCCGGCCGCTCTGGATCGCCCGCGACCTCGAGGAGACCCACGGGGCCGAGACCCTCGAACGGCTCCGGAGCACCCAGACCCTCAAGACCTCGGTCCAGCTCTGTCTCAAGGCGCTCGGCTATGTCAGCGAAGGCGTCGCTGGCGACCGGGTCTGGATCCGGGAAGACCGGCTCCAGCAGAACGCGGCCCTGGTCGCGGCGTAACCCCTACTGACCTCTAAAATGTGGTGTAAAATGGAAGAAGTTCTAATCTACGGATTTTCCAGCGACCTCCTGGTCCTGGACGGGGCGGTACGGGAGGAGATCCCGGTCGCCTGTGGTGAGCAGATCGATCTCGCATTCACGGACGGCACCGTCCTCCGGGCGGGCTACGGGCTTCAGGGCCCTGAATGCTGGCAGATCGACCGGGTCGCGGCCGGGTCGGCGCAGTACGAGCGCCGGGCGGCCACCGACCCGAAGACCGACTACTCCGATGTCATAATCCTGACCGGAGAGCACCTCGCCCTGCAGGGGGTCCCGGCATGAGCAACGGCAAGCCCGTCTGCCCCGCCTGCGGCAGCACCTCGACCTATGTCCGGCAGCGGGACGGTGCGGTCTGCTGCAAGGTCTGCGGCCACGGGGTCAAGCGCCGGGGGGCGGTCCAGCATGAGTGCCCGCTCTGCCGGAGCAAGCAGGTCTACTACCGGTCGAAGACCGGGGCGTATGCCTGCCGCCGGTGCGGGCTCGGCCAGGACAACGGGATCAAGGGCGAGTACCTGGACGAGATGGCGGAGCGGGCCCGGATCGAGTACCGGGAGGCCGGGGACGTAACCGCATGTCCGGTCTGCGGGGGGCCTGTGATCGAGAAGCTGTTGGACGGCCAGTTCACCTGTACGCAGTGCGGGTTCTCCCCGGAGAGGCGCATTCTGAGCCCGGCATTCCTCAAAAAACTCCCGCCCTTCCGGGAGATCCGGCGGGACCGGCCGGATGCCGACACCCCGACCCCGCCGCCGGGCATGAGAGCCAATCCTCCGGGCTTCCTCTCTGTCCCGCCGAACCCGACGATGTCTCTCCCCTTCAGGAGATCTCCGGTCCCGCAGGCCCCTCCCGTCTGCTCTCCGGCCCCCATCAGACCCGAAAGCCTATCCGGCCCGACCCTCGCGATCAACGGCCACCCCCTCGCCCTCAAGCAGGAGGCCGGGACGGTCTGGCTTGTCGTGGAAGCCCCGGACGGCGGGTTCCCCTTCGCCGGCACCTCGCCCTGCCAGATCCCGGTCTACGAGGCCGAGTTCCTGATCGACCTCGACCTCACCGACCCCGCGACCGTCGCGGAGGCGTGGAAGACCGTCCTGACCCGGGCCAAGATCGGGCGGGACGACTTCCTGAAGGAGTTCCCCGCGAAGCTCGACGGGCTGACCCCGGCCCAGGTCACCGACCTGCAGGCGAAGGGGCTCCTCTCGCAGCGGGCCCTGGACCGGGTGGTGCTCGCGTTCCTGAACGAGAAACTGCCCGGCACCACGCCAAGCATCGGCTACGCCGCGATGTTCTTCGAGCTCGGTCTCCTGGACCGGGTGGACGAAGAACTCGAAGCGGTGCGGGAGACCCTGACCCGGCTCCAGCAGGACGAGGACGGGATCCCGGTCTGGACCGAGGAGAAGCAGTACCGCCCCGTCGCGGTCCCGGACGACCTGCCGCCCGTCGAGGCGATCACGGTCAGCTTCGACGGCGGGAAGACCAAGTGGGTCTTCGTCGCGAGCCCCCGGGTCACGGACGGTGAAGCGTGACCCCCGACCCGACCGGCTACATCATCCGCCCGGCCTCCCCGGAGGCGGCCGACCTCGGCCTGACCCTAGATCGGTTCGGCCCGGAGACCTACGTCTGGCGGAACGGGAACCTCCTCTGGTTCACCCACCTGGATATCCTGGGCCTCCAGCCCCGCAAGGTCCTCCACGACCTGGCGGCCCGGACGAATGCCCGCGGCCTCGTCGCCGTCATCCCCCAGGAGGGGGGGGCGGTCGATCAGGAACTCCTCGAGTGGGGGTTCGTCCTCCGCGCCTTCGACTGCAAGGACGGGCGGCGGGTGCTCGCGTATCTCCGGGGTCCCCGGGGGCTACCTCTGGTCCACGCCGAATACGAGAAGTTCGGGGTGCGGCTGGTCGTTACTGACGAGGGGAATGATCTGGGGATCACGGTTCGGGCGGAAACCCCCGGGACGGCCGTCACGATTACCGTGACCCCGGGCAGTATCCAGACGGAGACGGTGCGAGGATGACCCGGATTCACCGGATCGAGACCTGCGACGGCCTGTGCCCACACGCGGTCGGGTCCCGGGGGTGCCGCCACCCGGAGGCGCTCTGGGACGATGCCGGGATCATACGGATCCGGCCGTTCGAGGACTTCCCCCACATCCCCGCCTGGTGTCCGCTGGAACAGGTGGGGCCGGACTGGCGACCGCCGGAACCTCCGCAGACGGAACCGCCTCGCGACGACCGGAACTTCCGCGAGGCGCTGCGGGAGGTGGTGGAGACCCGGCCGCAGAAAGGCCCACGATGGATGCGGCAGGGTTCCGGCCTGAGGCCTGCGAGGCGGGAGCGAGGATGATCCACACCCGCTTCCCCCGGCCCTTCGAGGACTTCCGGCAACCCTACAAGTGGATCGTCGCGGACCCGCCATGGCCGTACCGGAACGTGAAGACGGGCGGGTCGATGACCTCCGGCTCGGCGGCGCAGTATGCCGTCATGACGATGGACGACATCCTGAACCTCCCGGTGCCGGAGATCGCCGCGAAGGACTGCTGCTGTTTCCTCTGGACGACGACCCCGCTCCTGCCGCAGGGGCTCGCGGTGCTGGACCGGTGGGGATTCGAGTATAAATCGGCCCTGTATTGGGATAAAAAGAATTATCCGCTCGGCTTCTGGTTCCGGGGCCGGGTGGAGCCCTGCCTGATCGGGATCCGGGGCAAGGTGAAGGCGTTCCGGAGTAGTGCCGTGAACATCATCCAGGACGAGCCGGCCGAGGAGTACCTCTGCGATGCCATCGTCCTTGAGGAGAAGGCCCGGGGGCACTCGGTCAAGCCGGAGGCGTTCTGGGGCCTCGTCGCCCCGCTGGCGGCGAGGGGGGGCGGCCCGGCGATCGAGCTCTTCTCCCGCCGGGAGCGGCCGGGCTGGGACGCCTTCGGCAACCAGGTCGTGCCGCGGGAGGAGGGGGCATGACCCCCGGTATCAACCCGCGGGCGGCAGACCGGTTCGCGGGGGTTGCAGTCGGCATGTGGTTCAGCGCCCTCGCCCTCATCCTAGTTGATGCCGCCTCGCTGCCGGTCGAGATGTCGCTCGCCACCTCCTTCGGGCTCGGCGGGGTCTTCCCCCTTCTCGCAGAGTATCTCGGCCGAGGGAGGACCTCATGACGGAGTATGCGTATCCGATCTTCCGCACCCTCGCCCGGATCGCCGCCCGGATCCGGGAGGACCGCGTCCAGATCCTCACCTGCGCTCTGGGGATCGCCGGTGCGGCGCTGGTGGCGCAGACCCGGACCCCGGCCCTGATGCTCGCCGGGTTCGGGTGCTGGGTTATCAGCAACCTCGCCCTGATGGGGATCGAGTGGCGGGCCGGGCACCCCTGGCTGGCCGCGATGTTCGGAGTCTACGAGATCACGGCGCTGGTCGGGATCGCGAACACGGCGGGGCTGGTGCTGTGAGGATCCGGCGCGGGATCCTGGCGCTGGCGGCCCTCCGGCGGGGGGGGCCGATATGCCGCAAGGGTTGTCGAACACGGGGGGAAACACTGGATTTACTACCGGGAACGGTTTTGATCCCCCAGCCTCTTTCTGAAGACACCTTTATGCCCCAGAAGCGCCCACCTTTCCTCTAATCCACCTGCACCCGCCGCCGGAAGCCCGGCTGCACATGCAGGTCCCTAAAATGGGTGTGTAAAATGAGCGAAACCCTCCCCGAGGCCCCCCTCGACCTCGTCTGCGGAACGTGCGGCTGCCCCCGGCAGGTGCGGACCCGTGCCCTCCTGCAGGACCCCGACCCGGCGGCGAAGACCCGGTACACCTACCTCCAGACCGCCTGCCCGGCCTGCGGCAGCGAGACCGAGTACCTGGTCTTCCTCGAGCCCGGCTGGACCGTGCAGGACGGCGACCGGCAGGCGATCGCCTGCCCCTGTGGCGGCACCCTCTTCCGGGACCCCGACCGCGACACCCCGGCCGAGCGGATCGAGCGGGGAACCCTCGTCGGCTACCACGACCTCACCTGTTCTGCGTGCGGCCGGACGACCGTCACCTTCCTCTTCGCTGGCCAGAACGTCTTCACCGAGCAGGAGCGGCAGGACCTCCTCGCGGGGCGGGCCTCATGACCTACCGGCCGGGCGGGGACGACTGGTTCCGCCGGATGCGGATGCAGGAGGCGGGCGAGCCGCAGCACGCCCCTCTGCCGGGGAAACCCCTCGGCGGCAAAGCCTACGGCTCGATCCCCCACCTCCCCGGCTCGAACTTCGGGGACCGCCGGGACCGGGGGGTGCCGGCGGGCGAGGACCGCCTCTACCTCGACCGGCCGCACCCCGGCGACCGGGTTGTGGTTATGGAGAAGTTAGACGGTTCCTGCGTGGCCGCCCTCAAGAAAGACGGCGAGATTCTCCCCCTGATCCGCAACGGCTACCCGGCCGCCGGGTCCGTCTGGCGGCAGCACCGGATGTTCGCCCGCTGGGTCCGGGCCAAGGCCGATACCTTCGCCGCCTGCCTCGGTGACGGGGATCGGGTCGTCGGGGAATGGCTCGCCCAGGCCCACGGCACCCGTTACGACCTCACCGGGCGGGAACCCTTCGTCGTCTTCGACTACTTCCGGGGCGACCGGCGGCTCCCGGCCCTCGAGGCGGAGGACCGGGTTCAGGCCCACGGGCTCGCCTTCGTCCCGGTGCTCGCCGCCGGGCCGGAAGGGCTCCCGGTCGCGGACGCCCTCCTCCTGCTCGGGGAGCACGGGCACTACGGGGCCCTGGACCCCGCCGAAGGGGTCGTCTACCGGCGGGAGACCCCGGACGGCATGGTGTATCTCGCGAAGTACGTCCGGCCGGAGGCCGAGCCCGGCCGCTACCTCCCGGGCAACGACGACCCTGACAGGGCGGTCTGGAACTGGCCGCCGGGGGGGCGGTGATGGACCTGAACTTCGGCGGCTTCGTCCCCCTGAGCACCGTGGACTGGCACGGCCGGGCGGTCTGCACCGTCTTCTTCCGCGGCTGCTCCGCCCGGTGCTTCTACTGTCACAACAAAGCCCTCCAGCGGGGGGAGAACCGGGTCTCGACCGACTACGTCATGGGGCTGATCGATGAGGCCAAACTCCTCGTCTCCGGCGTGGTCTTCTCCGGCGGGGAATGCACCGAGCAGCCCGAACCCCTCCGCCGCCTCGCGGAAGAGTGCCGGGACCTGGGGCTCAAGGTCGGCATCCACACGAACGGCGCATTCCCCGAGCATGTGCCGGGGCTGATCGGGGAGGTCGATAAGGTCTCCCTCGACATCAAGGCCGCGTGGCCGCACTACTACGAGGTCACCGATCTCAACTGCGCCCGGCACGTCCAGGCCTCCCTCGCCCGCTATCGCGACGCCCACACCGCCGGCACCCTGCCGGAGTTCGAGATCGTCCACACGGTGATCCGGGGGCACGAGGCCGAGGTCCCGGCGGTCGCGGCCGCGGCGGAGGGGGTAGACCTCGTCCTCCAGCAGGGCATCTGGGGGCGGGAGCCCCCCCTCTCCCTCGCGGAGTTCCAGGCGCTGGCTGATCCCATGGCCCGGCCGGTCAGGATCCGGACGAAAGAGATCGGGGAGGTCCTCTATCAGGACGGGGTCTTCACAGTCGCCGGGAGCATGACGGTCACGGACCCGAAACGGCTCCAGCCGTATTACAAGTCGGGGGTGCCGGATGGAGATTGACCGGATCTACAACCGCGACTGCATCGAAGGGATGCGGGAGATGGAGGAGAACTCTGTTGACCTTGTGGTGACAAGTCCTCCATATAACGTCGGCATACCGTATGACATCTATGATGACACCCTTCCGTGGGCGGAATATTATCGCTGGTGCGCCTCTTGGCTAACAGAGGTCCACCGGGTGCTGAAACCAGACGGCCGGCTCTGTCTGAACCACTACTTCTCGTTAGGATCGGGGAAATGCCGAACTGCCCCCCTGATGGTTCTGAACGGTATCGCTCAGGAGGTCGGGTTATCGCACAAATCGGTGGCGATCTGGTACGACAGCCACCGGTCAAAATGCACGGCGTGGGGGTCCTGGCTCTCTGCCTCTGCCCCGTATATTACTAACCCTGCAGAGGGGATCCTATTCCTCTACAAGGACACCTGGAAGAAACAACGGCCGGGGAAGAGCACCATTGAGAAAGAAGAGTTCTTGGAGGCGATCAGCGGGATCTGGAAGATCCGGCCGGAATCTAAGCCCTGGACAAAAGCCAACTTCCCTGTGGAGATCCCACTCCGGTGCATCCGTCTCCTCTCCTACGAAGGGGACCTGGTGCTCGACCCGTTCATGGGGGCCGGAACCACCGCCGTCGCTGCCCTCCAGGAGCGGCGGCACTACTTGGGGTTTGAGTTATCGCCAGCCTATTGCGCTATCGCCCAGACCCGGGTGGCTGAAGTTGCCTCCCTACGATCACTCAAGGCGGTTGAGACGACAGATCCCCCTGTAAAGAGCATATCCCCATGACCCGGCACCTCTTCCTCCAGGGCGACGCCCGGGTCGGGCTCCAGATCGTCCCGCCCGGCTCCGTCCACTGCTGCGTCACGAGCCCCCCCTACTTCAACCAGCGCGATTACCGGGCAGACGGGCAGATC
>Ga0116195_1000881_pt1 | contig 21208 bp, 12 predicted proteins | sample AD_SCU002_MetaG_FD_89881 | JGI IMG/M metagenome (GOLD analysis project Ga0116195, IMG submission 89881) | Active sludge microbial communities of municipal wastewater-treating anaerobic digesters from China - AD_SCU002_MetaG | ecosystem: Engineered > Bioreactor > Anaerobic > Digestate | place...
AAAGGGGCCGTCTGAAGGGAGGGTATATTCATAAGGATCGCAAGAGCCGTCTTCTTTAGCTGTTTTGTAGGTTAAATATGAACTGCCATTTACATAAAAACTTATAGTTTCCCCCGGCAGAAATCCCATTGCTGAAAGTGTAACTTTTTTACCAGTTGCATAGCCTTCAGGGGCTAATACTATAAGAACAGGAGCTATATTTTCGGGAACGGTTACAGAGACTACTTTTGATATTCTGTTTTTACTGCTGGAACCGTATAATTCTACAGTAATATTCCCAATGTCAGAGTAACTGGTGGTATATTCAAAAGTCAAAGGTGTTCCTGCACTGGCATTTTTATTGGTTTTATATATTCCATTTATATATAAGTAATAGTTTTCATTTTGTACAAAACCTGAAAGCGTTATACTAAGCTTCTCACCTGCTGCAATAGCATCAAAACTATTGATAACAAGGTTTGCTTTTGCAACTTCATAGGTAGTTGAAACTTCTAATTTGCTTGTAGCTCCTTTAAGAGTAAATGTTTGAATTCCTGATGCAGTTACTGGTAATGTATAAACTTTTGAACCATTCCCGTTTTCATCTGCGGATAAATAGGTTACATAGCTTGTGCTTTCACCTGCATATATATATACTGTTTCATTTGGTGCAAAATCAGAGGCTGTAAATGTAATATTCCCGCCGGGACCCATGCCATCAGGAGCTATGGTAACTTCAGGCGTCATGGGTGTGACATCTATTATTGTTTCAGCAATATATCCACTGTCATATCCTACTGCTTTAATATTTATCACACCATTTGCAAGATAGGGTATTTTGTAACTGTAGGAATATATTCCATCAGCTTGGTCGGCATAAGCAATATAAACATCGTTTACAAATATCCTGACACTTTCATGGTAGTCTCCGGATTTCATAAATCCTGAGGCTGTAATAACAATAGTGTCATTTGCAGTAGGGGTACTGCTGCTTACTTCTATTGCAGGATTATACTGTTGTATAGTGTAAGTCTTTACAGCTCGAGCTTTACTTGAGTATCCCTCCGCCTTAAAGGTATGAAGTCCTGTCAGGGCAGCCGGTATGGTATATGTATACACAGCTTTCCCATCTGCATCAGCCCAGTAATACGATATACATGTATTGTCACAGTATAATTCTACATCTTCATAGGGGATAAAACCCGTAGCAGTAAAAGTAAGCGTTTCTCCCGGTTTTGCCATGTCCGGTGAAATAGACAAGGAAGTAACTAATTTACCAACAGTGGCAGTTACTATATTGGAAGCATCGCTCTTGTTTCCGGCTTTATCCACAGCAACAACTTTGTATTTATATTCCTTACCTATGTCATAATATCTGGTATCTATGTATTCCAATTGTTCTGCATCATATTTATAATCACTTGGATTTGATGTAAAATCATTACCTGATAATGCCCTGTAAATCTCATACGACACTATATCTTCCGAAGGTTTGGTAAAGCTAAGCTTTATTTTCCCCGGTATACTTTCCGCTAAAAGTTCAGCAGCCTCCGGTGGAGTGTTATCAAGAGTAACGGTTATCTGTGTCGTGCCGGTAAGACCGAATCTATCGGTAACTGTAGCCCTTAAATCATATACACCATCAGAAAAAGTATCGGAGAACATAAAACCATAATAAGTCACCTTTAACATCCCAGCATAGTCATTTGTTTTCAGTAATATCCAATTATTCTCTCCCTTTGGTGAAGCTTCTACTTTAACACTCTTAATTCCGGCATTATCTTCAGCTTCAGCATAGAAATATTCATTTGATTTTATAAAATCACTTTCTTTTATATAATACGGATAAAAGAATATTGTTGGAGGAGTTATATCTTCTAAAGCACTTGCTGCTATTACCGAGGAAAAGCTGCTCTCAAAATATTTGTTATCTACCACTGTTATTGCATAGTAGTATACACCTGTATCTGATAACATGTCTGAAGTACTTGTAACGTCGTATGTTGTTTTATAATATGTAAGGTTATCTTCAGAGGTGCCCTTATATAGGTTATATTGTGATGCTTCAGGGCAAGAATCCCAGCTAAAGTCTATTTTGCCTTCTGAGGGTGTTGCCGTGAAATTCAGAGGTGCGTTAGGCGGGGTCATTTCAATATTTATAGTTAAGGAGAATTCTCCTGAATTCCCTAATTCATCGTATCCCACTGCCTTTAGCAGCGCTTTACCTGCATAAGGGGTATTTTTAGCATTCCACCTTACAGTATTCTGGGGATAATTTTCACCTATATAATGATCGCTTTGCCCTTCAGGTGTAATATAGTATTTTACATTATATATTCCATCTATATTTACAGGCTTAATTTTAATATCATAATATGTAGAGGAATATGAGTCTTCTGAATTGAAGTCATAGTAGCTCCAGCCATAGGTACCATATGAATAATGTTGTATGCCTGTAATCTCGCTGAACAAAGTACTATCAACAGTGTATATGTATTCAGCTATATCACTAACTTGCTCTAAGGCGGTTCCCCGGTCTGTAACAGCAATGGCTTTTATTGTGTGAGTACCGTCGGTTGTTATGTTGATTGAACTTGAATCAATGTATTTGCTGCATGATGTAGTAGGAGCACTTCCATCAGTTGTATAAAAAATCTCCGCACCGGCCTTGGGTGAGGTCAAGACCAGCCCTGTCAGCTTCTGAACAGTAGTGCCTGATTCCAGATTTGCTGCAGGAGGGTTTAGTAAAGTCTTTACTATGAAGTTATACCTTTCAGAGGTATCATAATACCCATTTATTCTCACATAATAAGTTCCCGGTAGAGTAAAATTATATACAAGGGGACCCGTAGAATTTTGAGTATTGCTAAGCATGCACAATTTACTGCTATCGTATAACTCTATGGGGCGATATACCTCCGAAAATCTGTTAGATTCAGCCGGAATAATTTCAAAACTGTATTTCCCGACAGCGGGTATTGTAAACTTGAACCACTCATAAGATGAATATTTAGGTAAGTATCCGTCATATAAAATATCCAGTTCAACTTTCCGCTCATATGATAAAGAAAAATCATGTTTGTTCTCAACGGAAAAATCATCATTCAATTTTGTGACAGCTCTAAGCTCGGTGTTCTTTCTTATTATTATTGGGTTTGTATATGGGGTTCCGGATATTTGAGGGTCGGAACCATCTATAGTGTAATAAATTTCTCCTTCCGATGCTCCGGTAGATATTTCTATTTTATAATACCCGCCTTCGTCGTCAACTTCATATACAAAATTAACTGTTGGTATGGGGATACCCTCTTCATAGTGTTTATATGAAGCATACCCATAAATACCCGAAGAATTTTGAATGATGGCACGTATTACTAAATTATCACTTATTTGTATATCAGATTCATCTGAATAAACTTGCTTTGTAGTGCTATTATAAGGATTTGAACCATCAGTGGTATAATATATTATATCACCTGTGTCAGCTCCGGATATTGTAACTTTCGTACCCGGTAATTGTCTGTTTTCTTCAGGGAGAATATTTGGACCTCCAGGAGCTTCTATATCACCAAAGTAAAAATTCGCCAGAGCACTTGAATTTCCATTTTTAGTGCAATATGACATTAAAGCTAAAGACCTATCTATCAATATTGGTGAAGTGTATTCTATATAAGTTGGTGTAGGTCTGGGGAAAATTGCATCCCATGTTTCCAGATAATAGTAAATTGTTGCGCCTTCTTCTGCTATAAGGCTTACATAAACAGGCTCTGTAATTGGAGTAACTACTTCACTTACCTGGGGCTGGGCAGGTGGGTTTTCAAGCAATTTAAAAATATATTCCTCAGGCTCTTCGGAATAATTATTTATCTCTAGAAAATAGCTTGTGTCGGGCTCTGCTTCAAAGCCAAGGACAGCAACTCCTTCTGGAATCATATTTATAGGTCCGCTGCTTGTAATCCAATTATCATCCTGATCTCTTAAAAATATGTTTAAGTTACTGTCGGCAAAACTTGCTGGTGTTCCATCGGTGTTATAGATATAAAGGGAGTAGCTGCTTTCTGCTGTTGTTTGTACAAGGAATTTCTTAGAAGATATATCTCCTCCAATACTTAAAGTTAATCCCCCTGTACTTCCGGGTTCTGAGGAGGGAACAATAGTCCCATCAACTATAATGTAGTTAAGGGACAGCACACCACTCTGCTTTTTAGTAACCGGATCCTCTATTATTACTTTGAGGGTATCCGGATTACTTATTATAGATTCTGAAGTATAACTGTTATACTGGGTTAAATCACTGCCAATCCAGGGATATGTACTATAATAAATATTCATACCCTCTTGGGCAGCTAGTGTTACATTTCCTACAGGAGCGCTGTATACACCTGAAGGGACTGAAGGTGTTGCCTGTTCAGGAGTAAACTCTTTATACACATTAAATCTTACATACCCTCTGGTATTTCCTGTATATATTCCTATTAGTTTCTGATCAGTTTCAGTTAAATCTTTTTTTGCATAATATATGTAATTGTCATTATTATCAAATACATACCCGGATATTCCTTCCTGAACAAAAGTATCGTATTCATTGGCATATCCTATAAGTATGCTTGCCTGAGCTGCATCGCCCTGTGCAGGAGTATAAGTCCTTGCATAATAGCAGCCATCCTCAGGAGCAGTTATGCTGTAATAACGAGCGGTATATGCTTCCATCTCCAGTTCAATTATATTCCCTATTTCTAAAGGTATGGGATTCTGTATGCTTCCTTCTTCGTAAGACATGTTATTTAACAGCATAGCTCTAATATTGGGATTTTCTTTGTTCAATCCATCCTTATCCTCATCAAGCAAGCCATCCCCGATGTCTCCTGTTTCTCCGGTTTCTCCGTTTACTCCTGTTTCTCCGGTTACTCCATTGTCGGTTCCAGTTTCTTCACCTTCTCCGGCTTCTTCGGCTTCTCCATTGGCAGCTTCGGTTTCTTCTCCGGCTTCTTCGGCTTCTTCTCCAGCTTCTTCAATATCTTCAGCTTCTTCCTCAGCTCCGGGTTCGGCATTTTGCCCTATCGGCTGCTCTGTTGGCTGCTCTGATTCACCCGCTCCTTCCGCTCCCTCGGATTCTTTTCCGACCTCTGATTCGCCAGCCTGTTCCACCGGCTGTTCTAAATCTTCCCCGGCTCCTTCTGCAGCTTCCCCACCGGCTTCCGGTTCGTCAGCCTGTTCCGTCGGTTGCCCTAAACCTTCACCGCTAGCTTCGCCCTCTGCTTCTAAAAGGTTCTCAGACTGAATTTGGGCATAGGTATCCCCTGCCATATCCATAGCATGAACTGCAGGCATAACTACCTGTCCTATATTCGTAAACAACATAGCAAGCATTACAAACCACGTAATGGTGTTGCGGATAGACCTCTTGAAGAATTTTCTGTTAAATATTGTTTTCATAACAATCCCCTTTACATTTAAATTAGTATTTTTCTATCAAATTTCTCAACTAATATTCTAAGAAGCTTCTTCGAATTGAAGCTGGCTGATATATTTCCAATAAACATGCCTTGTTGCGTATAGATCTCTATTTCAAAGAAATCTGTACTTTTATTGACAAGACTAATAGAGTTTAAATTCTCATTTGTTATAACTATCTCTTGAAGCACTGTGTTTTCTTTTGGCGTTAACACTATTTTATCATCATAAATAGACAGATTGTATAACTCTGTCTTAAAGAACCCCGTTTTTAGCTTTAATTCACAAGCCTGGAAAACCATAATATCCTCCACATGCCCAATGTGCCAAATAAGATGTACATGGGGTTTTAGACTAAAGCCGTCCATACTGCCATACATCTAAATAAGCACTTCAATTATTACTATATCAAAATTGACCATTCATGCAATGTCAGAAGGCAATCTGTCAATGACAGATTCTTGACATAATATGTGCCAAAATATATTGCTAGAACTAAATTAAATATGTTATACTGAATACAATCAAGGAAATAATCTTGACCACATTAATGTCCATATAAAAAATAAGGGGGAGAGGTCACTTGCCTTTTCATGAGAAACTTAATCTTCTAATGAATATTACCAATACAACAAACAGTATACTTGCTAATGCTGTTTCTCTTGACCCCTCCTTTGTAAGTCGTTTGAGACAGGGGACCAGATATCCTTCAAAAAATGAGAACTATATTAAACCGATTGCTTTCTTCCTTGCAAAGCATATTTCCGAAGAATATCAACAAACCGCATTAAGCGATGCATTGAATATACCAGTAAAAAATGTTCCTACTGATGTAGAAGCTCTTTCTGATTTGATATATAAATGGTTCTATGACTATTCTTTGCATGATGCAGCAACGGTACAAGGCTTTATAGATACCCTGACTCATCCAACCTTAAAAAAAATATCTGTAGGTATAGGTAACAATGTTGAGGTGAAAGATTACTCAAAATCTAATAGAATTGATGCTTCAGTTTTCTATGGTATAGAAGGGAAGCAAAGTGCGGCCTTAGAATTTTTATCCCTGGTAGCAAATAATCAAAACCCTCAGACACTTCTTTTATTCAGCGATGAGGACATAGAATGGCTAACTTTAAATCCTGATTTTATTACAAGATGGTCAATACTTTTAATGCAGATTGCCAGTAAAGGTAATAAAATAAAAATTATTCATACCGTTGGCAGGGATCTATCTGAAATGCTTTCTGCAATTAAGCAATGGCTTCCATTATATATGACAGGAGCTATAGAGCCATATTACTATCCTAAGAAACGTGATGGTGTTTTCCAGAGAACGTTATTCATTGCACCTGATACTGCTGCGGTGGTATCAGGTTCTGTGGGGAAGAAGATAGATAATACGGCAAATTTTCTTTTTAAAGACAAGAAAACTATCCTTGCTCTGGCAGATGAGTTTTATAATTATTTTTCACTTTGTCGCCCACTTATGAAAATATTCACTTCATCAGAGACAAGGAAATTTTTCGCAACTTTACAGGAGTTTGAGGGAGAAGATTCTAATACAATAATAACAACTGATACACTTTCCACTATAACAATGCCTTCCGGGATATTTAACAGCATATTTGCCCGTACAAAAACTAAATTAAAAAATGATTTCTTATTCGAGCAAGAACTCAGAGTAAAAAACTTTGAGGAAAGTCTGCTAATACATAAATTTACAGAAACTATTAATATGCCGGATTTAGAAGAAATACGGCTTGGGAAAATTAAAATAGCTTTTTCCGATATGTTTAGTGAAACTCAACTATTTTATACTATTGAAGAGTTTATCTCCCATTTGGAAAATATAATTCGGCTTCTTAAAGAGTATAAGAATTTTTATGTCTCTCTTAAAACTGATTATAGTATTTCAGGATTTATGTTGTATGTAAAAGAAGACGTCGGCGTGCTGGTGGCAAAATCTTCTATGCCCACCGTTATGTTTGCTATTAATGAAAGCAATTTAACTGCTGCTTTTTGGGACTATTTGGAACCAATAATCAGAGGTTATAGTAAATCTCCATCAGATAAAATAAATGTAATAGCAAAACTTGAGGAGGCTGTCCGGGAATTAAGATCAAGATGATTAAGCCCCACTAAGCCGGTAAACCCCACCGAGCCCCTGGCGCATTTTACAGCAGCATTCCTCTTTATTAAAATACATCCATTGACAAATCACCTAATCTCAATATAATTAATTCTTGTAACTATTATGTATCAAAGGACAGATGGATTATGGATAATTTTTTCAGCATTCTCAAGGAATGTGCTTTATGTCCACGGAAATGCAATGTCAATCGTATAGCAGGTGAAAAAGGTGTATGCAGAGCATCAGCTTCAGTGAAAGTATCTCTTGCATCCCTTCATAAGTGGGAAGAACCGTGCATAAGCGGTGATAATGGGTCTGGTACCGTATTTTTCACAAGCTGCAATCTAAAATGCGTGTTTTGTCAAAACTATGAAATTAGTCAGAAGGATTATGGCAAGGAAGTTACTATTGAGCATCTTGCGGAAATATTTTTAAATTTGCAGGGGCAGGGAGCTAACAATATCAACCTTGTATCCCCTACTCATTTTATGCCTCAGATAAAAGAAGCATTGAAGATAGCAAAACTTAATGGCTTAAATATACCTGTAGTGTATAACTCCAATGGATATGAAACTGTTGACGCTCTTCGTTTTATGGAAGGGATGGTTGATATATATCTGCCTGATCTTAAGTATTATAATGATGAATATGGAACGAAGTATTCAAGTGCTCCTCACTATTTCCAGTACGCGACAAAAGCAATATTAGAAATGTACAGGCAGGTCGGTTCACCTGAATTTGATGACAATGGACTAATAAAAAACGGGCTTATTATCCGACACCTGATGCTCCCCGGGCTTTTAAATGAGACGAAGAATATTCTCAAGTGGATAAGTGAAAATCTCCCTAAAACTGTGTATATAAGCCTCATGTCACAATATACTCCTGTATATAAGGCGGAAAATTATAAAGAACTGAATCGTCATATCCGCAAAAGTGAATATGAAACCATTATTGATTATTTCTTTGATATTGGCCTGGAAAATGGATATGTACAGGAATTATCATCAGCTGACACCATATACACTCCTGTCTTTGATTTAAAAGGAATATAAGGAAATGTAAGGAAGCAAGAAACCTCTCTGAGGCAAGCAGGCAAGAACCGTCCCCATTTGCCTATTACTCAAACTCTCTGAACCCCATAGCCTCCCAGCATTCCCTTGTTATGGTATTTATTACAGGCAGGCCCTTATCTTTCTGGAACCGATGAACTGCATTTTTAAGATCATCTTCATAAACACCCGATAACCAACCTTTGAAATATCCAAGATCCTTAAGTCTTCGCTGTATTTCCATTACATCAGCACCTCTATCCCCAGGCTCGATATTAGCAAAACCTCTTCCAAAAGGCCCAAAAAGTCCGTTAACTATTACAACCCTAGTACCAAGAGGGACTATATCATATAACTCTTTTACATCATCACTGAACATTCTGATACAACCCTGACTGGCAGCAGAACCTATTGAGCCAGGCTTGTTGGTACCATGTATTCCATACTCTCCCCAAGGTACGTTAAGCCCCATCCACCTTCCTCCAAAACCTTCTCCCCATTTTTCCTTGGTCGTAATTTTCCAGTAACCTATAGGCGAAGGATAACCGGACTTGCCGCTGGCTATGGGATACTTTTTTATACACGCTCCATCTTCCAGGAGATAAAGTGTTTTATCTTCTACTTCAATAAAGATAACATATTCCGGCCTTCTTGCAGCACTAATTACAGCATTTGAATTTTCAGTTTCGGATCTGCAATCTATTATTATTTGAATAATACTTAATAAAATAAGTACACACAAAGAAACCCCTATTATCTTCCTACTCATCACAAAAAAGCACCTCCACATATTACATTTTAAATATATGAGGAAGTGTATTAATATAGACACAATAAATATACAGTTTTTGCATAAGCAAGTAGTGTTATTTTACTTATCTACAACTTGCTATACATTGCTTAATTTTACTCTATTTCAAAAATAGCCTCAATTTCAACAGGAATATTGCCTGGAAGCGCATTAGTCCCAACTGCCGACCTGGAAGCTTTGCCGATTTCTTCTCCAAAGACATCAACAAGCAATTTTGATGCTGCATTAATTACCTTTGGCTGATCATAAAAGTCGTTCGCACATGCAACAAAACCCAATATTTTCACTGCACTTTTTACTCTGTTAAGGTCTCCAGTTTTATCATTAAGTACGCCCAACACATTCAGCATACAAGCATATGCAGCTTTCTGACCTTCTTCAAGAGATAAATCCTTCCCTACTTTACCTACACAAAGGGGTTTCCCTCCTACACTTGGTCCCTGACCTGAAATGTAGATAAATTTATTTCCAAATTCCTTAGCAGGAAAATATACTCCCAGAGGTGCAGGCGTTTTTGGGAGTTCAATACCAAGTTCCTTTAATCGCTCATATATACACATATACTCATCACATCCTTTGGAATATTTTTGACGTCTTTCAACTTACATTAACCGTAATATACCATATTCATCTAAAATATTCTATCCCTGCATCAAATATTTTTTGGTCCTTTTCTCCCGGTACATTTTTCACAACATTTTTCCCGATTCTTTCAGAATGTCCCATCTTGCCAAACACCCTTCCATCCGGGCTGGTAATACCCTCTATAGCCATTACAGATCCATTAGGGTTAAATCTTATATCATAAGTGGGATTGCCTGCAGGGTCTACATAACAAGTTGCTATTTGGCCATTTCTTTCCATAAGAGCTAGATCTGACTGTGAAGCAACGAATCTTCCTTCTCCATGAGATATTGCTATAGTATGCATTTCACCCTGCTTAACATTAGACAGCCATGGTGAAAGATTTGATACTATCTTTGTGTACACCATGCACGAAGCATGTCTGCCTATAGTATTAAAGGTCAATGTAGGGCTTTCATCAGTCATATCCCTGATTTCTCCATAAGGTACTAATCCAAGTTTTATAAGAGCCTGGAATCCATTGCATATTCCCAGTACAAGACCATCTCTTTCTTTAAGCAAACGCATTACCGCATCCTTAACCCTGGGATTTCTGAAAGCTGTAGCTATAAATTTGCCGGACCCGTCCGGTTCATCTCCTCCACTGAAACCTCCGGGAATCATTATTACCTGTGAATTATCTATTTTCTTTGCCATCATTTCTATAGATTCCTCGATATCCTTTGAGGTAAGATTGCGTATTACCATTACATCAGCAAATCCTCCTGCTTTTTCAAAAGCTTTTTTAGCATCATATTCACAGTTGGTACCCGGAAATACAGGTATAAATATTCTTGGCCTTACAATCTTAAGAGTTCTAGTTGATTTTATTTTGTTGCAATTGTTGTAATTTAAGTTATCTTTTAGATTGTAGTTCCAATCCAGTTTCTCAGGAAATGTCCCGGCAGCTTTTGTTGGAAGTGTTCCGGAACCTTTGGTTGGAAATTTCGCCTCAACTTTAGTTGGGAATATCCCCTCAAGGGGCTCCTGCCATCTCTGCAAGGCCTCCTCAAGACTTATTGCTACTTTGCTTACGCTTACATTATTACTTCCGTTTCCGATTTCGCTTCCGATTTCGCTTCCGATTTCGCTTCCGATTTCGCTTCCGTTTCCGCTTACATTTACATTTACGTTTATCTCAGGCTTTTCTGCAGTATGTCCCAGCACATGGTATTTCAGTCCTTGGAAAAGGATATCCAAATCCTCTCTCTCTGGTATCTCAAGAATAATAGAACCATATTCTGGATTGAAAAGTAATTCTTTTTCTACATGTCCTTCAAATTTAAATCCTATCATATTACCAAAGCACATCTTGCTTATGGTCTCTGCAATACCTCCGGTTTTTACTGCGGCTGAGGCAAGTATTTTATCATATGCAATAAGTTCATGTATTCTGGTATAGTTTTTATCAAGCTGCTCAAAATCAGGCATTTCATTAATATCACGATCTATATGAAGCATTACAACCTTACTTCCTGCCTTTTTGAACTCTGAAGATATTACATGATTTACATCAATAACACTCACTGCAAACGCAACTAATGTAGGTGGTACATTCATTTCTTCAGTAATTTCGGATATGTCCCCGGATATATCACTTAATACACTCCTAAATGTGCCGGACATGCTGTCTTTACCACCTATTGCGGGAATCCCCAGCTTTATTTGAGCATAATATGCTCCCAAGAGAGCCGATAAAGGTTGTCCCCACTTCTCAGGATTTTTACCTAATTTTTCAAAATACTCCTGCAGACTGAGTCTTGCATTTTTATAATTTCCTCCAATTGCAGCAATTTTAGAAATCGCCTCAAGAACTGCAAAAACCGCTCCATGGAAAGGACTCCATTTTGCCAGTTGAGGGTTGTATCCAAAGGTCATAACAGTACCTGTGCATGTATCCCCATCCAGTACAGGTATTTTAGCAACCATACCTTCGGAAGGGCTTAATTGATATTTTCCGCCGAAAGGCATTAGCACCGTTCCAGCACCTATGGTACTATCAAATCTTTCAACCAGTCCTTTCTGACTGCAAACATTAAGTCTTCCAAGATTATTAAGCCATGTACTCTTTATGTTATCCTGGATATCATCTCGGGATTTAGATGACTTGGCCTGCAGTGGTTCGTCTTCCATTCTTTCCTGACTACCCGCCTGGATTCTGAAAAAATTTTTATCCTCAACCGGTGAAGCTATAACTGCTGTAGTTTCCCTTTTTGCACCATTGCTATTTAAAAACTCACGGTCGATATCTACAATTAGCTTACCCCGCCATCTCATTTTTAGTTCCGGAACTTCAGTTACAACTGCAACTGGTGTAGCTTCCAGGTTTTCCTCAGCTGCAGCAGCAATGAATTTATTTACATTTTGAGGAGAAACTACCACTGCCATTCTTTCTTGTGATTCTGATATGGCAAGCTCCGTACCATTAAGGCCCTCATACTTCCTGGGTACTGCATCCAGGTTTATCTCAATTCCATCAGCTAATTCACCAATGGCAACCATTACACCCCCTGCGCCAAAATCATTGCATTTTTTAATTAAGGCGCTCACTTCAGGGTTTCTGAATAGCCTCTGGATTTTTCGTTCCGTTGGAGGATTTCCTTTCTGGACTTCTGCTCCGCAATTCACTAAAGATTCTTTACTGTGCTCCTTTGAAGAGCCTGTTGCTCCTCCGCAGCCATCCCTTCCGGTCCTTCCTCCAAGAAGTATAACAATATCATCAGGTACAGGTTTTTCTCTTAACACATTGTTTTTTGGGGCAGCCCCAATTACAGCCCCTATTTCCATTCTCTTGGCAACATAATCTTCATCATAAATCTCCACTACCTGCCCTGTAGCAATTCCTATTTGATTGCCATAAGAACTGTAACCTGCTGCAGCACCGGTTGTTATCTTGCGCTGCGGGAGTTTTCCGGGCAGTGTATCTTCAACAGGTGTCCTTGGATCTCCGCTGCCTGTAACTCTCATTGCCTGGTATACATATGATCTGCCGGATAGAGGATCTCTAATAGCTCCCCCAAGACATGTAGCCGCTCCTCCAAAAGGCTCAATCTCGGTAGGATGATTATGGGTTTCATTTTTAAACATTACCAGCCAATCTTCATTTCTTCCATTTACATCAACCTTAACTTCAATACTGCAGGCATTAATTTCATCCGATTCATCCAGATCATTCAGCAGATTTCTTTTTTTCAGTTCCTTCATAGCTATTATAGCTATGTCCATAAGACATATGTCCTTTTTTCTATTTTCATATACGAATTTTCTTGAGCTGATATAGCTATCAAAAGCTGATTTTATCGGTACAGTGTACCTGCCATCTTTAATTTCAATATCTTTAATTTCTTTCAGGAATGTAGTATGACGGCAATGATCAGACCAGTATGTGTCTATAATCCTTACCTCAGTAACTGTAGGATCCCTTTTCTCAATGTCTCTGAAATAATTGCGGCAAAATTCCAGATCTTCAAATGACATTGCCAGTCCCATATTATCTATAAGTGATTCCAGTTCTTCATCTGTCATATTGATAAAACCCTGGAGAATGCTCACATCTTCTGGAGCATCAACAACCATTTCAAGTGTTGACGGTTTTCCTAAAGAGGCTTCCCGGCATTCAACAGGGTTTATGCAATAATTTCTTATTTTTTCATATTCAATATCAGATACATCACCTTCAATAATAAAAAGCTTTGCTGTTCTGCACACCGGTCTCTCACCCCTTGTCAGTATCTGTATGCACTGTGATGCAGAATCGGCTCTCTGATCATACTGACCCGGCAGATACTCAACAGCAAAAACCTTCTCATTCTCTCCTGTAGAAAAAACTTCATCATAAACTATATCTACAGGCGGTTCAGAAAATATAGTGTTTCTTGAAGCTCTATAGTCTTCATCTGAAATACCCTCAACATCATATCTGTTTACTATTCTTACATTCGTAAGACCTTTAATTCCCAGATTATATTTGAAGTCCCTGTAAAGGGCCTGCCCCTCTATATTAAACTCTTTTTTCTTTTCAACAAAAATACGCTTGACGTTATTAACATTATTTTTATTATTATTCACAACATTCATATTCATAGCAATTACCTCGCAATTCCCTGTTTTTATATCTTCCAAAGCTAATAAAGCAATTTAATTCAGTATCTCCTTTACTTTTTATTATAGTATGGTACAATTGATTAGTAAAATTAATAATAATAATAGTATACTTAAGTTTTACTTATATATACAGGTGGTGTACGGAGATGGATATTAATTTTGAGTTATATAAGATTTTCTATCAGGCGGCAGCCTCAGGAAGTTTTTCTGAAGCTGCTGCAAGGCTTTTTATTTCACAATCGGCAGTAAGTCAGGCTATAAAGAATCTTGAATCCAAAATAGGTAGCAGACTTTTTTACCGGAAGTCACGCTCAATTAAACTTACGCCTGAAGGTCAACTGCTTTATAGCCATATTGAACAAGCCTATAATTTCATCAAAACAGGAGAAGACAAAATAATACAGCTTAAAAACCTCGAGCTTGGTGAAATACGTATAGGTATAGGAGATACTATATGCAGGTATTATCTGATACCTTATCTGCAGGAATTTAATCGAAGGTATCCAAATATAAAAATTCGTGTGGTCAACAGGACTTCAAATCAGATAATACATGTGCTTAAAAATGGAATTATTGATTTTGGAATAGTTACCCTTCCAGTAAACGAAAAGAACATTAGTGTTATAGATTTTCTTACAGTAGAAGATATATTTGTTGCATCCGAAAGGTTTTCTGGGCTTAACGACAAAATTGTGAAGTTGTGTGAACTGTCAAATTACCCGATTCTTACCTTGGAGCAGGAAAGCTCAACAAGAAGGTTGCTTGATGAATTTCTAGCAAGCAATGGAGTCAAAATGGTTCCGGAAATTGAGCTGGAAAGTATAGAGCTTCTTGTTGAATTTGCAAAGATAGGATTGGGAATAGCACATGTACTTAAAGAGAGTGCTGCTGAAGCCATTAAATCAGGTGAACTTTTCCAGATAAAAACAACTGAAAAACTTCCTCTCAGGAAACTGGGCATAGCAAATATGAAACAAATACCTCTTTCAACAGCAGCAAAAGAATTTATCAAAATTATGACATTTAATAACTGCCACCAATAAAAGGTAAGCTTTATTCGGAATGCTCCATTTTCATCCTGTTTTTATCTAAAACATACTCTCACCCGCAGGAACTAATCATTGACAATTAAGTACAATATGTCATATAATATGTACAGGATAAATGACGCTATCACGTACGTTGGAGGTGTAACAATGTCTATTATCAATGCAACAACTGCCAGAAACAATTTTTTTAAAATCATGGAAGATGTAATTGTTACTAATGAGCCTGTCTATGTAACAGGTAAAGCGGGGAACATTGTAGTTATTTCGGAAGAGGACTATCGTTCTATTCAGGAAACACTATATTTAATATCCATTCCAGGCATGCGTGAAAAAATCTTACGTGGGTTAAATACTCCATTAGAGGATCTAGTGGAGGATGATGATGAGTGAATCATACAAAATTCTTTATACAAAGCAAGCACTAAAAGATAAAAGGATTGCTTGTGAAGCTGGTTTTTCAAAAAAAATAATCAGCATTTTAGAAACATTAAAAAATGACCCTTTTGCAGGTTACCCACCGTATGAAAAACTTGTAGGCGATTTAGCAGGTGCTTATTCCAGGCGTATAAACCATCAACATCGTGTTATATATGAAGTTCTTCAAAAAGAACACATCGTAAAAATCATTTGCATGTGGCTGCACTATGAGTGACGGAAATATTGGCATCATTCAAACTCCATCACTGAATATTCTGGTACAACCCTGACTGGTGGCAGATCCTATTGATTCAGGCTTGGTTGTGCCATGTATTCCATACTCCGGTTTTCTTGCAGCACTAATTACGGAATCTGCACTTAGAATTTTAGTTCTGCAATCTATGATTATTTGGACGATACTTATTAAAATCGGTCATATTCGTTTAAGTATTAGTCTTAACCATCTACTCCATCCTTATTTCAAATCGGTCAAACCCAACTTTTTCTGTAAATTGCTCGCTGGTAAAAAATGTCCTGCGAAACATGGCAAATTCACCTGTATTCTTTTTCATCCATATGGGAACCGGTATATCCAGTTCTTTACATAATGCTAAAAGGCTCTCTTCCAGCATATCATGGAATGATATACTTTGGTCTTCTTTCTCAAAGGATGCTCTCCTAATAATTTTTGTGCCCTTAATCAGGTTTCCGGCAAGTTTCAAAACACAGACCTTCTTTCTCAGACTATTATCCAAATTTCATATTTAATTTTCATATTATATTTAATCTTATATTAATTTTCTCTACACTCTCTATAAATTCAGGCACATACTATATTTATGAAGAAATTACAGGAGGAAGCAATTGTGAAGTCTCTAAGCACCGTAACAATAGCTTTTGGAGTATTTTTCTTCATAAATTAAAGTGCGTCCTTTAAATTCTATCTTTAATTAACTTGTATTCAATAGAATCTACCAGCGCCTTCCAGCTTGCATCAATTATATCCGTAGAAACTCCTATTGTAGTCCATACATCCTTTCCATCTGCAGACTCTATAAGCACCCTGACTTTTGCTGCAGTAGCCGACGTAGAATCTAAAACCCTAACCTTATAATCTGTCAATTTCATCTGTCTTATTTCAGGGTAAAATCTTTCCAGTGCTTTTCTAAGGGCATTATCCAGAGCATTAACAGGACCGCATCCCTCTGCTGCAGTGATTTCAGCCTGATCTCCCACACCTATTTTTATCATAGCTGAAGAGTTTACGCTATTTATGGAAGGCTCGCCTACTATAACCTTAAATTCATTTAAATTAAAAAATGGTGTGTATTTACCCAATATTTTCCTTATGACAAGTTCAAAAGAGCTTTCGGCTCCTTCATACTGGTAACCATCATGTTCGAGTTCTTTCATTTTATTTATTATTGCCTTAGCTTCAGGTGAGTCTTTGCATATGGATGAATCCACTTCGTTAATTCTTTTCATAATAGTGCTTCTGCCCGCAACTTCCGACATCAATATTACACGTTTGTTCCCAACCAGTTCCGGATTTATATGCTCGAAAGAAACAGGATTTTTAAATACGGCATCTATATGCATCCCGCCTTTATGCGCAAAAGCACTGCCGCCAACATAGGGTTCTCTTTCATCGTGAATCACATTGGCTATTTCACTTACATACCTGGCCACTGATGTTAAATATTTCATGCTCTCTGCAGGTATACACTGATAATCTGCCTTTATCTGCAAATTTGGAATTATTGTACATAAGTTTGCATTGCCGCATCTTTCACCAAAACCGTTTATGGTACCCTGAACTTGTGAAGCTCCCGCCTGAATGGCAATAATAGAATTGGCAACTGCCATTCCGTTATCATTATGGCAGTGTATTCCTACAGGTATATTTAGACTTTCTACTACCCTGGAAGTTATTTTAAATATTTCATTGGGAAAGGAGCCACCATTAGTATCACAAAGACAAATAGATGCAGCCCCTGCATTACAAGCAGCTTCAATAGTTTGCATAGCATATTTTGAATTTGCCTTATATCCATCAAAAAAGTGCTCAGCATCGAATATAACTTCTTTACCTTTTTTAGTGAAAAACTCTATAGTATCAAATATCATTCTTAAATTTTCATCTAAAGTTGTCCTAATAACTTCATCCACATGAAAATCCCAGCTTTTACCGAATATGGCCACTGCAGGTGTGTCAGCTATCAGAAGAGATTTTACATTTGAGTCATCATTCACATCGATGTTTACACGGCGTGTACTTCCAAAGGCAACAACCTTTGCGTTTTTCAGGCCTATACCTTTAACCCGCTGGAAAAACTCCAGATCCTTTGGATTTGATCCCGGATTACCCGCTTCAATATAGCTTGCTCCCAGTCTGTCAACCGCCTCAGCTATTTTTAGTTTATCTTCTACAGTAAAGGAAATTCCCTGAGCTTGCGCCCCATCCCTTAAAGTTGTATCATATATTTTCACCTGTCTCAATCATCTCACCCACCTTGCTATATATAATGCACAAAACATAAAAGAAACTACATTATCACAAAATCATTTTCAATTAACAAACCTATAACAAACCTGTAACAAACCTATAATAAGCCTATAATAAAGTCTATAACAAAGCCTGCACTAACTCGCGTGGATCCTGCCTGCCTAATAATGCTTTGAAAATAAGTTATACTAAAATACTGCTTTCGTCAAGACTAATATTTGTGAAAGATGCATTTTCAGCTTTTTATTTCAGAATTTTATTTTCGATTATATTTTCGCCCAGTTCGCTTAATGTTCTGTTTATTGCATTAAGATACGCTTTCACACTGGCTTCAATAATATCAGTACTTACACCCCTGCCCGTAAATAGTTTATCATTTTTGGATACTCTTACAGTAACTTCACCAAGGGCATCCTTTCCCCCTGTAACAGCTCTAAGTCTATAGTCCTCAAGCTTTAGTGAAATTCCCACTGCTCTTTCCATTGCATTAAAAGCTGCATCTACTGGGCCTTCTCCTGTAGCAGCCTCCGTAGAAACATTACCGTTTCTCCTTACACTAACTGTTGATGTTGATACAAGTCTATTTCCGCTGCTTATCTGGTAGGATTCCATTATAAATATTTCAGGTATTTTTGCCACTTTTTCTTCTACCAGTGCTTCAATATCACTGTCCGAAACATCCTTTTTTCTGTCTGCCAAATCTTTAAATTTTTGAAAAGCGTTTTTAATTTGTTCTTCCGAAAGGTTATACCCCAGTTCTTCTAGTTTTTCTTCAAAAGCGTGACGCCCGGAATGTTTGCCAAGAACCATTCTATTTTGTTTAAGGCCTATTGATTCGGGATTCATTATCTCATAGGTGCTTTTCTCCGATAATATCCCATGCTGATGTATTCCTGATTCATGGGCAAATGCATTAGCTCCAACTATGGCCTTATTAGGTTGTACCATTATACCGGTTAAACTGGTAATGAGCTTGCTGCTTCTATATATCTGGGTTGTATCAATTTTATGGGTATAACCATAAAAGTCTTTTCTTGTATCCAATGCCATAATCAGTTCTTCCATTGCAGCATTACCTGCTCTCTCACCAAGACCGTTAATTGTACATTCAAGCTGGGTTGCCCCATTTTGAATTGCCACAAGAGAATTTGCCACAGCCATTCCAAGATCATTATGGCAATGTACACTTATGTCAACTTTGTCAATATTAGAAACATTCTCTCTTACACTTCTTATAAGTCTGCCAAATTCTTCAGGAGTTGCGTATCCTACGGTGTCAGGAATATTAATGACTGTTGCACCGGCTTTGATTACTTCTTCAAAAATACGATACAAAAATTCAACCCTTGTCCTGCTTGCATCTTCAGCAGAGAATTCAATACGCTCACAATATTTCTTTGCATATTTTACCATAGCCACGGCCTTTTCCAGAACCTGTTCTTCTGTCATTTTCAACTTATACTTAAGATGAATGTCTGATGTAGCTATGAAAGTATGGATACATGGCCTTTTTGCATGCTGCACAGCCTCCCATGCCCTGTCTATATCTTTTTCAAGAGCCCTGGCAAGACTTACTACAGTTGCATCTTTTATATTCTTTGCAACTTCGGAAATCGCTTCAAAATCACCAGGAGAAGCAATAGCAAAACCTGCTTCAATAGCGTCAACTCCAAGCCTTTCTAGCTGACGTGCAATTTCTACCTTCTCATGCACATTTAAGTTGACTCCCGGGGTTTGTTCCCCATCTCTTAATGTAGTATCAAATATTTTAATTTGAGTAGACATAAATACACCTCTTCTTACTACTTTTTGATATATCTTTACTATAATTTGGCTATCATATTTGTTATTTGGCTATCATATTTGCATTCACCAACATTGCAGCAGCTTTTGTATCTTTATGACAAATTTTACTTATTATGTCATCTAATTTATAAGCATTGCCGCTGGATATGTAATCTTATACATTTATTTCCTACCTTTGTACAAAATAAGTTTCCAGAACCTAATTAAATATTTAGATTATCGCGATGTGTTTTGCTATTTTGATAATTATCGTTTGTCTCTTTTATTCCGATACCCACCCTTAGCATGCTTTCAGGATGGATATCGGTTATTAGTTAAGCATTCTTAGGTGCACTCAGTTTAAGTAAAGAAAATATGCACCTGGCATTACTGCTTTATTGTAATTCCCTATTTCTTAAGCCAACTCATCATTTTTCTTAATTCAGTCCCGACCTTTTCCACCTGATGCTCTGATTCTTTTCTTCTCATTGCAAGGAATTCAGATCTTCCACTTGCCTTATTCTGAGCTATCCATCTGGAAGCGAATGAGCCGTTTTGAATTTCTTCCAAAATTTTCTTCATTTCTTTTCTGGTTTCTTCAGTAATAATTCTTTTACCTGTTACGTAATCACCATATTCTGCAGTATCACTTATGGAGTACCTCATATAGCCAAATCCACCTTGATTTATAAGGTCTACTATAAGTTTCATTTCATGTACACATTCAAAATATGCACTTTCAGGTTGATAACCGGCGTTTACGAGAGTTTCGAAACCTGCCTTCATAAGTTCCGTAACGCCTCCGCAAAGCACTGCCTGTTCACCGAACAAATCAGTTTCAGTCTCTTCTCTGAATGTAGTTTGCAATATACCTGCCCTGCCTGCTCCAATTCCTGCTGCATATGCCAGTGCATATTCTTTTGCTTTTCCTGATGCATCCTGATAAACAGCTATCAGTGAAGGAACACCCTTTCCTTCTTTATACTGGCTTCTTACAGTATGCCCGGGCCCCTTTGGTGCAACCATTATTACATCGATGAAATCAGGGGGTACTATTTGATTAAAGTGAATATTGAAGCCATGGGCGAACATAAGTACATCCCCATCTTTGAGATTGGGCTCTATGCTTTCTTTATATATTGCTGCCTGAACCTCATCAGGTGTAAGAATCATAATTATATCAGCCGCTTTGGCTGCTTCCGCAGTATCCATTACCTTTAGTCCATCAGAAATAACCTGTTGTCTCCTTTTTGAGTTTGGTGTCAAACCAACAATAACATTTACTCCGCTTTCATT
>Ga0116195_1000892_pt1 | contig 21025 bp, 19 predicted proteins | sample AD_SCU002_MetaG_FD_89881 | JGI IMG/M metagenome (GOLD analysis project Ga0116195, IMG submission 89881) | Active sludge microbial communities of municipal wastewater-treating anaerobic digesters from China - AD_SCU002_MetaG | ecosystem: Engineered > Bioreactor > Anaerobic > Digestate | place...
ATATTGTGCAACACTAATTTTAAAAAAACAAAAGATTTATATGGAGGAGTGAAATGGAAAAGTGTATTTACTGTGGTTCCAGTAATATTGAAAAAGAATTATCTGTAGGGGCGGGAAATTTTAAGACAGGCTTGAAATATCTTAATTTCATCACCCCACAAGTGGAGTGGTTCTATGCTAATTTGTGTAAAGACTGTGGCAGTGTTCGAATATATGTAAAAGAAACAAATAGAAAATGGAGTTAATGTCACAATCTTTATATTATGCGAAGCATCAGGATCTGCAAACTACTTAATGGCTAACAGAGTCAGAAGGTCAAAAAGTTGAGGCTAACAATGGCTAACCTGAAATGTAGTGATATATAGAGTTAGAGGTTGATTCCAATAGGGTTTGAGAGATATCGACTGTTAGCCTACGGATCAGAAAGCTGGGGATTCGAACTCTCCTGGGCGCGCCAAAAATAATCAGAGCCTGTAAGTGTAAAATCTTACAGGCTCTGATTATTTTTGAGGTTTACAGGGACAGAAGATCTGAGTTTTTAGCATACGCACACTATGAATTTTAGACATATTTTCTGTCGTTTTTATTTTCTTATTTTATGATATAATTTAAGCAGCATGATCATAAGGTCAAAACAATAGGAAAATAAAGGAGAATTTATAATGCATACAAATACTTCTGAACAATTTTTTGAAAGGTCAAAAAAAGTTATTCCCTGGGGCTCAAGTACCTGCTCTAAAGCTGCCTATCTTCAACCATATGAACCCGTTGCCATAGTTAAAGGAAAAGGTTGCCGTGTATGGGATATTGAGGGACGTGAATTTATTGATTTTCGTAATGGCTTAGGTCCCATAACCCTTGGCTATCAATTCCCGGAAGTAGATGAAGCCATACGTACCCAGCTTGAATCCGGCATATTATTCGGACATCCAAGCATCCTTGAGTGCGAAGTAGCGGAAATGCTCACTGAAGTAATACCCTGTGCAGAACAGGTAAGATTTCTTAAAACAGGCGGAGAGGCTATGGCGGCTTGTATCCGCATTGCCAGGGGATATACAGATAGAGATCATATTGTCCAGGTAGGCTATAATGGATGGCTCAATAGTCTTTCTGCAGGAGGACCCGTATTACCCAGACAATCAGGAGGTTCCTTTCCATCAGGAATTCCAGGCTGCTTATCTGAATTACACCACTCATGCGGATGGAATGATATAGACGCAATAAAAAAGGTTTTTGAGGATGTAAAAGGAAACCTGGCTGCTATAGTAATTGCTGCAGACTACAAGCAAATGGAAAAGGGTTCTACCTATTATAGAGAAGTACGGGATTTTGCGGATAAAAACGGTGTTCTGCTGATTTTTGATGAAATTGTTACCGGCTTCAGGATAGCTATGGGAGGTGCTCAGGAATACTTTAATGTAACACCTGATATGGCTGTATTTTCCAAAGGTATTGCAAATGGAATGCCTATATCTGTTTATGCAGGGCGCCGGGAAGTCATGCAGAAATGTGATAAAGGCAATGGAATAGTTATTTCGTCTACATTTGCAGGTGAAGCTCTTTCTCTTGCTGTAGCAAAAGCGGTAATCAATGTTTATAAATCCTGCAACGTAGTTGAGCATCTTTGGAAACAGGGAGAGAAAATGTGGACTTCATTAAATAAGATATTTGAAGATTATAATATACCTGTTGAAATTAAAGGTTTTTGGCCGTGTCCAACATTCACTTCCAAAGCCGATGCCCCTGCTGATATTATTTCTAAATTCATGTATTTTGCTTATAAACATGGGGTATCTTTATATAATGTATCTTATGTAAACTTCAGTCACAAAGATAATGATATTAATGAAGCATTACAAAGACTTGAAAATGCGTGCAAAGAGCTTTCTGTGAATTGAAGCTGTCCTGAAAAACAAATAAATCAAGATTAAACAAGGCAAATACTGCACTAAAATTCTCAGATTAGGTTTACCTTTTTTGAATTGTGGCAAGCGTATATGATATACTTAGTGAGTAAGTAACCTATTGTGTAGAAAGGATGCTAAGCATGTATTTTCAGGAATTTAAGTCAGTTTTATATTCAGACACTCTGGTACCAGACATTTTTATAAGCGAGTACCTTCCATCCATGCCCTGTGAGCATGTTAAGGTATATTTATACTGTCTTTTCCTCAGTAAATACAACAAAAAAGCTACTACTGAAGATATTTCCAAAACACTGGGTATGGGATATGATTCCGTCAGCAATGCCATATCCGCTCTTGAAAACCTCGGAATAGTAGGCAGGAAAGACAACAGTATCGCAATATTTGACCTTAAGGAAAAAGAAATAAACAAAATTTACAGGCTTAAAACTACATCTACTCCTGAAGAAGCATTGTTTAGCTCAGAAAGGAATAATAAACGCAGAGAAACAATTGCAGCTATAAACAAAAACTTTTTTCAAGGACTAATGTCACCTTCCTGGTATACAAATATAGATGCATGGTTTGACAAGTATAAATTTGAGGAAGATGTTATGTATGCCCTGTTTCAGCACTGTTATGATCACAGGGGTCTGTCGCCTAACTATATTGTAAAGGTTGCTGATAACTGGCATAGTAAGAAAATTATCAACAGTTTTGACCTGGATGAGTATTTTATTCAGTATCAAAAAATAAGAGATATTAAGTTGAAAACGGTTAAGAAGCTAAATCTTAATAGATTTCTTACGGAATATGAAGAAGATTACATAGATAACTGGGTTGAAAATTTTAGATTCAGCTTTGAAATAATTGATCTGGCTCTTAAAAAAACCACATCTAAAACAAACCCGAATTTTAATTATATTAACGCAATTTTAAAAGATTGGGCGGATAACAATCTTAAAACAAAAGAAGAAATAATTGAATATGAGAAAATCAAAAAGAAAAATTACGGGAAAAAGCAGTCACAGGATACGACAGTACCACAACGAGATAACTTTGAGCAAAGAAAATATGATGATGAATATTATGATAAATTTTTCAGTAATACAGGTAAGTAGGAAGCAGGCAGGTTTTTTCAATGAACGAAAATATTTTTAGCCTTATTAGAAGAGAATATGAACGAAAACAAAGATTGGCTCAGGAGAAACTCAGGAACAAAAAAAGTGAGCTTTCTTTAAAAGTGCCTGAAATAGCCGAGTTGGAAAATAAAATACAAGAATGCGGACTAGCCTATAGCAAGCTTATTTTAACCGGTAAGAGCAGATTTGATGTGGAAGCCTCTGCTTTACTGCTTGATATGGATAAGCTGAAGAATAAAAAAAGAGATTTGCTTCTGTCCTGCGGGTATCCTGCCAATTATTTAGAACCAGAATATGAATGTGAAATGTGTAAAGATACAGGGTTTATAGATGATAACGGTTTTTCTGTAAAATGCTCCTGCTATCGGCAGCAATTAATAAATTATTTATATGACCAATCAAATCTAAGTCTGGTCAAGCTTGAGAATTTTGATAATTTTAATGAACAATATTACCCTGATGTAGTTGATGAAAACAGGTACGGTGCTAAAATATCACCAAGGGTGAATATACTGAATATAAAAGAAAGATGTCTTGCTTTTATAAATAATTTTGACTCTCCTACTGAAAAAAATCTTTTTTTCAGCGGGCCTACAGGAGTAGGGAAAACTTTTATGGCAAGCTGTGTAGCCAGGGAATTGCTTGACAGGGGTAAGACAGTCCTTTACCAGACAGCGCCGGTTTTGTTTAATACAATAAATGAATATAAATTCAGATTTTCAGGAAATGAAGAATACAGTGATGCCGGATATCGCAATATTTTTGAAGTGGAGCTTTTAATAATTGATGACCTGGGCATTGAACCATCAAGCCCTGCAAGATATGCCGAGCTATTAACCATTTTGAATACAAGGCAGGTAAATAATATTACCAGACCATGTAAAACCATCATATCCACCAATATAGGACCAAAACAGTTGTATGAATTCTACACTGAAAGAGTTACATCACGTATTGTGGGAAACTTTAACAGGCTCATGTTCATAGGAGAGGACATTCGGATTCTGAAAAAATAAGAGCAGACAGATACAGTTCTTGCCTTACCTAGCCTTAACCTTAGCTTAGCCTTGCCTGATATGCAAGCATGCAAGCAAGGCTAATTTTTTCGGGTACTAATTAAGTCTTAATCCCAGTGACTAAAGTTATGGAACTTTCGGCTAAACTCCTGAAAATACGTAATCATCGTCAAGTTTTATATCACTTTGCCGTTTTATCACTTTGCCCTTTTATCACTTTGCTCCCAGAATCCTTAAAATAAATTCAGCAGTGCTGTTTTCAACCCCTTTTAGCATCAGTCCCTCAAGGAAATACATGGAGCTTATAATAAAAATACCAGGCAGAAAGGTAAATAATCCTGCATTTCCTGAAGCCATAGCACTTTGCGGCTTAGAGGTATTTTTGATTAAGGCAAATACAAGGGCTGCCAGTATTGCTGCGCATGTTAATATTATAAAAGACCATACAACAATTATAATTATTAATTGTGGAAGTGGCATGTTTTCAAAACTTTCAAATATTTGACCAACATCTGTGGCAGGCTCTACTCCCGATAATTTAGCAAACTCTGAAAGCTTGCTTGAAGCAAATAAAACCAAAACACCTATGGTATTATTAACAAAATGTGCAAAAATACCTCCATAAAGAGAATTTGTTCTATATACTATAAAGCCAATAAGGGTACCAAGTAAAAATGTTCCGAAAAGCTTTTCAAACTGTACATGCATAATGCTAAAAAGAAAAGCGGAAATTAATATTGATGTTCCAGCTCCAAACTTTTCAAGTCCTCTTTGTATAAACCCCCGGAATAAAACTTCTTCACATACACCCGCACTAACACCCACAACCAATACGCTTAAAAGCAGCCCCCCATAACCTGAAGCAATAGGGGGCTGAACTAAAACCGCCTTGCCAAAAATATATTTTACCAACCACAAGTTAGCTAAATTAAACGCGCCAACCACAGGAATAGAAAACACCATGATACAGAATATCAGGAGAAGATTTATTACTCCTATCTTATTTAGCCTGAGAACTTTTTTAATATCGTATTTAAAGATAAATAGTGCAATCAAAGGAGGAAGCATTATTAAGATTATTTCAGTAGCAAGCACCCCTAAATAGAAATTCTTATGCTGGACCCTGTATGCTATAGTAATAAATAGAGTAACAACTATGGAATATACTATTCCTGTCATAGGGATGCCTGGTTTTCTAAAACCTTTGTTTTCTAAGTTACTTAAATTATCATTATACAATTCCATAAACAGTCCCTCCTTGCTTATTGCAACGTATATTGCTTACTACAAAATATATAATTTTTATACACCATATCATACCATATAACATGGTATAACTGCAAACAAATAAGTGGTCGCTGCGATAAATTCCGGAAAGGAAAAACAGGTACCTCTCTAATTTATAAATGTACCTGTTTCTCTTCCACTTTTGAAGTATATAAATATTTAATACATTGCCATATTGCTAAAATACCATTACCGTTTCATGTAGTCAGATATCATTTCACATTGTCAGAATTCCATTTGGTGTATTGATTATCATTAATATATTTTCTTCTTTCCCTGTAATAGCATTTATATATACCAGAAAGTCCTGATTATTAAACTTGCCTTTAAATTCATAAGTTAGTAATTCAGTTTTGAAATCAGTAGGTATAATGGCCAGACCGGAACTCGATATTGAAACCTTTGTATTTATTTTTGTTCTGGCTTCTTCCATTGTAATTTGAGGCTTGGGGATATCTCTAACAGTGTGTGCCGAAAGATATCCTTTAGCTTCAAAACCAATTATTTCGCCTGTATCCAGAGCCACTTTCAGTTTTATAAGATCCGGGTATACTATTACATCATTTTGCTGATAAGCGTAGTTTATTATAGCCGTATTGTCTTCACTTAAGTAATAGGTATCTGCCATATCCTTGAAGCCATGCTTCGCGAGAAATTCCCTGCCAATACCCTTTGCCTTGTCAACGTCGATTTTTTTCTCATTCACCGGCCTGTTGTAAATCATCCAGAAAGGATGTCCTCCCTTCTGGGTAAAATCAATTGAAGCTGTCTGGTCATCAGGAGCGCCTTTAAACTTAACTACATAACTGTAAGTCTTAATTGGCCCGCTATCATTTTTACCTGTATTATCCATAGACGCTACTTTATCCCTGCCAAAAAAGTCAGCAACTTTCTCTTTAACATTTTCAGCACTTAAAACATCTCCTGTAACACCTTTCGGCTCTGCTGTAACAAGGTGGTCCGAAAATGGTCCATCATATATAAGTGTGGGATATTCCTGGAATGTTTTATCAATGTTTTCAAATTTTTGTGCTGTGAGACTTGCTGAAGCTTTTTGAAATACTGAAGGGCCTTTTTGAGAAAGCTCCCCCCATTTAATTCTGCCTGAAGCCAGATCTGCTTGAAGCGTACCAAGGCTTTTTCCCAAAGCAGCAGCATATCCGTGAAGATCTTCAATAGTTTTGTAATCTTTATCGGATATTTTTTTTCCCCCCATGGTATTGTTATTCAAAGAATAAGAATAATCACCTACCTGAGAAAGAAACTTGGAGGTATTTGCCAGTACGTGTTGTGAAACAGGCAATTGACCAAGATAGGCCTGAGCAAAGTTTGACTGTCTCCACGCTTCTTGGAGAATTGAGGCTGTCTTTTCAGGAGTTGAGGTTATTAATGATTTTAGCAGTAAAGTCTCAACATTATTTACATACCCAATCATATCGTAGAAAGATCTATTATATTGATTATCCAATTCCTGGCGTAAATTAGCCGCATGCTTATATTGATAAATACCCCAAATTGTTATTGCAGCTATAACCACAATAACAATACTATACATTTTTCTATCACTGAGTCTTCTTTTAAAGTCCTGCAGTTTTTCTCGAAATCCCAAGGTTACACCTCCATTAAATTCTTATAATTCTTAAAATATTAATACCGCCGCATTTTAAATAATATTACGGCATTTTCTTTCCAAATTGGTACAGTAGTACTAAATACCACTTACATTCCAAAATGATGTTTGCCTATTGTTTTCATTATTTGCCTGCTCCATATCCATTTACTGGTTGCTGTAGCAGGGTTCCAATAATATATGCATCCATTTGTAGGGTCCCATCCATTTAATGCATCTCTTGCTGCCTTTACAACACTGGAATTAGGGTCTATAGCCACATTAATCTGGCCATCAGAAACCGCAGTAAATGCACCCGGTTGATATATTACTCCTGCTATGGTTTTAGGAAAGCTCGGATGTCTTGTTCTGTTTAATATCACAGCTCCCACTGCTACCTGGCCTTCATAGGGTTCTCCCCTAGCTTCACCGTTTATAGCCCTGGCAAGCAGCTGTTCTTCACTAGTCTGGCCCTGTCCCTGAGCATATACAACAACTCTCTTAAACATTTCACCGATTCCCGGAATTAATCTTTCAGCAGCTTTTGAAATAGTGCCTGTATCATAGTTAAGAACAAAAAATGTAGAAACAATAACTATAATAAATAAAGTGATTAATTTAAACCTTTTCAATCTTATAATTTCCTCCTCCCCATGACTATAAGTTGATTTCAACCTTAATTTCAGCCTTAATTTCAGCCTTAATTTCAGCCTTAATTTTGACCATAATCCTGACCTTGGTTTTAACCTTGATTATGATTTTTCAATTTCTACTTTCACGACTTCAAATTATATTTTTTGTATTTAATAAGAAAATATGCACATACTTTGTATCAACTATCGTATTACTGCAAATAATTATATACGACGAAAAAAAATTTATTAAATGGTGGTGTAGAATGAATATTCTGTTTTTATCCGTTTCTACCGGAGGAGGCCACATAAAAGCTGCTAAAGCTTTGGAAGAAACTGTTGTATCAAAATATTCAGGCGCAAAATGCCTTATTATTGATACTCTTAAATATATAAGCCCCTTTCTAGATCGTATGATTGTTGGCAGTTATCTTGGTATTGTAAGGAATATACCAGAATTTTATGGAAGATTATACAGTCTGTCGGAGCATAACAACAGAATAAATAATATAACTATTAATTTAAGCCGTCTTTTATCAAAGTACCTGATTTCATTAATCAAGGATTTTACTCCTTCTGTTATTGTATGTACTCATACTCTCCCGTTGCAAATGGTATCCTTTCTAAGAGAAAAGAAGATTATTTCTGTTCCTGTAGTTGCTGTAGTAACAGATTATGTTAATCATCCTTTTTGGAATCTTGAATACGTTGACGCACTTATAGTACCGGGCAATCATGTAATGGACGATATGGTAAAAGCAGGTATTCCTGAAAGTATAATATATCCATATGGTATTCCTCTTTCTGAAAATTTTCTCAACAAGTGGGAGAAAGCAGAAATAAGAAAAGCACTTGGAATTGAAAATAAACTTACAGGTCTTATTATGGGAGGAAGCCTTGGTATAAGATCGGTTTACAATCCTTTTAAATCACTTATGAATTGTATGAATTGCAAACCTGATTTTCAAATTATTGTAGTTGCAGGCTTGAATAGTAAGTTGCAGCGAAAGATTGAAAGGGATTTGTTAAATTATCCTGAGACCCATCACAACAGGGTTAAGGTACTAGGATACGCAAATAACATTTCTGATTTAATGGATGCATCAGATTTTATTATTACTAAAGCAGGCGGTATGACCATATCTGAAGCACTTATTAAGGAGCTCCCCATATTCTTGATGTCTCCTATTCCAGGTCAGGAGGAAAGAAACACTACTTTTCTTGTAAATAGCGGTGCTGCTGTGGAAATATCCCCACGGGATGATATAGGTGATGTTTTAGGTAAAACTATTTACATTCCTGAAAAGCTAACAATGATGAAGGAGAAGGCAAAAGCGCTGGCATGTCCTTATGCCTGTTATGATACTGTGAAGTTACTGGAGAGCTTGTCTATAAGATAAGAGGTTGGAGATCATCTTCTATACTCAGAACTGTCCCCATGTTTCCAAAATATTTCTCAGCTAACTCCACCTCTCTTTTTTTGCATGTAAATAAAAAGATCTGCCGCTCTCTGGATAGTTCATTCATCATTTTAAGGGCAGCCTCCACTCGGGTATCATCATATTGAGCAAAAACCTCATCCATTATAAGAGGAAGCTTTTCTCCTCCATAAGAGAATATATCAGATAAAGCAAGCCTCAAAGCAAGGTACATCTGGTCTGCTGTGCCTCCGCTAAGTTGAAGTGCAGGTACTACCATAGGTGTCTCAGGCCCCAAAATTTTTAGTGCAAATTTATCGTCTATTCGCAAGTCTGCATACTTCTCATCTGTAATTTTTCTTATATAGCAGCTCATTTTTTCATTCAAAAGAGGTATATAATCTTTTTTTATCTCATTACTTGCTTCAGTTAAAACGTCAAGTGCTTTAGTTAAAGTAAATCGAAGATTCAGGAGCCTTTCTCTCTCACTTTCCAGGGCGTCAATTTCCTCTGTAATTTTCTGCAGCTGTTCATTATCATAACTTGAAGCATCTATTATAGTTTCATACTCTTTTATATTTAAAGCTAAATCAGCCATGTTTTGATTAAGCGAGCTGCTTTTTTGTTTAAGATCAAGCTCAAATTGTTCTATTTTTTCGGTTTTCATTTCTTTTATTTTTATTGTTTCTTCTTCCAGTCCGGGCAGTGGTTTTAAACTTGCTTCCAGTTCGGAGGTTTGTGCCTGAATATTAGCAATTTCACTTTGAATATTACCTGCATTCAAAATATTGACACCCGTTAAGAACGAAGCTCTTTTGAGATAATATTGAATTCTGTTACTTAAATCTTCATGTCTTTCCTTAAGTTGTATCAGTTCCTTTAGATTTAAAAGCTTTTCTCTATATTGTTCAAGATTAACTTTTAAAGTCTCGCTATATGATTTAAAGGAGTTTACTTTTTCTATAGTATTATTAAAAGCTTTGTTAATATTCTTTCTAATACAAAACAATACAATTGAAACTATCCATGATAAAAGAGCAACAGTTGCAGTTATACCGGGCAAATTCATGATTTTCAGTGAGTTCAGAAATAAATATGCAGCTCCGCAGGAGAATATAAATGAGGCAATCAGCGATGTTATAAAGAAAATATCAGCCAACTTTTTTCTTTTCTTCTTTTTATTTAATTCCTGCTCAGATGCCTTAATATCGCTTATGCTTTTATTATATTCATATTTGGCATTATCTATATTATCTTTTAAGGTAATAACTTCCTGAAAATCATATTTGAATGGTACATTACATTCAAGCTGCATATTATATTCCGGTTTTGAATCATAGAAACATTCCTGGCCTTTACTACAGCATGTCCATTGTCCTCTTTTTTGGTTAGTAGTATTTTCCAGTCCGGTTATTTCTGAAGTAATCTCTCTCTTTTCATTGGAAACTTTCAACAACCCCTCATATATTTCGTCAAGCTCTAACTGTATCCTTTTATTCTCGTTAATAATTTTTGCTATAGCAGCTACTTCTGTTAATATCTCCAATGATCCCTTTTCAGTCCTGTATTTATCCATTAACAACAGAGCTTCACCAAGTTGTGTCTCTACTTCAACCAGCTTGCATCTTTCTTCATCCAATTCATTAAAAGTATTTTTCAGTTCTTTAAGCCGCTGGTTAACTTTGTCCAATGGGCGGACAGTAGTTTTATCCGTACCTACATAAGTTATAAGGGCATCTTTTAAAGCTTTTTCCGCTTTTTTAAATGAAACGTCTTCAAAACCGGTTTCTCCTGCGTTCATGATTTTATTTAAAAGTTCATCCTTGGCATTCCCATCAATCTTCGTTTCCATTTGTTTAATGAAAACAGTTTTTTCAAAGCAGACTTCACTCAAACCTAAGTGCTGTTCTGCAAACCTGACACTTTTATCTTTTCCTATTTCAAAAGTATCAGTGATATCATTGAAAGATGAGTCTAGAATCCTTACAGAGTTATCCACAAAGTTTCTGCTTACTGTGTATATTTCTCCGTTACTCATGCAATATTCAATAAAACCTGAGTATTCACCGCTATTCCACGGGCTCAAACTTTTCAGTGGAGGCAAGACACCTTCTTTTTCTCTCCCACCCTTCAAACCATAGAACATACCCCTAATGAACCATTGTATAGTTGATTTACCTGCTTCATTTTCTCCATATATTATATTAAAGCCATCTATAGGCTTTATTTCAAGATCTTTTATTTTACCAAAACCTTTTATTCCTATTCTTTTAATAACCAAATATATCAACCTGTCCTTTTTCTAATGCCTCAATACCATAATAAAGAGATTTCATTAAAAGCTTTTTTTCATTAACATTATCTGTTCTATCTATTAAATCAAAAATTTTTCTTGCAAATAAGCCCTTTAATCCGGTTTCCTTCTTTATTTCATCAAAATCATAATCAGGCAGCGTTTCATTTTTTATTTTTATAAAAAAAAATGTTTCTTTTAAGAGCGAAGTAATATACTCAACATCCAAAGTTAATTGTCTGTCAATATAACCGGTGAGAGTGACGCTTACCAGAAGATCTGACACCTTCTTAATATAGTTTGCATTATCAGCATGGTTTGCCAAAGCGCTTGATATTTTTTCAGCAATCTGCTCATCAGTAGCGCATATGGTTATATCCACATTGATGTCTATATATTCTTTTTTATTTACTGTAATAAACCTTACATCAAGGTCTCTCACGTCCAACCGGTCTTTAGTTATGCTTCCAATAAAAACACCATGTTCTCCGGGTTCGTCAAATCCAAGAGGTTCAGGACTCCCAGGGTTAAATATATTGCCCCTGTCACCTATATTATCCATTCTATTGTGAAAATGCCCCAGAGCAATATAATCCATGCCTGTTGAAGCAAGCTGCCCGCTTGTAACGGGGTTATAACTGTTTTTATCAAAATTAAAATCTACTGTGCCATGAGCAAGAAGAATATTAATTTTCTCTTTATCCACTGATAAAGCCTGTTGGTTTACATATCTATATATACAAACATTTTTCTCCTTAAATTCAATATAAGGCATATCATCCGTAAGTATATAGACATTTTCCGCCCATTCAAAATATTTATCGCTATTTTTATAGTAGGAGCCTTTTACCCGTGGATCATGATTTCCGGGAATAATAATGATTCTAATATGGCTTATAGTACGAAATATACCATTAATAAAATTTATTGTGGATTTTCGAATATAATTATGTTCATACAGATCACCACAGATAAATATGAAATCAACATCCTCTTTTTTGGCTATTTTAATTATACTTAGAAAAGTATCTTTAAGGTCCTGCCTTCTAATAGATGATTTCCCGTCATTTGGCCCCAGAGAAGAAAAAGGAGCATCCAGATGAATATCTGCACAGTGTAAAAATTTAATATTTTTCAATCTATACTTTCCTCTCCTTATGTCTCAATAACAACTTGGGCTACTGCATAGTTTTTACAGTGTGAGAGGCTTAAAGACATGCTCTTGGCTTTCATTGAATTGTAATAATCATTTGCACTACCGGTTAAAACTGCAAAAGGTTTTTCATAATCATCATTCAAGACCTCAATATCCTTCCAATCAACTCCTCTTCCAATACCTGTGCCCAGTGCCTTTGAAACAGCTTCTTTGGCTGCAAAACGTGCAGCATAACTATGATACTTGGAAGCTTTTTTCATTTCACAGTATATGATTTCATTTTCAGTAAAAACCCTTTCTTTAAAAGCCTGTCCCCTTTTTTCCATAGCCCCGCGTATTCTGTCTACTTCTATAATATCAATACCACAGCTAATTCCCAAGCGCTTTACACCTACCCTTCATTCTCTTGAGTTAAGATACCCTGTCGCTGCATACACATCGCATGACTTGTCGACATCCTGTCCGATTTCGGGGTAAAGGGAAATAACTGCCCTTCCGCTTATTCCTGTTATTTCTGAAAACTTTTTTTCCACCATATCTATTGTAACTTTTCCCATAAGGAACTTTATCATAAAATTAAAGCTTAGAAGCCTAGCCATTTTAATCGGCTTCTTTCGGTATACTATAAGTTTTTCTGCAAAAGAATAATTTTCTTTAACAGTCTTTGGGTTTACATAAAATATATTTCCGCCTGTAAACTGTCCTTCCTTTATTTTTACATAAGTCCTTTCCATGCCAGAGTATTTTTTATCATTTAATTCCTTTTCAACAATTGGATAGCACAGATCCGCACCCAATACCTTTGCCTTGGTTATAAAATCATTAACTGCCTCAACTGTAATCAAGGGAATATCACAAGTGCAAATAAGGATATAATTATCATCACCCAGGTAACTTATTCCTGCCATAACATTTTCCATTACTGAACCATCTGAATCTATCAGCGCATCAATTTTACCCTTTAAATGCTTATCCAAGCTGTTCTTCGGGCCTACTACAATTACCTTTTGGACATCATCAGCCATTCTAACAGCATCTATTACATACTCGATCATAGCTCTTCCGTTAATTGAGTATAGAGCTTTATTTCCGGCTTCTTCCAAACCCTTTATTGTCTGTCCTCCTGCAACTATTATAGCATTAATCATATTAAGCTCCATTTCTGCTGCGTGCGAAATGAATTCGCCTTTGCAGGAACATAACTTTTTCATGAAAAAGTTTTTATAGATTTAAATTCATTTTAGCCGCGCATGCAATTTATTTTTTTCAAAATTTCTTTGCAAGAAATATGCTTTAATTTAGTTCACTTTTCTTTATTGCTTTAACGATAACCTGTTCCTGATTTCTTATATGCCTTTTTGCCGATTCTCTTGCTGCTTCGATATTCCTTTCCAAAATAGCAGAATAGATTTCCACATGTTCCTTTATCACGTCTTCAGTACTGCTAAAATCTTTTAAGTATATGACTCTAAAGCGATATACCTGCTCTCTCAAATTGTTGACTATCTGAATAAGTTTTTCATTTTTTGATGCTCTGTATATTACATCATGAAATTCAATATCCTTTTTAATAATACCCTGTAAATTACCTTTTTCCACATAGTTTTCAAACTGGGACTGTACATGCTTTAATTCCTTTAATTCTTCATCATTGATTCTTTGTGTAGCTAGAGCTGTAGCAAGTCCATCAAGAGAAGCTCTTACTTCAAGTACATCCATAATATCCTTATCAGTGAGTTTGGCCACATGAGCTCCCTTTCTGGGAATCATAACAACAAGGCCTTCCAGTTCCAGCTTTCTTATAGCTTCTCTGACCGGAGTTCTGCTTACTCCCATTTTTTCTGCCAGTTGAACTTCCATCAACCTTTCACCAGGTTTTAATTCTCCCATTATTATTGCTTCTCTTAGTGTGGTAAATATAACATCTCTTAAAGGTTTATAGTCATTCAAATTTATTTTACCAAGTTTGTTTGCCATTTTATCCTATCTCCTCTTACACTGTCTCTGTAATAAATAAATCCCAATTTTTAAACATAGTAGATTTATTGGCGTACATTGCCATTGATTTATACGTATCTTCTGCAGTTTTCTTATCTGTGAATAGGCCAAACACAGAAGGTCCGCTGCCACTCATAACACTTCCCGCTGCCCCATATTCACGAAGTTTCTCTTTAATAATATTTATAACACCAAACTTTTCAGCTGTAACTGTCTCTAATACATTTAGCATATTGGCCCCGATCATGTTAATATTTCCTTCATTAATGGCCGATATTAATAATTTCATATCTGGTCTTTTGTTTATTCTTCTAATATCTAAATTCTCATATACCCAGGCAGTAGAAACCGATATTCGGGGTACTACCAAAACAATATAAGCTGCTGGAATGTTCTTCAACCCAGTAAGAATTTCCCCAATACCTTCAGCCAATGCTGTGCCACCTTTGATACAGTAAGGTACATCTGCTCCTATCTCACGCCCCAGGCACATAAGTTCATTTTCATCTTCCCCGCAGTTGAATAACCTGCTCATTCCTGTCAGTACAGCAGCAGCATCGGAGCTTCCTCCAGCCAGACCTGCAGCTACAGGAATATTTTTCTCTAACCTTATTTTTACACCACAATCAATATTATATTTTTTAATGAACAGCTCTGCAGCCTTATATGCAGTATTTTTGTGATTAAGCGGTATTGCTACTAAACGTAAATCGCTGCAATCGCTGCAATCGCTACAATCACTATAATTATTATAACCACTAAAGCCAATGCATTTATTACACTCAATTTCTATACCTTTGTCAATAACATCAATAATTACTTTATCATGGAGTTTGATTGTTTGCATTATTGTTTTTATTTCATGATAACCATCCAGTCTTTTTGCCGTTACATCCAGGGCTAAATTAACTTTTGCCCTGGCCATAAGACTAATTGTACGGTATGGGCAGAAGTCCATTATATTTTGTTGCATATTTAGCTGCATATTTTGTTGCACACCCGCTCTTTTTAATTTTCTGAAATACCATCAAGTGCTGCTCAATTTGTATACATTATATATTATTAAGTTGTATCTTTCAATCAATTTTTTTACAAAAGGGTTCACATTTTATTTTCGAAGAAATTATTGAAAGAAGCATTAGTGAAGGTACTGTAAATGCACCCTTGAAAAAATGGGAGATGGTTCTCAGTAGTTCAGTTGAGAACCGTCCCCCATTTTAAACTGCTTCCCATTTGCAACCTTTTAGGATTTGCGAGTTATAAGTATTTGCATTCCATCATCGATCGAATCCTGATCTTGAAACATATTAACTCTCTGTATATCGTTAACCGTTGTGGTATATTTCTTTGCAATTTCCCAGAGAGTGTCCCCCGGTTGTATGAAATACACAATTATACCGGCTTTTTTATCAGCTTTCCTGCTTTCATCAAATGGAATTTCTATTGCTTTTTCAATTATGTGTTTTTCGACATTCTTATATACTTTAGAAACTACACCAACTACTAATCTTAATTCCACATCTTTCGAGGACAGCATACTATAATTGGCATGCTCTGTTAGAAGCTCAATTTCACAAGCCATACCGGGTTTTACACCTTTAATATCAATAGTTTGTTTTAGAGGAATATCACTTTGCAGGCATGACATATTTTGCTCAGAATTATTTGATAAATAAATTAAATTGTTAGCAACAAAACCTTCTATTTCAATTTTATCTTCCTGAACTTTATAATCCGTTAAAACCGGTTTGCTGACCATATTTATTATCTCAACAATTTCAGGGTTCCCTTCTCCTATGGTTGCAGTGTCTTTTAAAACTGCCTGGGAAATATTTTCTGTAACCTTTTCTTCCGTTTTTACTACCTTTTTATCAAGGGTTACTCCAGATCTCAGTCCATAGGCATCATGTACAATATCAATATTTTTTCTTACACTTCCATATACATTAATAGATACCTCAACTTCCATATTCATTACCCTTAATTCTCCATCAGCATCTTCTGCAGCTTCAAAACTATAGTCCCTTACTTCATAACCTATTTCACAATCAGATTCATCATTAATTCCAGACAGATCTACGAACTGCGTGAATGGAGTTGCATGTTCCATTAACCTTATACTTGACTCCTGATCATCTCCTGCATATAATGTGACAATATTCATCTCACCTGTAACAATGACTTTATTATCGGAAAGCCTGAAATCTTTGTTGATAATTTTAACATCATTACTCAATATTTCCCTAATGGGAGGATTGCCCTCAGGCACTTCCATGGATTCTTTAATTGTATATAATGCTTCACTGCTACCTATGAAATTGTTTATTTCCATATTGTTTCTAAGTACCTGAATGTCACCATTATCACTTATATCATTTATTAAAACATACTCTTCCTCAGCCATAACCTTTGAGTTTAATTGTAATATGGTTTTGGTGTTTATTTTCCGCCCATTGATAATTTCACATTCTACATGCTCTGCCAAACACTTTACAATATTTCTTACATCCTTACCGGCCACAGGAGTATCCATCTCATGGGAAAATTCAGCATTTATATTTATGCTTTTAATATCTATATCAGGATCATCCGGTTTGTAAAGTATTTTATAACGTATAATTCCCTTAATAAAGGTACTTTTTTCATCTGTATTAACTACTGCACTTGTAGTATACGCCTCTGCCTCCGCAATCAGTATTTTCACTACATCCGGTTTTGTATCCGGTACTATAATATCATTCTCAACTATAATCTGGGTAATTTCACGATTAATTATATTGCTTACCTTTATTACTTCTCTAGCTAAATCAAGAGACATTCCAACCCACCTCTTATCTATCAGAATATAAAACAAAACCTTAACTATAATAATATATATTGACAAGGTGTATAAAATATTACTTTTAAATTATATAAATCAAAATGATAGAAAAAAAGGAGAAAGAAAAGCAACCTTTTTAAATTTATGGTTGCTTAATGCAGGATATTAATAACAAATATTTATAAATGAGGATTATGATATTTAACTTACCTGTATCCTGCGGTTGTTTCTGCATACAATGAGTTCAACAGCGTTTGTAAGGACATCTGTATAACTATATGAAACTCTTCTGGTCATATCATACTCATTTTCAAATTTTATTGTAAAAATACTCGGGTAGGTGTTTTCAATAACACCTTCTCTTATAAAGGTCCTTTTCCTGCCCTTGTTAGATTTCAACTGTACTTTTTCACCTATGCAAGTTTCAATATTTCTCTTTATTTCAAGTAGATCACTTTTTTCTGCCATTACATCACCTCATCTTCGGTTTGTTAATATTATAACATAAGTGCAATCCGCTAATAGGGTTGCTTCACATCATTCAATAAATACATAAAAGTAAAGCCATCAGGTTTTATTTCGTTATTTGTATTTATTATAACATCAATGCAATCCGCCAATCTGATTGCTTCATAGTTCGTATTTATTATATCACATGTTGGTACAAAAGTCAAAAAAAAGTTAAATATTATAACAGTTAATATTATGTGCTGTCAAGTACCATTTTAAGGCGTAAATCCAAGAAATACACGCAATATTAAAAATAAATTATATATTTAACTTAAAAATTCTATTTTATATGAACCATAACATATAGTTACTTTCATATATTCAATATTCCCGTTATATGGGTTTGGGGTCAAATATTACCTGTATATGGTTCTTTGGGATATCCTTTTCTGAATTTTCCTCTTGTCTGAAGCCCGCCTATTCCCGTCGCGCCCGTTATTGTATTATTTATGACATCCATAGGCATTACTACTCTATCTATTGGTGCAAGGGATAATTTTTCCGCTACAAGCACAGGATCCAAAGCATGAATCAATACTCTATCCGGTGAACTTGCAAAGTTTGCTCCTGCTTTTATAATTCCATCATACAAAGATTGGCATGCTCCTGCAAAAATAACCAGACTATCCATATCCGGGTTATACCTTCTAGCCTCCTTTACAGATTCGATAAAATATCTTGAGTTAACATAAGAGTTTATATTTAAATAATCCTTTTGGTCTTTTGAAATACTATCATGGCCAGTTATTACAAGTATATCAGGCTTATATTCCTGGAGAAGCTTATATATACGCGATGGCTGTTCCTTTTCAGCAATATGCTTTCCTACCGCATCCACTCCACGCTTTATATATTCTTTAATGCATGTTTCAAGATAATCCTCATCCCCATCAAAATGAAGTATTTTACCCGGCCTTGTAAAAGTACGGGTGTCGTCATTGGAAGTATCTCTATGAAAACCTTTTTTTGGCCACGCCACTCTATTTCCCATCCGGCCTGAATAGTATTCTGTCTGCTTTAATTTTCTATATGCCTCTGTATCCACTTTATTTCTATATTCTCTTACATTTGCATCGGATTGGACTATAAGATCTGATTCTGGAGCATCTGCCTGTATTCTATAAGTAATGCCTTTTAGAGTTATGATGTTTTGTTTTCCATCACTTTTTATTTCTACTACTTTAAAAAATATATCACATCCATAGGAATTTCTTGCTACAATATCACCGACTTTTACATTCCCCATATTTCCCACCCATCTTATTATACTTCATACTCATATTACATAATATGCGAGTGGGTGTTTAATGTGATTGATACTGTAACTTATATAATAATTTCATAATTATCAAGGAATTTTTTATGACAATCTATTTCATTAATTACATCCTCCAACCTGTCAGTTAAAGCTCTTTCAGCCCAGCTTCTCCTACTATTATAATATTTATTTGCCACTCTCCAGAATTTTTGAGGAAATTGCAGCATTATTTTCATGACATAGAAATCTTCAGGTGTAAGTTTATTTACACTATTATATTCATCTGTAATTACTTTTGCTTCACGAATATCCCAGTTGCATCTCCTCATTCTCCGTCTGATGAGGTTGGCTAAGTCATAAACTTTTAGGTCATAACAACAGAAATCAAAATTAATTAATGAATCTCTGTTGTCGTTCAAAATCAGGTTACTGTATGTTAAATCGTTGTGACAAAAAATCTTTTCCAACCTGGTTTCATTAACAAGCTTATCGTATATTGGACTTAAAATATAATCCAAGGCATCTTTTCCCACTTCATAAAAATAGTTGGAATAAGCCGCATATATATAATCAAAATTGCTTTTTCTCCTAGATGCTATTTTTTCCATCCTTTTAATTTCCTTTAGTCTTTTACAAAATAAAGATGGAGTTTTACCAACATCATCTCTTATTAAACTGCCTGCAGGCGGAATATACCCTTTTGATGCCGCATGCATGCAGGCAAGCAAATTAGAGGCCCTTTTAACATCATTTCTATTTTCAAAATCACATTCTTTACCCTCAATAATATATGAAACAATATAGCATTTCCCATTGTTTATAACATAAGGTTCCCCCTCTTGGGTACATAAATAGCGATCCAGGTTTTTAAAGCCATTATTCACTAAATGTTCCTTAGCGCTGTGTACAAACAATATCCTGCCAGCTTTCATACGAGTTTCCTTGCATAGAAATCTTCCCTTTGATGTTGCTAAAATAAACCCTTCTCTAAAAGGTATTGAGCTTTTTATTTTCAAGCCATATTTTGAAACAATAATACTATCTATAACATCGTACATAAGCGCCCTCCAGTAGTTAGTTACTATAATCTTTCTCCCGTATATAAATATATGCAAGATAATTGCTAATTAATACGTAGAATACTGAGACATATTTTAAATTAAGGACGAAATAACCTGGGAAGACGCACTTCTCTTTAACTTAACAGGTAATAGCTCAGAAGGGCTCAGAAGGGGACAGTTCTCCCAAAATTCAGTCATTATTTAGCCCAAATACTCAGATAGTATCAGATAGCAGGATATTAAGATCGCCAATTACTTAGATGGTCTCAAAACCGGAAAATTGATTTAAGGGCAATGATAAGTATCACTCCAGGAACCCCAAGTGTCCCTGTGACAAAAGCAGAAATAACATTAATACTAATATGAAAGCCAAATAACCTGCCAACCATATTAATTAAAACGAGAACAATTCCTCCAATTATTACTTTACCAACAAGCTTAAAAATTATCTTTAACGGAGCCATTGCCAATCTCCTCAAAATAAATAAAAATATATGCTTGTTTAATATATATATACTTGGCCAAGAATTTATTACTATTAAATTAAGTTTTTATTGTATACCTGTGTCTATTCTTATTTTTAAGCCTCTTTCCTTTGCTTTTTTTAAAAAGAATTCATATTTTATTTGTGCGGCTTTTAGCTTGTATATGTAATATTCAACAAATTCGGTTTCATTTACATATTGGAGGTTTAAATCCGCATTTAGCCATTCATTTTTGGCATCTTTGATATTTTGAATAAGAATATAATCCTCATCAATTTCCTGGCCATGATACGGTATAGTTGTTTGCTCCCCAGCTGCTTTTTTAAATAATTGAAAAGTATTAGCCATTCTTTTTTTTGTAGTTTCTTTTAGCAAATTTTTCTTTACAGGATAAATTTCCATAGAGGATTCCCCTTTTAAATTCATATTATTATA
>Ga0116195_1000896_pt1 | contig 20935 bp, 20 predicted proteins | sample AD_SCU002_MetaG_FD_89881 | JGI IMG/M metagenome (GOLD analysis project Ga0116195, IMG submission 89881) | Active sludge microbial communities of municipal wastewater-treating anaerobic digesters from China - AD_SCU002_MetaG | ecosystem: Engineered > Bioreactor > Anaerobic > Digestate | place...
GACCTTCCCGAGTTTACGCATCCGCTGCGCGATCTCCAGATCGTCCCCGGCGTCGATACAGCGGTACATCCCCGCACGGATGAACGCCTCCCGGTCAAACGCGGTGTTGCACCCAAGGGTGAAGTAGATCGTCCTGGTGTAATAACCCAGGCGCGAGAAGGCGTTTGCACCGAGAAGCGATAACCGGTTCCGGAGACCCTCCTCGATAGGATAGACCGTGCCGTATAACTGGACGATATCGCGCTCTGCGAAGTTCCGTTCGATCCGCTCCACCCAGTCCGGTGGGACGATACAGTCCGCGTCCGTAGTGGCTATTATATCGCCCGATGCGGCCATCGCGCCGTCGTTACGGGCGCCGCCCACCCGTTTGCCTGTCTGGATAAAGACACGGTCGGCCATTGGTTCGGCCAGGTCCCGCGTCCTGTCTTTTGAGTTCCCATCAACGACGATGATCTCGTAGGTCTCCCGGGGAACCGTCTGGTCGGCGAGCGACCGCAGGCAGCGCTCGATGTTCTGCTCTTCGTTATAGGTTGGAACAACTACGGAGATCATCTCTCGATTCACCACTCGCGGTATAACTGTTGCCGGGTTCGTGCCATAAGTCTGATGCCAGGTGGCCTCGCGATCGCAAAGACCGTCTCAGGAAAGATGTCACTGCCCGGTCAGCTCCCGGTAGAGGTCAATGTGGAGTTTTGCGATCTTACGGATGTCGTAGTCCTCTGTAAATGGTCGCGATAGCGTCGCATGCCGCCCGAGCAGACTCCGATCCTCGATCAGTCTTCCGGCCCCCTCGAGGTTCTCAAAGTAGACGGCAGTGTCCTTGAAATTCCCGGTAAACTCAGGGATCTTCCGGGCGACGACCGGCAGACCGGTAGCAAACGCCTCCAGCGCGACCATCGGGAGACCCTCTGCATAGGAGGGTATGAAGAATACATCGGCGCTACAGTATGCGGCGGTGATATCGTCGACAAACCCGGTGAAGATGACATTCTTCCCGCAGCGTTTCTTCTCCTCCTCAATGATGCTGTAGTCCTGCGAGAGTCTCCCGTATGGGAACCCCCCCACCCAGACGAACCTTATGTCCGGGTGTTTGTGCGAGAGGGCAATAAAGTCGTAGATCCCTTTCCTGGGCGTCTGCTGGGCGACTGTAAGCACCACCCACTCGTCCTCCCCGATCCCGTACCTCTTCCTGAACGCTGCCCTTTTCTCCGGGTCCGGGCGGAACCTATCCCGGTCAACACCGTTCGGGATCAGGGTTGTAGGGACATCGGGGGCGATCTCGTGAACCTCTTCGTCGCAGAGAGGGGAGATGGTGATGATGTGGTCAAACCCCCGATAGATCTCCGGATAGAGGTGGTTTACAGCCTCGGAGATGGTCAGGTTGCCGGTGTTGAGACGTGGTGTGGAGTGCGCGGTGAGCACCTTGACACCGAGACTGTAGGTCTTGTTCGCCAGGGCGAAGGGACCGAAGGTGTGGTAGTGGACGAGGTCAAACTCACGGCCGCGAGCGTTCCAGGCAACCTGCGGGCATGACTCGTCCATGATAAGAGCGCGGTAGAGTGCCTTTGCCAGTGTTGCGCAGCCGATGTACTTGAACAGGAGCATATCCTCGACAAAGAAGTTGACCTTCATGGATATCCCTCCACAAAGTCGATGGCGCTCCTTATGCAGCCGTCCATGTTGAGATACTCAAACTGTGAGAACCTCCCGACAAGGTCGATCCCCCGTTCCCGGCAGAAATCGCGGACGATTGCGATGTTCTTGAGGTAGTCGATGTCATAGACGACGTAGGCAAACCTCTGCCGTTCGACGCCGGTGTAGACGACCGCGTCATGGGATGGTATAAAGCCTGCGGCGATGAGAGAGTCGACGGTGTGCTCGATAACCCCGTCGTCGGTCATCCGGGAGACGGCGTCTCCCTCGTTGTAGGTGATCTCGGCAAGGATGGAGGAGTGGCCCGGCGGGGCTACCGCGGTGCTGTAGTTTGACGGGAACGAGATCCTGTTGAAGAGCCCGGTCTTCTCGTCGGGGACGTAGAGCCATGAGATATCCGGGACATTGCCTTTGAGGCCGATAAAGACCGAGCAGAGCGAGTTGTAGCGGAGGGCGTCACACGCTGCCTGCACCTCTTTCGGGACGTCCTGGAGGGTTGGAAGCAGGTTCTGGAGCGGGATCGTCGAGATCAGGCGATCGGCGTAAACGGTCTCGTGGCCGTTGCTGAGAGCAAACCTTCCACCCTCCTCGCAGATGGAGGTGACGGTAAAACCTGTCCTGATGGCGGGGAGGACTGGTTCTGAGATTGCCCTGACCAGGGCCTCGATCCCTCCCTTCACCGGGTATGAAAAGACCGCCTGGTGAGCGTAGCCCTCGGTCTCGATGCCGATGGCCGACCGGATGATATCCTCGACCGGAGGGCGGGGGATGCGTCCCTCCACCCAGTGGTGCGACATCCGGTCGACGGGGTAGTTCCAGATCTTCTCGTTGTAGGGGATCATGTAGCACTCGGCGATACCCCGGCCAAAGGTGAAGTATATCCACTCGGCGAAGTTCGTAGGCGGTGGAACTTCGCCTTTCTCGACGGCAATGAGGTTCCTGACAAACTCGTTGATGCAGAAGAAACGGTCTTCGTCGGGCAGGTCGTGGAGCCCGTTCTCAAATGGGTATTTGACGTAACGGCCTTTGTATAGGATCTTTGTGTTCCGCTTCCGATGGTCGGCGTTCTCGCCGAGGACCGAGAGCATGAAGGAGAGGACCTCGCTGTCGCGGGAGAAGATTATGTGCGATCCCCCGGTGTCGAACGTAAACCCCGCCTCTGTCCTCGAGCGGCAGAGCCCCCCGATCCTGTCGTTCCCTTCGAGAACGATGACTTCGCTGCCCCGATCGTGGAGCAGACGGGCCAGGGTTATACCGGTAAGGCCGCCGCCCAGTACCGCCGATTTCACGCCTATAGTGTTTCATACCAGTGCCATATATGGTTGACCATCGACCCACCCCTGCAGGCAGAAAAGATCGCGGAGCGGCCAGAGATGGGAGGAACGAACGCGGTTCTTTGCTGTTCCTGCACGGGTGTGGGGATATGGGCTGATAGAGCGTCGTTATGGGTAGCGCCACCTTCCGGAGCAGGCAGTGCATGGCGATAACGGGGAGGGGCGTGCCAGGGGACATCAATGAACTCTCCAGGACGTTTCTCACAGAGAAACCGGATGAATGGATCCCTCCGTGGCACTGGATCTACGGAGAATCACCCCCGTTGGGGAGGGGCTGACGGGAGGGGGACGGAACATCCCCCGCCCCTGTCTCCTGCAGCTCTGGTCGAACGATTTTCGCTGATCACCCCCACCACCCGGCGCTTCCAGCGCCTCCTCCCGCCCCCTGGAAGGGGGCGGGCAGTGTATGGCGATAGACCCGGATGGCCGTGCACGGGGAGCGTGAGTGAGACGATCCGGAGAGATACCTCCCCGGACACTGTATCTACGGAGAATCACCCCGTTGGGGAGGGGCTGACGGGGAGGGGGATGGAACATCCCCCACCCCTGTCTCCTGCAGCTCTGGTTGAACGATTTTCGCTGATCACCCCCACCACCCGGCGCTTCCAGCGCCTCCTCCCGCCCCCTTGGAAGGGGGCGGGCAGTGATCGGCGATTGGCCCGGAAGGCCGTGCACGGGGAGCGTGAGTGAGACGATCCGGAGAGATACCTCCCCGGACACTGTATCTATGGAGAATCACCCCTGTCTCGACGTGTCACCGGGAACAGTATTCGCGGACCATCCCCCGCCACCCGGCCGCTATCGCGGCCTCCACCCTCCACCCTTATGGGATAAGCGCATCCGGCCCCGATCTTTGTCTCTGTCTCCGTCTCCCCCCAAAGAACATGAGTCAAACAAAGAGTCAGGCAAAGAGCACCAGAGCGTTGCAACACCGGTTTCAGGGGATTGGCCAAAAAAACCGCAGACAGAACAGATTAGAAAGAAAAGAGCGATCAGATAGGTGCTTTACCGATCTTCTCGATCAGCTTACCAAGCACAACATCGCGCATTCCCTCAACAAACTTGATGCTCCCGACAACAAGGTGACCGCCTCCGCTCACCCCTGCACCCGTGATCTCGTCTCTGAGTTCACGAACCATCCGCGGAATGTTCATCATAACACCACGTGACCGAAGGACCGCAAAGTCCGGCCCGTAGCCGATCGTGACAATCGGTTCACCGGGGTGCGCCCGGACCAGCCGATCGTGCACCTCCCCCGAGGTCTTTCCAGGCGGCGGAAATGTGAACCGGTGAGCGAAAAGTTCCACATCGAGCATGAAAAGGTGAGCACCGTTCTCGAGCACACTGGCCTCGACGTGCGGCATGATAGCCTCAATCTGCTCCTCGATCGCGCGGTTCGCCTCCTCGACCAGGAGATCGACAAGTCGTTCGTGGCGCTCAGGGTTGCCAGAGAGGTTCAGAATATCCTTGATGATCTCCCTGCCATCACCAAACCGGAGCCAGAACTGCTCGTAGTCGAGCGCGAGCGCAATATTCCGGCAATCCTCCTCCGAGTACTCCGGTCCAGCAACCGCAAGGTATCGCGCACGCTCCGGCGCCTCGCTCCGGTCACCGACCCCCGCAACCGCCGGCAGGTGCCGGATCTGGTTCTCAACCGCCGGGTTGACCATACGCGCGATCTCCGCCCCCAGCATTCCTGCCGTGACCCCGTAATCCCCGCCAACATGGTAGGGATTGACGTGCGCTATCAGGTAATCGTCCACGACCTCGTCTGGATGGTGGTGATCCACAACCATCACCTGGAGATCGTATATCCTGGTCATCTTCAGCGACGGCATATCCTCCTCGGTGGAACCGTTATCCATCAGAAGGATCAGCGGCATCTTCTGACCGTAGCGGACGCCGTCCTTCAGGGCAAAATCGAGATCCCGCGTGATATCCTCGATCTCATAGAACGGAGCCTTCGAGGGCGCACGCTTGAACAGGAAATACTCAGCATCGAAATCAGCGCCGCTCTCCCGGAGCAGAGCGGTCACCGCCTGCTCAATAGCGACGGCGGCGCATATCCCGTCCGCATCCGCGTGATGCCGCAGGACGATCGGGCGCGCTGAGAAGACCGCTTTCCGGATCTCCTTCGCCACTTTGCGCATCTGTGGCCTCAAGCCCTCAAGAACCTCGCTCTCTACCAGGAACGGGATATCCCGGGGCTCCGCACGTTTATCGAGCGCTGCCTCGATCTGCTCCCTGACCGCCGCCGCCTCCTCGCTCTCCAGGACGGTCATGGACCCGACCTCGATCTGGAGCTGGTTGTTGCGCTGCATCACCTCGCCGGTGATAGCGACAATGTCCCCGAGTTCGACCTCAGGATATGCGCGGACTCCAGCCTCGATAAACGCCGCCGCGTTTGCCGTGCCAGACTCGTCCACAATCGTAAAGATAGTCGGACCCGAGGTCTGCTTGATCTGGGCAACCTCGCCCTTGATCATCACCGTTTTTCCAACCCTCTTCCCGATATCGACCAGGAGCACAGAAGGCATCTTCTTGATCACGTTGACAGTCTGGTAGACGATCGGCGTGACCTCCTCGAGATCGATGTTACCATTGCTTCTGACCTGGAGGACATGGACAATGATGGGGTCGCGCTCGGTATGCTTCATCTTAACGTTGCTCTTATGAATAAGGCCCTTGACTTTGTCGTTTAACTGGACAAAGACGCCAAACGGGGCAAACCCCTGCACCCATCCAAGGTAGATCTTTCCCTCCTCCACCTCGTCCAGGCCACAGGTTGCTCCAAGGCGATAAACAATCGTATCATCAATATTTTGCATGGTCAGTTCTCCATCTCAATCCTCGGACACCTCAGCGGTGTGCCCGGTAAGTTCGTACAGCCTGCATTCGCCATCCCTTCTACCTTTTGCTATAATGATATCCCCGCTCTCCAGTCGAACCCGCTTCCCCGGCCGGTAGATCCATCGGTTGCCGCGCTTGATGGCGAGCACAACCATCCCGGTCACCGTCCCGAGCGACGCCTCCTTGAGCGTCCTGCCCACAAGCGGTGAGGATGGCTCCACGCGCATACGCGTGATGATCTCATCAGAGCCCCGGACGATCTTCTTGAATAGCGGTGGGATCTCGATATCGCGAAGCAGGACATCCACTATCGAATGGGCCGCATCGCTGATCGCCTGCGTGAACGCCGACATGTAAAGGAGGCCGCGGAGATGGCGCACGTCATCGATCTTTCGTGCGGCCTCAAGGATCCAGAGATCCAGGTCGTAGCGCATATCATCGAGCCTGGAGTCCAGGGAGACCACCTCGTGCGCCACCTCCTTGTTGTTGAAAAGAAGGGAGGTGTAGGCCAGCCCCACAGAGAGTTCGGAGAGGTTCTTCATCTCGATTATCAGCTGGACAGCACGGTCGAGGTCATCAACCTCACCCGCACGCGAGGGTTCGCCTGCTGCGCCCCCGACCATCCCCGCCATCCGGCCAATAATATCTTCGCCGGCTTCAGGACCGCGTGCAATCAGGATATCCCCGGCCTCGACCCTTGTATTCTTGTCAGGATCGTAGATCCAGGTTTTCCCGCGCCGGATGGCAATAACCTGCATCCCCGTTGTGCTCTGGACCTTGAGGTCCCCGAGCGTCCTGCCGGCAAGTTCGCTACTCTGGCTCACAATGAGCCGGGTGACGATCTCTTCCGCCTCCGGAAGGGCGCGCTTGAGTTTTGCAGGGAACTTTATGTCCTTTAAGATGAGTTTTGCCATGTCCGAAGCCGAGTTTGCGATCCTCTCCGCGGCCTCAACCACCTGGAGCATACCGCTCATCGCCTCGGCCTCTTCAAGCCTTCTCCCGCCGAGGATGCTCTGAACCCTGGCCTGGTAAACGAGGCCGTTCATCCTCTCCTCGAGGTTGATCACTTCGAGCGCAATCTCTTTGCTTTCAAAAAGGATCGCGGAGTAGGCCAGGTCGATCATCAACTCAGAGATGTCCTTCATCTCTATCAGGACATCCTTGAAGCTGATCGGCTGGTATTCAAGGTCCATCATAATCTATTAACCGGGATTTTTATCTTGACTACAGCAGAAGGCCGATCATTGCCACCAGTGCGGTTGCACCGATCAGGTCAATCAGGCTTGTGATGACAGGGATCCCGAAGTTGTCGGGATCCAGACCGTAGCGGAATGAAAGGCTTGCAGTGACGTACGCCACGCCAATCACCACTGTCATGACGATCAGGCCCGCCGCAAGGCTGACTATGACCAGCATTCCTGGACCGGGGCTGTTTGACCCCATAAGCACCGCTGCCCCATGTGCTATGAGCGCCAGCAGTGGAAGCAGTACCAAGGTATAGAGATAGGAAATAATAAAGTGATGGGCAACGCTGCGCTCCGGGGGGAACACCGGGTTGATCTCACCGGTGTGCATCCCGGTCGAGAGGCGTGATCCAAGGATACCACCGATGGACCCGAGGATACCCGTGAACGGCGGGATCAGGATGAGAAGGGCTGCGGTTGTCACCAGCGTCTCAAGGTTGGAAGAGTAGGTCAGCCCCGCCATTGTGCCGATGACGCTCAGAGGTATGAGCAGACCGATATTCTCCCGGACAATCGGCCCGATCCCTTCCCGGCGGTGAAGGGTGTAGGCGATAGCAGCAACCGTGAGAGCGACCGCGATGCCCCCAAGAACCAGGCGTGTCAGGGGACCGAGGTGCATGACAAAGGCCGCCGAGACCATCAGGATGGGAAGGGTTACGATGTCTCCGAAGGTGGTGACAGTCGGGGCAGCGATCATGTCCAGGTCAAGGCCGTAGCGGTAACTTGCAAGCGCGATGAGCAGGGTGATCACGGTCACCACCGTCCCCGAGATGATCCCGCTGGTGATCGAGATCAGTACAAGATCGGCAATTCCTATCACCGGAAGACCGAAGATGCGACTTGCCACGTATGCAAAGATGCCGAGGACGAGGGCCATGAGGACGGTTATCACAAACGAGGCGCGCACGTTGTCGCCGAGGACAGACCCTTCCTCAAAGTCGATGGAAAACTCGCCGAGGTGCATGGATGACGAGAGACGCGATGCAAGGACTCCGGCGATGTTACCCCGCAGGTCTATGATCGAGGGCAGGAGCACCATCAGTCCCGGTATCAAAACGAGGGTTTCACGTACTGAACCAAGGTAGATGCCGGCAACGCTTGAGGCGGTGGCACTGATGAGCAGGGCTCCGAGACCCGTGAGTATCAGGCGGCTCCTGGTAAACACTTCCTGCTCCATCAGTATCACCGTCCATCTCGATCAACTCCTGTAGGGTATCTCCAGCACCGTCAGATCGGCCGGGAGGATCACATTGCCTTTATACTGTCGCCGGGCATCGCGTATATGGTTTGTTGTAGTCGTATACCGGGAACTTATGTGCACCAGAGCGAGCATATGGGCGCCGAGGGCATCGGCCGCCTCTCCAGCCTCGCCGGCGGTTGAGTGCAGAACCTCGCGGGCGCGATCTCGCTCCTGGTCATCGAACGTGGCGTCGTGGATCAGGAGGTCCGCATCCCGGATCATCCCCGCGGAATCGGCCCTCTCATGGAGCGGCCGGGTATCCCCGGTATAGACAACCTTTCTCCCGGGACGCTGTTCGCCCAGAACTTCGGTGGGCAGGACCTCTGTCTCAACACCGTCGCGGACGATGCGAACGGTCTCTCCGCGTTGCAGTCGCCCGAAGAGCGGGCCAGGGGGGACCCCGAGTTCGATCGCCAGCTCACGGTTGAACCTACCCGGTCGTTCATCCTCCAGAAGGACGTAACCGAGCCCGGTGACCCCATGGAGCGTTGCAAACGCCCGAATCGTATAACCGTTGAACGGGACGACCGAACCGTGTTCAAGGGTGTGGGCGATGATCGGGAAACTCCGGTCGTAGCGGCCGACCCTCTGCACCAGGTCGACAAAATCGCCGACTCCGGGCGGGCCATATAGCGGGAGTGGCTCCGTCCGCCCCATGAACGCGAGAGTCTCAACCAGCCCGAATACGCCAAGGAAGTGGTCGGCGTGCCAGTGGGTGATAAATATGGCGTTAACGGTAAATCCGGTTCGGGCGCGCATCATCTGTTGCTGCGCGCCTTCACCACAGTCAAAGAGCAGGGTGTCGGAGCCACGCCGGATAAGTATGCAGGAAGGGTTCCTCTGGGGAGAAGGGAGGGCCCCGGAGGTGCCCAGGAAGTGGACGTGAAGGGTCTCTCCGGCTATACAAACCATCCCCTGAATGCCATAAGGCTTCGTCGCGCCTCTTCGAGATTCCGGCCCTCGATGACAACCGGGCCGGTGTAATCCCGGGGGACGATCCGGCCTACTTTCTGCCAGCGGATGATACCGTCGCCAAGCGCAAGGTGCTCGTCCGACTGGCCGTGGTTGTCGTGGATGTGGAGGTGGTCAGCCTCCCCGATATGCGCAAGGAACGCGTCCACAAGACCGTTGGTGTTGGCGTGCCCGAGATCGATTGTGATCCCGATCCCTGGAATCCCTTCCGTGAGGCCGATCATCTCCTCGGGGTATCGACAGAGAAAGTCCCTGATGCTTATCATGTTCTCGAGACAGGCGAGGACGCCGCAATCCTCTGCCTCTTTTCCGATCTCGGTAAGCGCGGCCTTCTGCTGTTCCCAGACAAGGTCGGGGATGAGTTTTCCCAGGGGGGAAAGGTATCCGGGGTGGATCGTCACCCGGTCGGTCAGGTCAGCCGCATGGTGAATACAACCGCAGATCTGGCGGATGGACTCGCGCCATATGGGGTAGTTGAGCGAGGCAAGGTTCAGGTCGCTGTAAGGGGCGTGAACGCTGACTGAAAGACCGGTGCTCGCAACTCTCTCCTTGATAGCAGCAAAATTTTCGGGGTTATCCAGACGGTAGTTCCCGTCGGCAACTATCTCCCACCCGGTATACCCGATCTCCTCGATCCCGTATATCCAGTCCAGCGAGTCCCAGACTTTTGAGGAGGCGGAGAAGTAGGGAACGAGACTCATCCTTCCACCCCTCCAAGCCGGGAGAGCAGGGCACGGACCTCTTCAGCAAACTCTTCAAGCGAACCCTCGTTCTTTATCCTATAATCCGCGAGATCGAGTGCCCGACCCAGTCCCCACCCGAGTTCCCGCCCGTCACGGGCACGGAGTTCTTCCGGGGTGAGTAGATCGTCCGATCTGCCACGCTTCGCGAGACGCTGGTAACGAGTCTCAAAACTCGAGTCGATCGCGATGAGCGTGAAATCCGGGAAATGCTCCCGGAAGACCGCGACCTCCCGGTCACCCCGGATGCCATCGACCAACACCACGGGGGTAGCCTGTGACTCGATGATGGGGATTGTGAGCCGGGCGATGGCGTCCATACCGAGGTCCGCGCGAAGTTGCGCCGATATCGCACCCAGGTTCTCGTCTGTGGGGGGGAGCCCCGCCTTTCTTGCCTGCTCCCGGATCACGTCTCCCATGACCACGACAGGTATCCCGAGTTCGCGGGCGATCCTTGAGACCTCTCCCTTCCCGCTTCCGGGCATACCAACGATTCCAATAACCTTCATCCCGTTCCACCCTTTTCCAGAACAGCGGGCCGTGCCGGGGACGAGGCTGGCTTCCAGGTCCCGGCGGCGCTGGTTGCGGCAACCGCCACAAACGTCTCCTTAACGGTGCGTTCCAGACGATATTATGCTTAACGTCATTTACTGGAGGGGGTCGTAGATGACCTCCCCATCTTCCCGGGTGCGGATACGGAGCCGTCGGCCAAGCGGGGCCGCTAAAGCCTGGAGTTCCTTGAGGTTGAAAGGAGCAAACCCCGCGGCCACGCCCTGCTGGAGGACGAGGTCGAGGTCGCCGGCCGCCTTTGCGATCTCGGGGAGCTCAGCCTCGTGACCGCGGAAGAGGGTGACCACGATCTCACAGGTCTCAAGGCTGCCATCGGCCTTTGCACTTTTGCATGCGGAGAGGGACTGTTTCACCGCATTGGAGGCGGGGAGTTTCAGGAGGTCGTCGTAGCGGTCCCATGTTGTCTTGATATCGAGCGCGATCATGTCCACCAGGCGTTCTTTAATGAGGGTCTCGATGACACGTGGGAATATGCCGTTTGTGTGCAGCCCTACAGAGAATCCCATCCTGCGGGCGGCGGCGGCGAGGTAGGCGAGCGCCGGTCCCTGCATGGTGGGTTCGCCGCCGGAGAAGACCACGGCACCTGCAATCATACGTGAACCCCGGATCATCTCGATTATCTCGTCGGCGTCGCGGATATCCTCGCCATCCTGGATTGCAACGTTGTGGCAGTAGAAGCAGCGCGCGGGGCATCCTCTCAGGAATACGGTGCAGGCCGCCCTTCCGTGCCAGTCGACGGTGCTGACGGGGACAAAACCCCCGAAGTTTACATACATCTGATCACGTTGCAAGAGAGAGGTGGGTGCTTATTTCTTGTAATGCTTGGGTTTCTGGCTATGAAATAGTACCTGAATAATCTCAAATCAAGTTTACTTGTTGTGCGATCAAGCCAATTTTAGCCCGGTTTTAAAAAACGAGGCTTTATCAACTTATTTCATCCAACATAGGTTCATGGGTCTCATAGAGGACGCCCGACGCGGCGTCATCACTGAAGAGATGCGCACTGTCGCGGCGGCAGAGGGCGTAACAGAAGATTTTGTCAGGCGCGGTCTGGTGAGCGGTCAGATAGTCATCCCGGTCTCTCCATACCGGGAGGTTAAGATCTGTGGCATCGGCGAGGGGCTTCGCACAAAGGTCAACGCGAGCATAGGAACCTCATCAGACATCGTAGATATCGATATGGAGGTCGAGAAGGCCCGGCAGGCTGAACGTGCCGGTGCCGATACGTTGATGGAACTCTCGACCGGCGGGGATCTTACGGAGATCCGGCGCCGTGTAATCGAGGCGACCAATCTCTCGGTCGGGTCGGTGCCTCTCTACCAGGCGTTTATCGAGGCTGCCAGGAAGTACGGCGCTGTCGTTAACATGGAGGAGGACGACCTCTTCAGGATCACGGCGGAACAGGCGAGGGCCGGGACCAACTTCATGGCGATCCATACGGGGATCAACTACGAGACGATGAAACGCCTCCAGAACCAGGGACGACACGGCGGGCTTGTCTCGAGAGGGGGGGCGTTTATGACAGCCTGGATGCTTCACAACGAGAAGGAGAACCCGCTCTATGCGGAGTTTGATTACCTTCTTGAGATCCTCAAGGAGCACGAGGTCACGCTATCTTTTGGCAACGGTATGCGGGCAGGCGCGGTTCACGATGCAACCGATCGCGCCCAGATCCAGGAGCTGCTTATAAACGCGGAACTTGCCGATAAGGCGCACGCGGAGGGTGTACAGTCGATCATTGAGGGGCCGGGGCATATCCCGGTTGACGAGATCGAGGCAAACGTTATAATCCAGAAACGTGTCACGAACCGAAAACCGTTCTATATGCTCGGCCCTCTGGTCACCGACATAGCGCCGGGATATGACGATCGTGTGGCAGCCATCGGCGCTGCTCTCTCTTCGTCATATGGAGCTGACTTTATCTGCTATGTGACCCCCGCAGAGCACCTGGCGCTCCCCACGCCCGAGGAGGTCTACGAGGGCGTCATCAGTGCACGGATCGCCGCCCACGTCGGGGATATGGTCAAACTCAAGAAGCGCGACGCTGACCTCGAGATGGGGCATGCACGCCGCGATCTCGACTGGGAGCGGCAGTTTGCGATCGCGATCAATCCCGAACGCGCCAGGGCGATCCGGACGGAGAGGATGCCGGCCGATGCTGATGCCTGCACGATGTGCGGGGACTACTGTGCGTTAAAGATAGTCGGGCGGCACTTCAACTTCTGAAAGAGGGGGGATTGGCGCCCCTATCATTGTTTTTCACCTCAGGAGGATAGTTCATGAAACCTGAAACTGAAAAACTTATAGAGGATTTCCTCGCTCACGCCGATGACCTTGGCGATGAGATTACAGAGGATGTTCGTGAGATGCTCGGGGTTGTGCCGTTCATCTTCAGTGTGTTGCGCAAACGTCCTGAGGCCTTTGCGCTCTCCGCTCTTGCTGATTATAGGATCTCTCGACCTGCTTCCCTCGATCCGAAGACCGCGGAACTGGTCGCCGTTGCGGCCGCAGCAGGTGCAGGAGCGGAAAGTTGCCTTAAGGTTCACATGGGGGCCGCGCTGAAGGAGGGAGCCTCTCCGGAGCAGATCCTGGACGTCCTCCTGATTGCCGGGATGATAGGTAAGACAGGCATCCTTGCCACCACCTTCCGCCAGTTCAGGGATGTCTGCAGCGAGGAGAGGGGCGGGCGAGAGTAGGAGAGTATGGTGAGGCTGGCAGCCAGCATCTCTGGCAGGCCTTCGGCGATATCTCGCCGGGTGAAGATCGCAGGTGAGGAAATCCGGTCAAAGGTGTTTCGGGGGGGGGTGGGCCGTCTCAGTGCGGAACTCCTTACCTGGCGGTGTATCGATAGAGGATCACCCCTGACGCGGCGTGTCATCGGGCACTATTTTCCGGGCTGGGAGTTGAACAACCCCACCTTCCGGCTGCCGACGCGGCGGTGCACGGGGAGCAGAAAGAAGGTGACCCCGGGAGACACCTCCCGGGCAGTGTATCGATGTGGAGTCACCCTGGCATGTTGATGAGGAACTTCCTTCTGTCCATGTCCCGGCGTCTCCCGGTAAACGTCCTTCGGTGAACATCACTATCCCCGGCAGCAGGGAGAGTATTCTGCCAGTTTTTCCCCTCAACATGGCATGTTTTATGGTCTGATTCAGCCAAATATTTCTTTAATGGGGTTGACAAAGGCGGAACTTCGTCTTAAGGCCCGGGAGGCCAGGTCCCGCCTCTCGCCAGAAGAGATCGCTGTATACAGTGCCAGGATCGAGCGCAATCTTCTGGATCTTCTCGACGGATTCACGACCGTCATGGTATACGTCTCAAAACCACCTGAGGTCGAGACCCGGGGGTTGATAGCGGCCTTAAACACTCGTGGCGTCCGCGTAGTCGTTCCTATCATAGAGAGGGAGACCCTCAGCCTCCGCCTCTCCGCCCTTCCCGACCCCGGTGTCCTTGTCAGGAGCACATTCAACGTCCCTGAACCGATCGGTCACGAGATCCCGGTACGGCCGGAGGACGTCCAGGCGATCGTCGTCCCGATGCTCGCCTTCGATTCTTATGGCAACCGCCTCGGCTACGGTGCAGGCTACTACGACCGTTTCCTCCAGAGATATCCTCACCTGGAAAAGATCGGGATCGCTTTCTCCTGTCAGCAGATGGAAAGTATTCCCGCTGACGAGAACGATATAATGATGGATTACATCATCACAGAAGAGGCGATCATCCAGCCCGGGGAGAGGGGTAGTCAGTAGAAAAATATATATAGTTAATAACGCTTACCTATGGTGAGTAAGTAAAACAGGAGTTTGTTCAAATGACCAATAATAATTCTATTGAAGTAATCGTCAAAGAAGCGGCTCACGAGGATGTAGGCCGTGGGATCGCCAGGCTGAGTCTTGACGCCATGAAGTCGCTCAACCTCGTCAGCGGCGACGTTATCGAGATCGAGGGGCGCCAGAAGGCAGCGACACTGGTCTGGCCCGGTTTTCCCCAGGATACCGGGAGAGCGATCCTCCGGATCGACGGCAACACCCGTAGCAACGTCGGGGCCGGTATCGATGACAAGGTCCGGATCAGAAAGATTGAGGCCGGATACGCAAAGAAGGTCGTCATCCAGCCCACGCAGCCCATACGCCTTGTTGGCGGCGAGCAGTACCTTGGCAGGATCCTGCGTGGTCGTCCGGTAACGGAAGGCCAGTTAATCCGGATCAACATCCTGGGCAACCCGCTCACGTTCGCGGTAGCAAAAGTGGCGCCGAAAGGCGTTGCCATAGTCACCGATAGCACCGAGATCGAACTGAAGGAAACCCCCTACGAGCCCGAAAAGGTATCAAAACGCGGTCGTGAGATTGTAGGCGACGTCCACTATGAGGACATCGGCGGTCTTGACCGCGAACTGCAGCTCGTCCGCGAGATGATCGAGCTCCCGCTGCGTCACCCGGAACTCTTTGAGCGTCTCGGGATCGAGCCCCCAAAAGGCGTCCTTCTCTACGGCCCACCGGGCACCGGCAAGACGCTGATCGCAAAAGCGGTTGCAAACGAGGTGGACGCCCACTTCATCACGCTCTCTGGCCCCGAGATCATGAGCAAGTACTACGGCGAGTCCGAGGAACGCCTGCGTGAAGTCTTCAACGAGGCTCAGGAGAACGCACCGTCGATCATCTTCATCGATGAGATCGATGCGATCGCGCCAAAGCGTGAAGAGGTGAAGGGTGAAGTCGAGCGCCGGATCGTTGCCCAGCTCCTTGCGCTGATGGACGGCCTGAAGGCCCGCGGACAGGTGGTGGTGATAGCCGCAACCAACCTGCCGGACCTGATCGACCCCGCACTCAGGCGCGGCGGCCGGTTCGACCGTGAGATCGAGATCGGCATCCCGGACACAAAGGGCAGACTCCAGATCTTCCAGATCCACACACGTGGCATGCCGCTCGCCGATGACGTGGATCTTGAAGAGTATGCCCGAACGACGCATGGTTTCGTCGGTGCAGATATCGCTCTGCTCGCCAAGGAGGCGGCAATGCATGCGCTCCGCCGTGTCATCCCCCAGATCAAGATCGAGGAAGAGATCCCGGCCGAGATCATCGAGCAGCTCCGCGTGACAAACGAAGACTTCATCGAGGCGCACAAGCACGTTGAGCCAAGCGCGATGCGTGAGGTACTCGTTGAGGTCCCGGACGTCAAGTGGGAGGATGTTGGAGGGCTCGAAGACGTAAAACAGGAACTTGCAGAAGCCGTTGAATGGCCTCTAAAGTACCCGGAGGTCTTCTCATCCCTGGATACCAAGCCCCCGCGTGGCATCCTGCTCTTTGGCCCCCCGGGCACGGGCAAGACCCTGCTTGCCAAAGCGGTCGCAAACGAGAGCGAGTGCAACTTCATATCCGTCAAGGGCCCTGAACTCCTCTCTAAATGGGTCGGAGAATCAGAGCGCGGCGTGCGCCAGATATTCCGGAAAGCGCGGCAGGCGGCACCGTCGATCATATTCTTCGACGAGATCGACGCCCTCGTCCCGAAACGGGGAACGTATATGGGGTCATCCCATGTGACCGAGAGCGTGGTAAGCCAGATCCTGACAGAGCTCGACGGTCTTGAGGAACTAAAGAACGTCATGGTTCTCGGCGCCACCAACCGCCCGGACATGCTGGACGAGGCACTGCTGCGCCCCGGCAGGCTTGACAGGGTCATCTACGTCCCGCCGCCCGACAGAGACGGCAGGAAGAAGATCTTCGAGGTCTACCTCCGGAACAAAGAACTGCTGGCAAAAGACATCAACATCGACGAACTGGTCGACAGGACAGAGGGTTACGTCGGTGCTGATATCGAGGCGCTCGTCCGCGAGGCGAAGTTATCAGCGATGCGCGAGTTCATCGCGGCAATGAGCAACAAGAGCGAGGAGGAGCGGCGCCAGGCAATCGGCAACGTGAGGATCACAAAGAAGCACTTCGAAGACGCCCTCAGCCGTGTGAAGGGCACGCTCGATCTCGACCGTCTGGAGGAATACGAGCGCCAATCCTGGCAGATACTCTACAACCAGGAGCAGCGGTCTGCGCTCGAGGAGGCCGTCTCGATGATCAACCGCGCCAGACTGCAGGAGACCGAGAAGACCGAGCAGGAAGTCAGGGATCTCACAAAGGCCCTCAAAGATGCGGTATACGCAAGGAAGAAGGACTTCGCTGAGATCAGGCGCCTCACAGAGGATCTGAAGAAGAGGCTGGAACACCCTGTGGCTCAGGCGGGCATGGCGTTCTGAGGAGGACTACCACCTCCCCCTCTCACAAACCACCGGACTTGATAGAATCTCACGGAGGTGCTGGCTAATTCAAACCGGGCAACGTAATGAGGGGGCGCCTCATTGAAGAGAAGAACCGGGTTCAGGGTGCCGGGGAAGACAGAGAGAGGATGGATGATCCCGCATACAGGGGATGCTGAACCCCCACGGATGGACATGGAACCGATAGTTGAGATCTACAGGACCGACGATGATCTGACAGTGGCGGTCGACCTTCCGGGATTCGAGGAGGAAGAGATCCAGTTACGGTTTATCAGCGGTACCCTGACGATCATCGCCGGCGGAAGCCGGGTGACCGTGCTGGCGTTGCCGCCGGTGGATCCTGACTCGATGGAGTCCAGATACAGGCACGGGGTTCTTGAGGTCCGGTTTTCCAGAGGGAGACCGATCAGGATCGATTGAGTCCGGCAACCCTTTATGAACGGCTCGTGGGTCGAGCCTCACGAGCAACCTATTTTTGAGTACAACAACACCTACATATACAGTGAATACCCCATCAACTACTTATACGGGCATGCCCGCCCGCTCAACCAGTGGTGAAGATTATGGTTAAGACTACCGTATCCGTGATTAAAGCAGACGTAGGCAGTTTTCCGGGACATTCCCGAACCCACCCGAAGATCCTGGAGACAGCCACCCGGCGACTCAAGGAGGCAGAAGGTAAACTCATCATCGACTCCTATGTCACCCACTGCGGTGACGACCTGGAGCTGATCATGACCCACACCAGGGGTGAGGACGACGAAGAGATCCACAAACTGGCCTGGGACATATTTATGGAGTGTGCCGGGATCGCCAGAGAGATGAAACTCTACGGCGCCGGTCAGGACCTTCTCAGCGACTCGTTCAGCGGCAACGTCAAGGGTATGGGACCCGGTGTCGCCGAGATGGAGTTCGAGGAGCGGGGATCCGATCCCGTCCTGATCTTTATGGCCGACAAGACTGAGCCTGGAGCCTGGAACTATTTCCTCTACAAGATCTTTGCAGATCCGTTCAACACCTCCGGTCTCGTCATCGACCCGTCGCTCCACGACGGGTTCATATTCGAGGTCCATGATGTCATGGAGAAGAGGAGGATCAGGTTCAGCACACCCGAGGAGTCATACAACCTCCTCGCCTATATCGGAGCACCGAGCCGTTACGTTATCAAGTATGTCTGGAAGAAGAACGGCGTTATCGGGGCGTCCACCAGCACCCAGCGGCTGAGCCTGATTGCCGGCCGATATGTCGGCAAGGACGACCCGGTCATGATCGTGAGGGCGCAGAGCGGGTTCCCGGCGGTTGGAGAGGTCCTCGACCCATTCCGGACGCCAATCCTTGTGGCCGGGTGGATGCGCGGCTCGCACCACGGCCCATTCATGCCGGTGGGCGTTCCCGATGCAAACTGCACAGCGTTTGATGGACCGCCGCGGGTCATCTGTCTCGGGTTCCAGGTCTCCAACGGCAGGCTGATCGGGCCCGCAGATATGTTCGACGACCCCGCTTTTGACCGCGTCCGCCAGCAGTGTTGTGAGATCTCCAGCATGATCAGGGCTCACGGACCGTTCGAACCGCACCGACTCTCCCTGAGCGAGATGGAGTATACCACGCTCCCCGGCGTCGAGAAGGAGTTTAAAGACCGCTGGGAAGATATCCCACAATAATTTTCTCCCTTTTTCCCGGGTTTTTGAAAATCTCACCCGAAATGATCCCGGTGTTCCGGCGGTGAAATCCTCTTTCAATTCTTCCCACGGGTTTCAAAAATGGCTGTCGCCGATCACTGTCCCCCGCCCCCGAGGGGGCGGGAGGAGGCCGCGGTAGCGGCCGGGCGGCGGGGGTGGTCAACTCGCTGCCCGAAAACAGAGTGTCCCGGTAACACGTCAAGACAGGGGAGGGGGGCGATTCTCCATCGATAAACTGCCCTGGAGATATCTGCTGGGTCAACACAACAACCCAATCATCGAGAACCCGTTTCTGCCCCCGCCCCCCGGGGTTGAGAAAGCGAACCTTCGCTTTATGTGGAGTTACTGAACCGTGGTGCCCCGGGAGCAGAAGATCTGTCGCAACGCCCGGGGGCAAGGTCCTGCAAAGTGGGTTTAAACGGCCTATTTACGAGAATCGTGCTATTATTTCTGAATAATTGTAAAAATACCGCTGTTGTGAGTGTACTTCTGGTAGGGGTGACCATTACACCTGGCGTTAACCAGAAGACAGAGACTCAGAATGTGGCCGAATGGCGAAATCTGGAGGAGGCTGCTACAGGGAGCACCTCCCTGTGAATTCTCCACCCCACACCGCGCTCCAACGGTGGAGAACCTCAGCAACCATTATTTCAAACCCCGCCCCACAGGATCAGAATCTCCCGGGCGGCATCGGGTGCAGAGTCCACAGAGCACGAACCACCCGGAGACGGGTTGCATGAGACTGAAGGGCTGGATCGAACGCGACGGAGTGCGGATTACCACCGCCGAACTGGAGCGGATGCTTGCCACAAACCCGGAGAACCTTGCCCGCTGCGGCGGCGAGTTCCTGGTCGAGTGGGACGACTGCACCGCAAGGGACGACCCCGGTATCATTCCCGGCCCCGTCCCCCCGGGAACCATCTGCTGCGGCGGGAGACCGGTAGGCCGGATAAAACCCGACCCCCCTCCCTGTAGCCTGGAGGAGGCTATCGTTACCGCAGTCAAACTCCGGAGTGACGAGGGCGTGGTTGCGTTCTCCGGCGGCGTCGATTCCGCTCTCATCGCCCACCTCGCCCGCCTCCCCTGCGTCACGGTGGGACTTCCCGGTTCACACGACCTCGCGCGTGCAACAAAAGCCGCCAGGATGCTGGATCTCGACCTCACGGTCATATCCCCTGGAAAGGAAGAGGTCGCAGACGCACTGTCCCGGGTCATCCGGGCCATCCACGGCCCTCCGAACCCGGTCGACGCCTCGATCGCGACAACGTTATACTTCGTCGCGGAAACGGCAGAAGAGCAGGGGCATACCCGGATCCTGGCCGGACAGGGAGCAGACGAGATCTTCGGCGGCTACGCCCGCTACCTCTCCTCCACCGACCTTGCGGCGGAACTCGAGCGCGACTTTGCAGACCTCCCCCGCCAGCGGGCCCGGGATCAGGCGGTTGCGGCGCTTCACGGCGCTTACTTCTCGATGCCATACCAGGATCTCCGGGTGGTGCGCGCCGCGCTGCCCATCCCGGCATCGATAAGAGTGCGCGGAGGTGTGAGAAAATACCCCCTCCGCCTGATCGCAGAACGTCACATTCCTGCCGAAATTGCCTGGACGGAGAAGAAAGCGATGCAATACGGAAGCGGGATCTGGAAGACCATCGAAACCCTCGCACGTGCCAATGGTTATAAAAAATCGGTGCAACGGTACTTAACTGAGATCAGCAGGGCGGAACATGATCACTGAGAGGGAGATAGAGCATATAGCAGAACTTGCGGATATCGGTATCTCAAAAGCGGAGATCTCCGAGTTCACGAGCCAGTTTAACGAGATTCTGGACTATTTTGAGATTCTCGATACCGTGGAAGGCGAAACCGTCTCCGAGAGCGGGACGGTGAACGTCTTTCGGGAGGACGAGCCCCGGCCCTCGCTCCCGCAGAAGAAAGTGCTGGAGAACGCAGGATCGACAGAGAACGGGTTTATCAAGGCGCCCAGGGTGATGTGAGTGGCGGGAACCCTTGAATTCTCACCGGATGACCGCTACAACGCCTTCATCACCACCTGCAGCGAAGCGCCGTTCTCTGATGGGGCGCTCGCCGGCACCGCCATCGCAGTCAAGGACAACATCTCAACAGCGGGCATCAAGACCACCTGCGGCTCGAGGATCCTCGAAGGCTACATCCCGCCGTATGACGCACATGTCGTGGAACTCCTCAAAGGGGCGGGTGCCGCCATAGTCGGCAAGACCAACATGGACGAGTTCGGTATGGGCACAACCACCGAGACGAGCGCTTTCGGCCCCACAACAAACCCCGTCGACACCTCGCGGGTTCCCGGCGGGTCGTCCGGCGGGAGCGCCGCCGCCGTCGCCGCAGGGCTCGTCCCGATGGCGCTTGGCA